>ENA-OQAJ01000019-OQAJ01000019.1-human-gut-metagenome-genome-assembly--contig:-NODE-19-length-39161-cov-4.085131_pt1 | contig 39161 bp, 44 predicted proteins | sample MGYA00242736_ERZ504529 | MGnify/ENA primary metagenome ERZ504529 (study PRJEB26092, sample SAMD00036275) | human gut metagenome | host: Homo sapiens | study: EMG produced TPA metagenomics assembly of...
GCAGCAGATACAGCAAAAGCGAGTGGCGGCCCATCCAGCCCAGCGCCGGGCAGACCGAGCGGCGCAAGGGCTCCATGCGCTGCCGCCCCATGCAGAAATGCAGGAAGTACCCTGCCCAGAACAAAAACAGCCACGGCAGCAGGGCAAAATAATCGGTGGAATAAAAATCGAAGGGCAGAAAGCCGAAAAAACGCTGTAAAGTAATTCGCGTACCATGCATCCGGCAACGCAAGGCGCAGCCCGCCGAAGCCGAGCCAACGCTCGTCCAGATGATAAGTCAGTGCAAACAGCACCGCCGAAACCGCCAGCCCTGCGGCGGGCGGGATCTTTTTCAGCAGCGGTTCCAGCACACCGGTGAGCAGCATGGCGCTGCCCAGAAAGGTCAGCACACCGAACACCACCCGGTCCTCCGGCATGAAGACCAGCGTCACCACCGTGACCAGTGCCCCGGCAGCAAACACCTGTGCGCCGCGCTTCAGGGTGCGGTGTCCCAGCGGCACGCAGAAGCCGGACAGCAGGATGAACACCCAGCAGATGCTCTGCTGCCACAGCCGCCCCGGCCAGCCGATATACCAGTCCATCCAGATGCCGAACAGGAACATCATGTCCCAGCAGGCATGGTACAGCATCATGCTGACCAGATCCAGTCCGCGCAGTTCGTCCAGCAGGGCGTAGCGGCTCGCCGGGGCCTTTTGCTGCACTCGTCGTTCGTTTTCCATTATCCATATTCCCCTTTGCTGTGTTTCGCAATACGATATGACAAATTATAAACCGCACTGCGGCACCTGTCAACCAGACATCTCAGGGGGTTGAAGGCAGCAAAAAACCGCTGCACAGCGGCAAAGCCATGCAGCGGTCAGAATGGATAACCGGGGAAACCTTATCAGACTTCGGTGTTGAAGTAGCGCTTCAGCAGGCCCTCAAAGCCGCGGCCGTGACGGGCCTCGTCCTTTGCCATCTCGTGAACGGTGTCGTGGATGGCATCCAGATTCAGGGCCTTTGCCTTCTTGGCCAGATCCATCTTGCCTGCACATGCGCCGCACTCGGCCTCGGCACGCATCATCAGGTTCTTCTTGGTGCTGTCGGTGACAACTTCGCCCAGCAGCTCTGCAAAGCGGGATGCGTGGTCTGCTTCCTCGTAGGCATAACGCTTGTAAGCCTCAGCAATCTCGGGGTAGCCTCGCGCTCAGCCACACGAGCCATTGCCAGATACATGCCGACCTCGCTGCACTCACCCTCAAAGTTTGCGCGCAGGCCATCCACGATCTCCTGCGGCACGCCCTCGGCCTTGCCGATGCCCACAACATGCTCGGTGACGTAGGTGTTGCCGGTCTTTTCCACAAAAGCGGAAGCAGGAGCCTTGCAGACGGGGCACTGTGCCGGGATCTCGCCTTCAGCAATATAACCACAAACGGTGCAAACGTACTTCTTCATAAGAATAGACCTCCATCATTCTTTTTATATCAGTTAGAAAACAGGCTGGGCGGTGTTGGTACTCACCGGCCCTTGTCATGGCTCTATTATAGCGAATTATTCCTAGTTAGTCAAGGATAATTTTAAGAATAATTCCTATTTATTTTGCCTTACAGATAAATTCCGGCAGGGTCACTAAAAACCATCCTCAAAAACTGTGTGCTTTGCCCTGTGCACCTTAAAAAAAGCAAAGCCGCCCTGCACACACAGGACGGCTTCTGCCTTGTTGTTACTGAGATTCTATGGGAGATCAGACCTGCAGGTTGCTGCTGGTAGCGGCTTCGGAGCCGTCGGCAGCATCAAACTCGTAGTCGTTGCCGGGCAGGATAGCGTTCAGCAGGATGCCTGCGATCGCGGCCACAGCCAGACCGGACAGGTTGATGGTGACACCTGCAACGGCAAAGCTGACACCGCCCACAGAGTTGAAGCCCAGTGCGCACACCAGAATGACAGCGGCCACGATCAGGTTGCGGCTGTTGGTAAAGTCCACGCGGTTCTCCACCACATTGCGCACACCGATGGCGGAGATCATGCCATACAGCACAAAGCTGATGCCGCCGATGATGCCGGTGGGGATAGTGTTGATGACAGCCTCAAACTTGGGGCTGAAGCTCAGGATGATGGCCAGGACAGCCGCAATGCGGATGACCAGCGGATCGTAGATCTTGCTCAGAGCCAGCACGCCGGTGTTCTCGCCGTAGGTGGTATTGGCCGGGCCGCCCAGCAGGCCGGCATGGTGGTTGCAAGGCCGTCGCCCAGCAGGGTGCGGTTCAGGCCGGGGTCGTTGATATAGTTGTGGCCCACGGTTGCGCTGATGGCGGCGATATCGCCCACATGCTCCATCATGGTTGCCAATGCAATGGGGATGATGGTGAACAGTGCGCTGATGAACTCCGGGCTGCCGTCGATGGCAAACAGGCCCATGGCCTCCTTGTGCAGAGGGATGCCCACCCATGCAGCCTCAGAAATGCGCTGGAAGTCCACTGCACCGGTCACCAGTGCCACTGCATAGGACACCAGCACGCCGATGAGGATGGGCAGGATCTTGACCATACCCTTGCCCCAGATGTTGCACACGATCACGACACCCAGTGCCACAAAGGCCAGGATCCAGTTGGACTGGCAGTTTTTGATAGCAGAGGGGGCCAGGATCAGGCCGATGGAAATGATAATGGGGCCAGTAACCACCGGCGGGAAGAACCGCATGATGCGGCGGATGCCGAAGGTGGAGATCAGCAGGCTGGCCACCAGATACACCAGACCGGAAAATGCGACGGCGGCGCAGGCGTAGGGCAGCATCTTGGTGTTGGCAACGGTCAGGTTGCCGTCTGCATCTGCCAGCATGGGGGCCACGATGGAGAAGCCGCCCAGATACGCAAAGGAGGAGCCGAGGAATGCAGGCACCTTCTTTTTGGTAATGAGGTGGAACAGCAGGGTGCCCAGACCTGCGCACAGCAGGGTGGTGGAAACGCTCAGGCCGGTGAGCAGCGGCACCAGCACCGTTGCACCAAACATGGCAAACATGTGCTGCACGCCCAGAATGAACATGCGGCCTGCGCCCAGCTGGCGCGCGTCGTAAATGCCTTTGGAGTAATCGATCTTTTCGCTCATGAAGTTTTTCTGCCTCCTACAGAACTCGCAGCCCCAAAAAAAGAGGCACCGCCGTCAGCAAAACGGCAATGCCCTTGAAATTTGGGAACAATGATTCCGCCCGGAAATGAGAAGTGCAATACAGCGCAGTCGATGATTCTTGTGCAGCATGGTGCGCTCCCCCTTTCATTCAGGCTCTTTCCAAACCGCCGCCAAAAGCCCCGCAAAAGGCCGCAGCGGGCAGTCCTTCAAGAGATTATAGCAGACTTTTTGCCGCCGTGCAACCATTTTGCTTAATTCTCCTGTATTTCCAGCCCGGAAGTTTGCGCCGCTTCTCTTGCAATCCGGCCCAAAGCGCACTATAATATAGCCTACCATTGTAATCTGTATTATAAGAGAATTATCAGGAGAGTTTATGATCTATCTGGATTATTCCGCCAATACCCCGGTAGACGAAGCGGTTTTACAGCGCTTTTGCGAGGTGGAGCGCAATTGCCCGGGCAATGCCAATTCCCGCCACGCAGCAGGCACTGCCGCAAAGGCTGCCATCGATGCCGCCACCCAGAGCATTGCCCGCAGTCTGAATGTGCAGCCCGCCGAGATCATCTATACATCCGGTGCCAGCGAGGCCAACAACTTTGCCATCAAGAGCATCGCCCGGCTGGAGCGCCACCATGGCAGACACATCATTTCCACCCCGCTGGAGCACTCCTCTGTGAGCGGCAGCCTGACCGCCCTGCAGGAGCAGGGATACGAGATCGACCTTGTGGACATCCGGCAGGACGGCACGGTGGACCTTGCCCACCTGAAAGAACTGCTGCGCCCGGACACCATTCTGGTGGCCGTCACTGCCGTAGACAGTGAGCTGGGCGTGGTGCAGCCGGTGGCCGAGATCGCGGAAATGTTGAAGGCCTGCCCCCACTGCCACTTCCATGTGGATGCCACACAGGCCGTGGGCAAGCTGCCGGTCAGCTTTGCGGGCATCGACACCATGAGCCTGACCGCCCACAAGTTCTACGGGCTGAACGGCATCGGTGTGCTGGTCAAGCGGCGCGGCCTTGCGCTGGAGCCGCTCATCCATGGCGGCGAGAGCACCACCATCTACCGCAGCGGCACCCCCACCGTGGCGCTGGCCTGTTCGCTGGCGCTGGCACTGGAAAAGGCAGTGAGCGAGCTGCCCGCCCGGGTGGAGCACATCCGCGCCCTGAACGCCCGCCTGCGCACCGGGCTTGCCCAATACCCCAAGGTGCGCATCAACAGCCCGGACACCGCCGTGCCGCAGATTTTAAACCTGAGCGTACAGAACGTGAAGGGCACCGTGTTCCAGCGGGAGCTGGATGCCAAGGGCGTATGCGTCTCGGTCAAATCGGCCTGCTCTTCGGACGGCCTGCCCTCCCGCGCCGTGTTTGCCGTGAGCCATGACCGGCGCAACGCGCTGTCCTCGTGGCGCATCAGCCTGAGCCACCTGACCACGGAACAGGAGATCACTGATTTTATGCAGGCGTTCGATGCCTGTTACAACGCCCTGACGCAATAAAAAGGAGTATTATGAAGCAAGATCCCCCCGCCGACCAGCAGCGAGGGGATCTTTTTTACTGTTTTTGAATGCCGAACAGTCTGCGCAGAATGCCGCGCAGCGCCTTGGGGCTTCGGATCACAACTACCTGCATATGCTCCCCGCCTTTCCGTTTTCTGGCCCATCCTATGCAGGCAGGGGCCGGAACGTTCCGGCAAGGGCAGCAGCGCTCAGTCTGCGATGGTCTCCACCACCACCAGCGCACCGCTGCGGGTGGAGATGGTGATGCAGTCCGACCCGGCAGCGTACTCGTTGCTGACGCCCAGCGGGTAGCTGGCGGTCAGCTCCGCATCGGTCAGCTCATAGTAGGAGCCGCGCTCGCACACGCCCTGCGCCCTGCCCTCCATCGGGAAGGCCGAGAAGAAGAAGTACCTTTCCTTCGGGTAGCGGCGGGTCTCGCCGGGCATCACGTAGGTGATGCGGCTGCGCTCATCCAGCAGGGTGGTGCGCACACCGCGCTGTTCCAGCCCAAGGCCGGTGCACAGGTTTGCAAGGGTGTGCTCCACCCGTCTGCCGCCAAGGCCGCCCAGCAGCAGCACCTCGTCAAAGCCCTTTTCCGAGACCAGCTTTGCGGCATACTCGGTGTCGGTATCGTCCTTCACATGGGGCAGCACGATGATATCGTCGTCCTGCTGTTCCGGGCAGGGGGCGGTGTCAAAGTCGCCCACGATGATGTTGGGTCTGCGCCCCAGAGGTGCGCAGTTGCGGTAGCCTGCATCACAGGCAATGATAAAGTCGTCCGGCCGCAGGGCCTCTGCCAGCTCCGGAGAAACCGGGCAGGCCGAAATGATCACACAGCGTGACATGAATCTCTTCCTTATCCTTTATACTTTCGGGCGCTGCCAATCCTTCACGTCCTTGACTTCCTCGTACATGGCGCAGTAGCTGTCGTACCGGGTCTGGGAGAGCCTGCCCTCGGCCAGTGCGGCGCGCACGGCACAGCCTTTTTCGCTGCGGTGGGAGCAGCCGGTGAACTGGCACTGGCCCAGATAAGGCCCGAACTCCGGGAACGCATGCTCCAGATTTTCCTTGGGGATGAACCCGGCGCGGTTCGCTTCCAGACTGGCAAAGCCCGGCGTATCCGCAATGCGCCCGCCAAAGGCTTCAAAGATCGTCACCTCACGGGTGGTGTGGCGGCCGCGGCCCAGCTTCTGGCTGATGGCACTGGTCTCGCGCTCTGCTTCCGGCAGCAGATGGTTCAAAAGGGTGGATTTTCCCACGCCGGAGTTGCCGCAGAACGCACACAGCCTGCCGCTGATCCACTGCTTCACCTCGTCCAGCCCGCCGCCGGTCTCGTAATCGATGCGGATGAACGGCAGGGTCGATTTTTCGTAGGCCTTACGCAGGAATTCCGCCTCGGCCAAGTCGCCCTTGGTGCACACGATCACCGGCTGCACGCCCTTGTCCACCGCAATGGCGGCAAGCTTATCCAGCACCAGCGTGCTGGGCGTGGGCTGGGTGGTGCTGGCCACAAGGAACAGCACATCCAGATTTGCCACCGGAGGCCGCACGAACACATTTTTTGCGCGGTGCGATCTCGGCAATGACGGCTGCACCGTTCTCGGTCTCCAGCGTCACCTCATCGCCCGCCACCGGCGTGATCTTCTGTTTGCGGAAAATGCCGCGGGGCTTGCACTCCACAATGCCCTCCGGCGTTTTCACATAGTAAAAGCCGCCGATACCCTTTGTGATATATCCCTTCATGCACGCCTCCGTCAGCTCAGCAGCGAGGACCACCAGTCGGTCAGCGGTTTCTGCGAAGGGTCGCCGCTGCCCGCTGTGCCCTGTTCGGTGCCGGTCTCGGTGCTGGAAGAAGAGGAGCTGCTGCCAAACAGGCCGCTCCACCAGTCGCCGCCGGTGGTGCTGTCGCTGGGTGCTTCCGGTTCCGGTGCAGGCTCCGGCCCTGCGCTTACCACAATGTTCACGCGGCCGTTCAGCTTTGTGGTAGAGCCTGCCGCCGGGTTCTGACTGATGACAGTGCCCACCGGCTGGTCGCTGTACTGCTCGGTCTGGCTGCCAAGGCCCAGATGGTTCTGCACCAGCAGGGTGCGGGCATCAGCGGTGCTCATGCCGGTCAGCGAGGGCACCTTGGTGGTGGTTGCCACCTGCGGGCGGCTGATATACATCACCACAGTGCTGCCTGCAGCCACCTGACTGCCCGCCGCCGGGTCGGTGCGGATCACCGCGCCGGATGCCACAGAGGTATCCACAGCCTGCGTACCAGCACCGAGACACCCAGCTCCTTGAGCTGCTGCTCTGCATCGGCCTGCACATAGTTGGTCAGGTCCGGCACGGTAACGTACTGGGTGCCAAGGCTCACAGTCAGGGTCACATTCTGGCCCTCGCGCACCGTGCGGCCGGACACCGGCGACTGCTTATAGATATAGCCCGCCGCATAGTTACTGTTGTACTCCTGCTCCCAGGTAACGCTGATCTGGCCGGAGACCACCTGCTCGGTGGCAGCAGCCTCGTCCTGCGTCATACCGATATAATCGCCCAGCGTGATATCGGCCTTGTTGTTCATCAGGTTGGAGGAATCGTTCAGGATCATCCAGCACAGCGCAAGGCACGCCAGTGCAAATGCAATGGTAACGCCGAACAGTGCCGGCAGGAAGATGGTGCGCTTTTTCTTGCGCGGTGCGGCCTTTTTGCCGCGGGGCGCAGGCTTTTCGGCCTGACGGTTTGCACGGTTCTGGTTCATGGTACGTTTCACCACCTTTTCGGGAGCATCTTCTGTAATATACTTGTACTCGAACATCACGGAGGGGTTGTGCACGTAGGTGTCCAGCGCATCCAGCATTTCGCGGGCGGATGCGTAGCGGTTCTGCGGCAGCTTTGCCATGGCCTTTTCGGTGATCTCCACCAGTGCATTCGGCACCTCCGGCGCGATCTCGTGCAAAGACTTCGGCTGATCGGAGATCTGCTTGATGGCAACTTCCACCATGTCGTCTGCATCAAAGGGCAGATGACCGCTGAGCATCTCGTACATCATCACGCCCACCGAGTAGATATCGCTGGTGCAGTCGGTCTCATCGCCCTTGGCCTGCTCCGGGCTGATATAGTGCACGCTGCCCATGGCCTTGCCGCTCAGCAGCTGGTTCTCGGCACGGGAGATGCGCGCAATGCCAAAATCCATCATGCGCAGCTGGCCGTTGTCCAAAAGCATGATGTTCTGGGGCTTGATGTCCCGGTGCACCACACCGTTGGCGTGGGCATGTTCCAGCGCCTTTAAGATCTGGGAGATGAAGTGCACGGTCTCCCGGTTGGTCAGCCTGCCGCCGCGCTGGTTAAGGTACTCGCGCAATGTCATGCCGTCCACATATTCCATCACGATATACTGCAGATCATCATTCACCGATACATCGTACACTTTTACGATGTTGGGGTGGTTCAGCAGCGAGATGGCCTTGGATTCATTTTTAAAGCGGCGCACAAGGTCCGGGTCGTGCATATACTCCTGCCGCAGCACCTTTACCGCCACCACGGTACCGGCAGGCACCGGGCCGTTGTGCCCCAGCATGACCGCCTTGTAGACGTTTGCCATGCCGCCGGAACCGATCAGCTCCCGCACCTCATACAGGCCGTCCAGCTTTTTGCCGATCAGGTTGTCCATCAGCGCACCTCCTCCACACACAGCAGCAGCGCGGTGATGTTATCCGGGCCGCCGTTCTCGTTGGCCGTGCGGATCAGAAGGTCCGGCAGGTCGTAGAACCTGCCGGTGCGCAGCAGCTGTTCCAGCTGTTCTCTGGGCACGGCATTGGTCAGGCCGTCCGAGCACAGCAGCAGGATATCCCCTTTCTGCAGCGGTGCGGTGGTGAACTCCGAGTCCAGCCGGTAGTCCACGCCCAGCGCCTTGGTGATGATGTTCTTCTGAGGGTGGTGCTCGGCTTCCTCCACGGTAATGGTGCCGCAGTCCACCAGCTCCTGCACATAGGAGTGGTCGTGGGTGAGCTGGGCAAGCCTGCCGTCCCGGTACAGGTACGCCCGCGAGTCGCCTGCATGACACAGGAACACCTTGCCGCCGCGCACCAGTGCGCACACAGCCGTGGTGCCCATGCCCGCCAGCGATTCCTCACGCAGGGCCTTCTGGAACACAAAGCGGTTGGCGCTGAGCAGGCTCTTTTTCAAAAAGGTCTCCTCTTCGCCGGGCAGGCACTTGGAAGCATACTGCTCCTGAAAGCAGCGCTCGATCACATCGCACGCGCTCTGGCTGGCTTCCCTGCCGCCGCGTGCACCGCCCATGCCGTCGCATACCAGCAGCCATGCGGCATCGCCGGGCAGTTCTCCTGCGCGATAATCGTCCTGATTATCCTGCCGGACCCTGCCGACATCCGTTTTTCCTGCAAGTTTCATAGGCTTCTCCCTTTAATATTTACGCTTTCCCGTTCATTTCGTCACGGCGCAGCTGGCCGCATGCGGCGCTGATCTCGCTGCCAAGGCGGCGGCGCACCGTAGCGTTCACGCCAAGGCTCTCCAGCTTCTGCTGGAAGCGGTGCACGTTGGCTGCATCGGTGGCCGAGTACGGGCTGCCGTCCACCGGGTTGATGGGGATCAGGTTCACATGGGCACCCATGCCCCGGATCAGGTTTGCCAGCTGTTTGGCGCAGGCATCGGAATCATTGACACCGCGCACCATGGAATATTCAAAGCTCACGCGGCGGCCGGTGGTATCCTGATAGCGCCGCACGGCCTGCATCAGCACTTCCACGGGATAGGCATCGTTCACCGGCATCATGCCGCTGCGAATTTCATTGTTGGGTGCATGCAGCGACACCGAGAGGGTCAGCTGCAGCTTTTTCTCGGCCAGCTGGTCGATCTTGGGCACCAGACCGCAGGTAGAAAGGCTGATGTTGCGCATCCCGATGTTCACGCCCTCGGGCGAGGTGATGTTCTCCAGAAACTTCATCACTTCGTCAAAGTTATCCAGCGGTTCGCCAATGCCCATGAGCACGATGTGGGAAATGCGCTCCCCGATATCCTTCTGGGCGGTGTAGATCTCAGAGCAGATCTCGCCTGCTTCCAGATCGCGCACGCGGCCCGCCTGGGTGGACGCGCAGAAGCGGCAGCCCATGCGGCAGCCCACCTGCGTGGACACACACACCGTGTTGCCGTAGTGGTAGCGCATCACGACGGTCTCGATGCAGTTGCCGTCCGCCATGCGCAGCAGATATTTTACCGTGCCGTCCTTTGCTTCCTGCCTGCGCTCGATCTTGGGCGCGGCAATGTAGAAGCTTTCTTCCAGCTTTGCCAGCAGGGTCTTGGGCTGGTCGGTCATGGCAGAAAACTCGGTGACCAGCTTCTGGTGCACCCAGTGGAAGATCTGCTTTGCCCGGAAGCCCGGCTGACCCATCGCTTTCAGTTCAGCGGTCAGCTCTGCCAGCGTAAAGGAAGAGATACAGCGTTTTTGTTCCATTGTGTTCTCCTATTGTTTTTTACGAACAAGCCACCTGTTTCATTGCAGCTTTTCCCCGTTTTTCTGCATGGCGCACAGGAAAAAACCGTCCATGCCGGTACGGGTGGGCACCGAAAGCGCGCCGTGCTCCCCTGCCGTCATCCCGGCGGGCAGCGCTGCGGCAGGCTCCACCACCGTAAACTCCGGGTGGCGGGCCAGAAATGCCGCGATCTGCTGCTGGTTTTCTGCCGGGTCGATGGTGCAGGTGGAGTACACCAGCCTGCCGCCCGCTTTCAGCAGCTGTGCCGCCGTATCGAGGATGGCCGACTGCGTGGCCAATAATTCAGCTTCGCGGGCCGGTTCCAGCTTTTTGTAGCGCAGATCCGGCTTTTTTGCCAGAATGCCAAGCGCTGCAGGGCACATCCGCTAAAATGCGGTCGGCCTGCGGCAGGGCCGGGTTCACCTTTGTGGCATCGTTGCACAGGGCTTCCACATTGGCAAGTCCCATGCGCTGCACTGCCGTGCGGATCAGGCCCACGCGGTTCTCGGCGGCATCGCAGCTGTAAAGCCTGCCGGTGCTGTGCATCTGCTCGGCCAGCAGGATGGTCTTGCCGCCGGGCGCGGCGCACAGGTCGATGACTGTTTCTCCTGGCTGTGGGTCCACGCAGAGCGCCGCCAGCTGGCTGGCCTGCCCTTCCACATGGAAGTACCCCTGCCGGAACAACTCATTTTCCGCCGGGCTGCCCTCGAAGCGGGCCAGCACACTGCCGGGCACAATGCCCCGCTTTGCTTCCTTTGCACCGGAAGCCAGCAGCTTTGCACAAAGCTCATCGGCACTGCCTTTCAGCGGGTTCGCCCGCAGGCTGGTCATGCCGCCGTCGGCCTTGTAGGTAAGGATATCCAGTGCTTCGTCCGGGTAGTTTTTGTGCAGAAATTCCGCCACATCCCGCCCGGCAGAGCCAAGCACCATGAGCCGTTCCACTTCGTTTTTGAAGCTTGCGGTGCTCAGGTCGTAGCTGCACGCCTTGCGCAGCACGGCGTTGACCAGACCGGATGCGCTGGATTTTTTGAAGGCACGGGTCAGCTTGACGGCCTCGTTCACCGCAGCGGACACCGGCACCTGCATATAGCGGGCCTGCGCCAGCGCCGCGCGCAATATTTCGCGCACCGGTGCATCCAGCTTGGCAAGGCCCTTGGGCAGGAACTGGCACAGGATGTAGTCCAGCGTGCCCCGGTGTTCCAGCACCGTGTAAAAGATGGCGCTGGCAAAAGCTTTATCGCGGCCTTCCAGCTGCTGGCGCTTGAGTTCGGCATCCAGAACAAGGTTGGAAAAACCATCCTGCTCCTGCCGCACCAGCGCCGCCACTGCCGCCGCGCGGGGATTCGCCGCCATCAGAGGATATCCCCCGTTTTCAGGCGCTGACCGGCCGCAAAGGCGGTGCCGTCCATGGGCTTTTTGCCTTCCGGCACCACATTCAGCAGCTGGACGGCCCCCTCACCGCAAGCCACCGTGAGCGGCTTTGTGGCCAGCACGGTGCCGGGCGCTTCGCCGTGAGCTTCCACGGCACGGCACTCCATCACCTTGAGCTTTTTGCCGCCGGAGGTGACGAACCATGCACCGGGCCACGGGTTCATGCCGCGCACCCAGTTGTGGATGTGGGCAGCCGATTCGGTCAGGCGGAACTCTGCCATCTCCTTGTTCAGCATAGGTGCAAGGCAGGCGTTCTCATGATCCTGCGGCTGGGGTTTCAGCGTTCCGGCGGCGATGGCGGGCACCACCTCGCACAGCACCCGTGCACCCACGCAGTCACGCGATCAAACAGCTGGCCGCTGGTCTCCTCCGGGTCAATGGCGATCTTCTCGCAGCAGAGCACATCGCCGGTGTCAAGGCCCTCGTCCATCTGCATGATGGAAACGCCTGTCTCGGCATCGCCGTTCAGCACGGCCCACTGCACCGGGGCGCTGCCGCGGTACTTGGGCAGCAGGGAGACATGCAGGTTGATGCAGCCGTACTTCGGCGCTTCCAGCACAGACTTCGGCAGGATGCAGCCGTAAGCCACCACCACGATCAGTTCCGGGGCCAGTGCGCGGATGTTCTCGTCCTCGCTGCCGTCCCGCAGGGTGCGGGGCTGGAACACCGGCGTGCCGTGGGCAAGGGCCACTTCCTTGACCGGGGGTGCGGTAAGCACCTGCTTGCGGCCAACCGGCTTGTCCCGCCGGGTGTACACCGCGCAGATGTCATGCCCGGCGGCATACAGGGCTTTGAGGCACTCTGCGGCAATATCCGGCGTGCCCATGAACAAAATGCGCATTACTTGTTTCCTTTCGCTTCGCGGGCAGCTTTTTTGCCCTCTTCGGTATCCTCATAGAAATACTCGCTGGACTGCATGATGGTAATGCCGTCCAGATGGTCGTTCTCGTGCTGGATGCAGCGGCCCAGCAAATTCTCAGCTTCCAGCTCGAACCACTCACCGTGGCGGTCCTGTGCGCGCACCTTGACCGCGGCGGGGCGGGTCACAGCGCCGTTGTGGCCCGGGAAGGACAGACAGCCTCGTAGGCGGTCTCCTCTTCCTCGGATACAGCCAGAATTTCCGGGTTGACGAAGTCGATGAACTTATATTCGTAATCTTCGGGGATCTCCTCGGGCGCGTCGGTGGTGTCCCACACCACGAACAGACGGCGCAGCATGCCCACCTGCGGGCCGGCCAGACCCACGCCGTCGGCGGCGATCATGGTCTCGTGCATGTCGTCCAGCAGGGTAGCCAGACGGTCATCAAAGGTGGTGACGGGGCGGCAGACCTTGTTCAGGATGGGATCGCCCTCTTTTACAATATTGCGGATAGCCATTTATGGTACCTCCAAATCAGATGTCACCGTCCGAGTGCAGGTCCACCGCAACGGTGGCCTTGGACGGAAGTTTTTCCTGTTCGTATCTTTCCAGTGTGCTGCGCACGAGATCGCGGAAGCGGCGGTCGTTGCGGCACTTGATGGTAAGTTTGTAGCGGTAGGTGTCGTTGATCTTTTCAATGCTGCCGGGCGTGGGGCCAAGCACCCGCAGCGGCAGGTCCGGCTGTTTTGCCGCCTGCTGGCCCAGCAGGGCCGCAAAGCGCGCCGCCGCCCGTGCCACCTCGATCTCCTTTGCGCCTGCAAAGCCAATGACGCACAGCCCGCAGAAGGGCGGGTACAGGCCCAGCTTGCGGTAGGCGATCTCCTGCTCAAAAAAGGCATCGTAGTCCTGCGCGGCGGCAAGGTTCAGCACCGGGTTATCGGGGTCGGTGGTCTGGATGATGGCAAAGCCCGGGTCTCTGGCCCGTCCGCTGCGGCCCACCACCTGCGTGATGAGGCTGAACACGTTCTCATACGCGCGGAAGCCCTGCGCAAACAGCAGCGAGTCGATGCCCAGCACGCCCACAAGGGTCACATCCTCAAAATCCAGTCCCTTGGCCACCATCTGGGTGCCCACCATGATGTCATATTCGTGGTTTGCAAACCTTGCCAGCAGCTTTTCGTGGGCATCCTTTGCGGCAGTGGAATCCTGATCCATGCGCAGCACCCGCGCATCCGGGAACAGCTTTGCCAGCTCTTCCTCGGCTTTCTGGGTGCCGAAGCCCCGGTACTGCAGCTTGCCGCCGCAGGCGGGGCACACAGTGGGCGGTTCCATCTGGCTGCCGCAGTAGTGGCACAATACCTTGTGCGCCGCTTTGTGGTACACCATCGGCACGCTGCACTTTGTGCACTTGAGCACCTCGCGGCAGTCCTCGCACTGGGCCATGGTCTGGTAGCCCCGGCGGTTCAGCAGCAAAATGGTCTGCTTGCCTGCATCCAGATTGCGGCGGATGGCATCTTCCAGCGACAAACTGATCTCCCGCGGGTTGCCTGCCGCCAGCTCTGCGCGCATATCCACGATCTGCACCGTGGGCAGCGGGTTGCCGCCGTAGCGCTGGGTCAGCCGCACCAGCTGGGTGCGGCCATGCTGGGCCGCGTAAAAGCTCTCGGTGCTGGGGGTGGCGCTTGCCAGCAGCAGCAATGCACCGTTTTCCGCCGCGCGCTGCCGGGCCACCTCGTGGGCAGAATAGCGGGGCGCGGATTCCGAGCGGTAGGTGTGCTCCTGCTCCTCATCGATGATGATGAGCCCGATGTTTTCCAGCGGCGAAAAGATGGCGCTGCGGGTGCCCACCACGATGTCTGCGCCGCCGTCCTGGATCATCTGCCACTGCAAAAGGCGTTCGGTGTGGTTGAGGGCAGAGTGCTGCACCGCCACCCGGCGGCCAAACTGACTCTTGAGCCGCAGGATCATCTGCGGGGTCAGGCTGATCTCCGGCACCAGCACCAGCGCACGCCTGCCCTGCTCCAGACAGCGGGCAATGAGCTTTAAAAACACCAGCGTCTTGCCGCTGCCGGTCACGCCGTAGAGCAGCGCCGAGTGGGGTGCATCATCTTCCAGCTTTGGCAGCAGAGCATCGTAAGCCGCCTGCTGCTCCTGCGTGAGGGTGATCGGCTCGTTTTTTCAGCGGAATGGACGAATACAGGTCGATGGATTTATTCACCTTGCTGCATTCCAGCACGCCTTTGGCGCACAGGTTATCCAGCACGGCACGGCTGATGCCCTTGTCTTCCAGCTCGTTCAGGGTGCGCGGCCCGCCGCCCAGCAGCGCCACTGTCGCCAATTGCTTGGCCGTCGGCTTCGGCTTTGGCGGCAGCCCGCCCACAAGGCGGTAGGAGTTCTCGGTGTGGCGGGTGAGCTGCTTTTGCAGCACCGGCGTCACACCGTCTGCCGCCACAGCGGGCTTGTACTGCGCACCATAGGGAATGACCGCCTTGACCGCTTCGTAATAGGTGCAGAAGGTGCGCTCCTTCAAAAAGTGCACCAGCCGCAGCAGTTCCGGGGTCAGGCAGGCGGATGCCGGGGCCACGTCGAAAAGATATTTCAGCTTCGCGCTTTCCGGTTCGGCATCGCAGGCCAGCACCACGCCCATGCGGGCGCGGCTGCCGCGGCCAAAGGGCACCAGCACCATGCTGCCAAGTTTTACCGCATTCTGCTGATCCGGCATGACGGCATAGGTATAAAGCTTATCAAAGTGGAAGGTCGCATTGCTGACGGCAACGCCTACCGTTTTGGGCATTCGTCCAGCTCCTTCAAAATGTTATTCTGCGGCACCAATGCGCTGGCAGATGGCCTGATACAGTGCATCGGCGCAGGTATCGACCTGGTCGTTGACCAGCTTCAGGGTGAATTTATCCTGCTGGGCCAGCTCCTTCTGGGCGGTGGCAAGACGTTCCTGAATGCTCTCCTCGGTCTCGGTGCCGCGGCCCCGCAGACGGCGCTCCAGCTCCTCCACCGACGGCGGCAGCAGGAACACGGTGGTCGCGCCCGGGAACATGCGGCGGATGTTCGCTGCGCCGTGCACATCGATGACCAGAACGACCACCTTCCGGGCTGCAAGGCGCTTGTCCACTTCCTCGCGCAGGGTACCGTAGTAGTTGCCGTTGTAGAAGTTGTGCTCCACCACCTGATCGTTCTCGATCAGCTGCTGGAACTGCTCCCGGGTGCGGTAATAATAATCCACGCCCTCCTGCTCACCGGGACGCGGTGCGCGGGTGGTGGCGGAAACAGTCTTTTCGATCTCCGGGTGTGCTTCGCGCAGTGCCTTCACCACGCTGTCCTTGCCGGTACCGGCCGCGCCGGAGACCACAAACAAATATTTATCGTTCGCCATGGGTCTGTTCCTCCTCTGCTGGTGTTTTGCCCTCCTGCCCTGCCGCACGGTTGGCCACCGTTTCCGGCTGAAGCGCCGAGAGCACCACATGATCGGAGTCCATGATAAGCACTGCACGGGTGCTGCGGCCATAGGATGCATCGATCAGCATTCCGCGCTCCCGCGCTTCCTTTACAAGGCGCTTGACCGGGGCGGAGTCCGGGCTGACCACTGCCACCACACGGCCTGCACTGACCATATTGCCAAACCCGATGTTGATGAGCTTCATAAACCCCTCCGAATTTTCTGTATCACTCCAGATTCTGGATCTGTTCGCGGATCTTTTCGATCTCCGCCTTCATATCCACCACGATGCGGGTGATATCCAGATCCTGACACTTGGAGCCGATGGTATTGGTCTCGCGGTTCAGCTCCTGCGTCAAAAAGTCCAGCTTGCGGCCCACCGGCTCGTCCAGCTTGAGGATATCGCGGTACTGCGCAATGTGGCTGCGCAGGCGCACCGTCTCTTCATCCACAGCGGTCTTATCGCCAAAAATAGCGGCCTCGGTCAGCACGCGGGCATCGTCGATATCGCGGTCCTCCAGAATGACCTTGAGCTTCTCGTACAGGCGGTTGGTGTAGGCTTCCACGCGGCCTGCGCTCAAAGTCTCCACCCTGCCCACGCACTCCTCGAGGAAGTTCAGGCGGTTTTCCACGTCTGCCTTCATCTTGGCACCCTCGGCGGCGCGCATCTCCACAAAGCGGTCCAGCGCCTGTGCGGTAACGGCAGAAACATCTTCCCACAGCTGTTCCTCGTCCACATCCGCGTGGCGGGTGGTGAGCACATCCGGGAAGCGGGTCAGCACACCCGCAGAGATATCGTTCTTGACACCCAGCTGTTCCGAAATATCCCGCATGGCCTGCTGGTAGCTGCGTGCCAGCTCCATGTTGACGGCCACCACCGTATCGGCAGCGTCCACATTCTGCACGGTCATGCTCAGCTCCACCTTGCCGCGGGAAATGCGCTCGTTGAGCTGCTTTTTCAGGCGGCTGTCCAGATAGCTGCAGGTGCGCGGGATGCGCGAAGAATACTCAAAGTAGCGGGAATTCACGCTGCGCAGCTCCACCGTGATCTCACGGCCATTGCGCACAGCAGTCCCCCGGCCAAAGCCGGTCATGCTTAAGATCATAACGCTCTCCTGTTCTTACATTTTCAGTGTTTCAGCTTACAAGTTTCGGTATACGTATCCGCCTTTGGGTACACAAACCCATGTTACGATACATATAGTTTCATTTTACTATTCTTCGGCCCAAAATTCAAGGTGCACTGTTGCGTGCCGCCGCCAAAACCGGCCGCAATACACGGTGCAAAGCAAAAAAGCTCTGATACAAAATCTTCCGATCCTGTATCAGAGCCTGTTTCAGTTGGTTTTATATACGCAGGTCACGCTGTTCTGCAGCAGATTTGCGTTCAGCAGTGCGCGCTCCACCCAGTGGATATTGTCCGCAATGGTATCGCGGGAGACACCGTATTCTGCCGCAATGTTCTCCATGCTGCGGTACTCGCGGCGGTAGAGCAAAGTCAGCACCAGCTTATCCTGCATTGTGATCTTGGTAAAATGCGGCCTGCGCCGGTGCTCCTTGCAATAAGCCGCATTCAGTGCTTCCAGCATCTGGGCAAATTCCTTCCGGGTGATGCCGAAGGTAAATTCATAATCCTGCTCTGTAAATTCCGCAAGGCGTTGTACCGTGATGCTTCTCATGCAGATCACCTCTTCTTTTTCCGGGGATGCCCGGGTGTCGGCTGCATCCATTTTGATTCATTATAAAATGGATGGATTTTCATGTCAATGAGCCGCCGCCCATTTTTGGGGCCAGATCCGGTGCAAAACACAAAAAGGAGCCTCCCGCCGCAAAAGCGGGAAGCTCCGGAATCCGTTATGAAAGATCAGACGGGATGAGACTGATTGGTGTAGTCCACATGGTCGCCGTCCACGCCCTGCTTCTTGGCATTGCGCTTTTCAAAGAACTTGGGTGCCACCTGCGGGAACATTGCGTAGGTCAGCACATCCTCTTCCTGCGTTGCCCACTTGGCAGCCTCTGCCTTCAGCTTGTCCATCTCAGGAGCCAGAGTATCAGCAAAGCGGCAGGTAATGGGCTGCTCGTCGCCCAGGATCTTCTTGGTGAACTCGGGCTTGATGGGAGCGGGAGTCTTGCCGTAATCACCGTGGACCAGACCCTTGAACTCCTTGGTGACCATCTTGTAGCGCTCGCCCAGGATCACATTGAACACAGCCTGCGTACCAACGATCTGGCTGGTGGGGGTGACCAGCGGCGGATAGCCTGCATCCTCGCGGACGCGGGGGATCTCTGCCAGCACTTCGTCCAGCTTATCTTCCTTGCCGGCATCCTTCAGCTGTTTGAGCATGTTGGAGAACATGCCGCCCGGCACCTGATACAGCAGGGTGTTTGCATCCACGCCCAGGCTCTTCGGGCTGATCTGGCCGTTGGCAATGTACTTCTCGCGCAGCTTTGCAAAGTATGCGCGCACAACGTTCAGCTGCTTCAGATCCAGACCGGTGTCGTAATCGGTGCCCTGCAGGGCAGCGACCAGACTCTCGGTGGGCATATGGCTGGTGCCCAGGCTCAAGGGGCTCATGGCGGTATCGATGATGTCGGCACCTGCCTCGATGCCCTTCAGGATGGACATGGAAGCCAGACCTGCGGTGTAGTGGCTGTGGATGTCAACAGGGATGCTGACGGTCTCCTTCAGCTTCTTCACCAGATCGTAGCAGGTATAGGGGGTCAGCAGACCGGCCATATCCTTGATGCAGATGGAGTTTGCGCCCATCTCCTCCAGGGTCTTGGCGTAGGCTGCAAAGTACTCGTTGTTGTGCACGGGGCTGAGGGTGTAGCTGATGCAGCCCTGCACATGAGCGCCTTCCTTGTTGGCTGCCTTGATGGCGGTCTGCAGGTTGCGCGGATCGTTCAGTGCATCGAAAATACGGATCACGTCGATGCCGTTTGCAACAGACTTCTGCACAAAGTACTCAACGGCATCGTCTGCGTAGGGGCGGTAGCCCAGCATGTTCTGGCCGCGGAACAGCATCTGCAGCTTCTGGTGGGGCAGCTCCTTGCGCAGGATGCGCAGGCGCTCCCACGGGTCTTCGTCCAGAAAGCGGATGCAGCTGTCGAACGTAGCGCCGCCCCAGCACTCCACAGAGAAGTAGTTGATCTTATCCATTTCCGGCAGGATGGGACGCATCTCATCCATGGTCATGCGGGTGGCCAGCAGAGACTGGTGGGCATCGCGCAGGACGACCTCAGTAACCTTGATCGGCTTTTTGGCCATGATTGTCACCTCTCCCTTAGTTCATGGAACCAGAACGTCACCGGAGTTGACGGTGTCGCCCTTGTTGACGTTGATGGAAGCCACAGTGCCATCCTGCGGAGCAACGATCTCGTTCTCCATCTTCATGGCCTCCAGGATCACCAGCACGTCGCCAGCCTTCACGGATGCACCGGCCTTGACCTTGACATCCAGAATGTTGCCGGGCATGGGAGCCTTGACGGCAACGGCACCAGCAGCGCCTGCAGCAGCCTTGGGAGCAGCAGCGGGAGCCGGAGCAGCCTTAGGAGCAGCGGGTGCGGCAGGAGCTGCAGCAGCAACCGGAGCAGCACCAGCGGCAGTCTCCTCCACGGAGACGCTGTAAGCAACGCCATTGACGGTAATATTGTAGTACTTCATGGAAGGATCCTCCAAATCAAAATCGTATCAAAAAGATTTATACAGACGATTACAGAGCCATGTTGCCGTGCTTCTTGGGCAGGCGGGCAGCACGCTTGGTGCTCAGCAGTTCCAGTGCGGCAACAACGCTTGCACGCACATTGGCTGCATCGCAGGTCAGGTCAGCAGCGCCGCAGGCAACTGCATTTGCTGCGCTGCACACCTCGGCGGTGTAAGCAGCAGCCTTTGCGTTGGTGGCTGCAATGATGTTGTCGGAAGCATCGATCTCTTCCTTGTACAGGACGCTGACCGCTGCGCTGGGTTCCAGTGCGCTGACGGTGCAGCCAGCCACGGCAATGCGCAGATCGGCAGCAGCCAGAGCGGTGTAAACAGGGCCGACGGCCTTGCCAGCCAGCACAGCCACCTTTGCGGTGGTAGCGTCGGCATAGGTAGCAGCCAGACGGGCAGCCTCACGGATGCCGCCTGCAATGTCATCGGTCGCGCTGGGCACAAAGCCCTCGGTATCCACAATGGTGATCACCGGCACGCTGAAGGCATCGCACAGGCGCACAAAGCGGGAAGCCTTGGCCACGCAGTTGTGGCACAGGGTCTTGCCGGTGGCCACAACGCCCACGGCGTTGCCGCCCACGGTGGCAAATGCGGTGTAAACAGACTTGCCAAAGCCTGCATACAGCTCCACAGCGCTGTCCTTATCGACCACGGCAGCAGCAGCCTTTGCAGGCTCTGCACCGGCAGCCAGAGCAGCAGTGGGCTGCTCGAACTCAAAGATCGCAGGGCCGGTCAGGTTGTTGGCCGGCAGCAGGCCCACGATGTGAGCAGCCTTCTCGGCAGCTTCCTCAGCAGTGGGTGCCACAATGGCGGCCACGCCAGCCTTTGCAGCGGCGGCTGCGGTGCCGGCATCGGCCACCTTGTCGCCCTTGGCAGCAGAGGTGAACGGAGCGGTGAAGAACAGCTCTGCGCCTCAGCCATGATGCAGACATCTGCATTGGCAGCGCTCAGTGCGCTGGTGCCGCCGCAGACACCCAGAACAACAGCCACCTGCGGGATCACGCCGGAAACCTTTGCGATCTGCGCATTCAGCTTTGCGCTGGCGGTCAGTACGTCCAGACCCTCAGCCAGCTTTGCGCCAACGGAGTTATAGAAGGTGACGACCGGGCAGCCAGTCTGAGCTGCCATCTCCAGAACCTTGATGTTCTTTTCAACATCCTTTACGGTAACAGCTTCGCCGTTCTGGTAAACAGCGTAAGCCTGCTGACCTGCCGCATAGCCGCAGGCAGCGCTCACTGCACCGTCAGCAAACAGTGCAGTGTATTCCCCGTCATCAAAAAACTTGGCGAGGATTTCTCCCTTATTGATCTTTGAAGCCATGGTAAGACCTCCTGGTTGTCTGTGTGAGCTTTCAAAATTAGTTTTATTATACTGAATTTTCCATAAAAATGCAAGAGATTCTATAAAAGTCCATGCGAATCAACATCTGTCGCGCAAAGTTCTACAATTTTTTAACGATTCATCGTTCCTCCGCTTTCTCGCCTTTTTGCGGGCATTTTGCGCCGCACACTCAGCTGCCAAAAATTCTCTTTTAATTTTGTGGATTCTGTCTGCCCCTGCTGCATTTTATTTTATAAGAAGTTATGTTACACTATATTTAATATGTAAATTTTTTTTTCGCAGAACAGCCCGCCGGGAAGCTTCGGGGCGGGTCATTTTGCAGAATATAAAAGGACGGCCATGTCAAATTGAAAATCTGCTCACTTCACTCCGCGCCTCCAACGAAACCTACAACTCCATGAAACACTCCGCCCGGCTATCATCCGCCGCGCCGAGATCCCCCTGCTCGCGGTCATCGTCCTGTATAAGGCTGCAACGAACCTGCTGTTCGTCCCCCTGATGCAGCAGCTCTGGTCGCTCACGCTGCGGTTCGCACCCATGCACTACCTGAGCAACAACAACGCTTCCGATATCTTTTCCTCCCCTGCGATCATCCTGTGCATCACGCTCATTGCCATCCTGACCGCGTTCTGGGCGCTGTATGAGTTTTCCGTCCTGCTGCATGGGCTGGATCTTGCCCGCAAGGGCGAAACGATCCGCCTGCCTGCCCTGCTGCGCACCTCTCTTGCAGATATCCGCCACGCATTCCTGCCGCAAAACTGGCTCGTTCTGGTCTACAGTGCCGTGCTGATCCCGTTCACCAACTTCTTCCTCGCCTATAACTATATCACGCAGCTTGCCGTGCCGGAATACATCATGGGTGTCATCCGGGCAAACAGCCGGTATTACCTGCTCTATCTGGCTGCCGGTGCCGCCTTGCTGTTCCTCTGTGTCAGCTGGGTGCTGGTGCTGCCGCTGTTCGTGCTGGAGCGCAAAAGCCTGTGGCAGTCGGTAAAGGAAAGCTTTTGCTGCATCCGCAGGCGCGTCTTCCGTGCTTTTCTTTTGCTGCTGCGCTGGAACCTCTCGGTCGTCCTGCGTTCCCTGCTGCTGACGGCAGCGGTTGCCGTGCCGCTGTACGGCATCATCATCGCGGTCGGGCTGCAGAGCACACAGGCCATGTTTGCACTGTCCCGCGCGGCGCTGGCCATTGAGATGCCTTTCTTCCAGTTCCTGATCGACTGCGCCATCACCATGGCGCAGTGCACGATCCTCGCCATGCTGCACTGCCGCCTGCGGGAGTCTCTCCCCTCTGAGCCGGAGCCGGTCCAGAGCGGAAAGCATCACCGTTCCACCGGCAGGCTGCTTCTGGGTGCATCGGTTGCGGGTGCTACTCTGCTCACCTTTGCGCTGGCATTCTGTTACCTTGCCCTGCCCAGAGACGACGAGCTGCTCTCCATGCTGGGCGGCGTTGCGCCGGTAGTCACCGCGCACCGCGGCTACTCCGCTGCCGCACCGGAAAACACCCTGCCCGCTTTCCAGCTGGCCATCGATCAGGGCTGCGAGTGGGCCGAGCTGGATGTGCAGATGACCAGGGACGGCGTGGTCATGGTGACCCACGATACCAGCCTGCGCCGCTGCACCGGCCGCAACGAGAACATCTACGACCTGACCTATAACGAGGTTCGTAAGCTGGATGCCGGGCGCTGGTTCGGCCAGAAGTACACTGGTGCCAAAGTTCCCACACTGGAAGAAGTGCTGGACCTGTGCAAAGGTAAGATCCAGCTGAACATTGAGATCAAGCCCAATGCCGCCACCCCGGAGCTGGAAGCGGAAACCATCCGCATCATCCGCGAAAAAGGCTTTGCACAGGACTGCACCATCACCTCGCAGAGTTATGAAACCCTCTGCAAGGTCAAGGAGCTGGCACCGGAGATCCGGACCGGCTATATCCTTGCACTGGGCGTGGGCAGTTATTACGATCTGCCTGCCGCAGATTTCTTCAGCGTACAGTCCACCTTTATCACCTCCGGTATGGTGCAGCAGATCCATAAGCGCAGCAAGACGATCTCCGCATGGACCGTCAACCGCGAAGAGGATGCCAGCGAACTGCTGAGCATCGGCGTGGACGACCTGATCACCGATAAGCCGGATATGATCCAGCAGCTGCTGAGCGAGGATGCCGACCTTGACAACAGCCTCGTCCTCCTGCGCGACTTCATCCGTGACCTGTTCGCTCCGTCCGATGTCGATGAACCCACTCCTGAGGAAGAGACCATCGAAGAAGCCATCGAGGACCCGGACGAATTGCTGGATGCATCGTAATCGCGGCAAAGATCAAGTATTCTGTTAAACTAGCCGTACACACATAAAAAGCCCCCTGCCAGTTCATCACCGGCAGGGGGCTTACAAGTTTACCTGATCCAGTTTTATCAAGTAAGATCATTCCGGTTCGGTAAGCTTGGATCTTTACGAAGCAATTTATTTCATAAATCGGTGCTGTGAACAAATCACTTACATTCCTTCTTCATAGCAGAATAGCCGATGAGAACGGTCCACACATAGGCGCAGGTCTTGGGGATCATCAGCATACCGATCATGGGGACGGTATTGGCCCAAAGAACAACGGGAATGTAGAAACCGAAGCTCAGCACGATGGTCAGCCACATCCAGCGGAAAGCCGCGTCGTTATGCTCCTTGGCGCTGCGGTAGAACAGCACGATGATCAGCAGGCCCATCAGTGCAAAAGGAATGTTACGGTAAATGCCCCAGGACAGCGGGGATTCGGCGCTCAGCCACTGGTTCTGCGGCATCATGCACAGGATAACACGCACGGCAGCCAGACCGTAGATGGCGGCAGTCAGGCCATTGTTGCCCTTGACCCGGTAGCGCTCACGCCATACATAGTACAGCAGCACATAAAAGACAGTCATTGTCACAGAGGTGATCCACTTACCCAGACCCAGAGGAACGGTAAAGTTTTCAAAGCCCGTGGTGCACAGAGCCAGAGCACGGGGAATCAGATGGAACGAGTCGCCGGCACCCAGAACGACAGCCATCAGACCGAACAGCTTGAACTGGTGGTTGCCCTTGCAGCCACAAATCATCAGGATACCGATGGTGATGACGGATACCAGATACACAGCATCAAAAACAGTTTCTACGATTGCTTGCATAGTTGATTGCTCCTTGTTGATAGATTAAATTGATTGTAACACTGCATTTTTTGCAGGGCCGACTTCGTTTTTACGGTCATCAAGGGCTTGCTCGGCAAAGTTGCATCCAAAGCGCAGGATGTTGAAGCTTGCATTCCTCCACACAAGACAGGCGAGCAGCAACAGGATATTGCGATGAACTTTCCTATGAGTGTCTCTCTTGAGTGAACACTGTTCATTTTGGACATTATAAAATTCCCACAGCAGTGTGGGAAGAAAATGCAGTCAATATAAGGTTCTGCGCACGATTTCCAGCACAGCGGCGGGGTCGTAGTCCTGCCGCAGCAAGGCAGACAGCATCAGCGAAAATAGAACATCGGCAAATTTTTCAACGGTGAATTGCGCGTTAAAAGCGTCCGGACGGATTTTGGTATCCTGTTGCAGCACCGTACACAGACCATTTAAGATATGGTGCCAGATTTGCTGCATGTGCCGTTTGCCATCGGCCTTGTCCTCCTGCATAAAGCCGAGAGAGTGCAGTGTGAAGAATCCAGGATACTGCTCACAGCCGTAGGCCATGCGCTCGTACATCCATTTGACACAGGTCTGCACATCCTGAAATACAGCCTCGTCCTGCGGGGCGGTGGAAAAATTTCGCACCAGACGCTCTCGACCGTGGCGCTGATAAGCTCAGCCTTGGAGTCATAATAGTTGTAGATCGAGCCGACCGAGACCCCGCATGCCGAGGCGACAGAACGGATACTGACCGCCGCCCAGCCCTTTTCCCGGATAAGCTCACGGCTGTTTTTTAAGATATCTTCCTTGGAGGTTACGATTGTATTCATGTGGTCACCCTCAATATGAACAATGTTCATTTTTATTATACTGCCCGTTCTCACTTTGTCAAGAGGATTTCATAAAAGGTTTATATTTTGCGGATTAAGACATTGAATGCAAACTTACAAAAATCATAAAAGGAGTATATGTATGATGCCACCTTACTGTCGATTCAGTATCATCTATTTTCGATAATGTCAGGGCATTTTCTTAATGTCAATAATGTCAAAAAGCCCCGGAAAGAAACGTAAACTCGTAACTTTCCGGGGCTTTCAAATTATTCTCAAATGTTAAACCGAACCAGTGATCCGGGTGGCTCCACAATGAAGTTTTCCGCGGCTTAGTGTCAAACTAATGTCACAGCGCGATTTTTCTTTCGATTTTGCTCATAGCAACGTTGAAAGTTCGCGTAATTTCATTATTCGAGCTCAATGGTTGCCGGCGGCTTACCGGTGCAATCATAGAACACGCGGTTCACATGCTTGACCTCATTGACGATGCGGCTAGTGACAGTGCCCAGAACATCCCAAGGCATATTGTAGCTCTCCGCAGTCATGAAGTCGGTGGTGGTCACAGCACGCAGCGCCACAGCGTAATCATAGGTGCGCTCGTCGCCCATGACGCCCACACTGTGCATGTTGGTCAAGGCTGCATAGTACTGGCTGATCTCCTTATCCAGACCTGCCTTTGCGATCTCCTCACGCCAGATCGCGTCGCATCCTGCACGATAGCCACCTTCTCCGGGGTCACTTCGCCGATGATGCGGATGCCAAGACCCGGGCCGGGGAACGGCTGACGGCTGACCAGATATTCGGGCAGGCCCAGCTCACGGCCAGCCTGACGCACCTCGTCTTTGAACAGGTTGCGCAGCGGCTCCACCAACTCCTTGAAGTCCACGGTGTCGGGCAGACCGCCGACGTTGTGGTGGCTCTTGATAACAGTGGACTCACCGCCCAGACCGCTCTCAACGACATCCGGGTAAATGGTACCCTGTGCCAGGAAATCCACCTTGCCGATCTTCTTGGCCTGCTCTTCAAACACACGGATGAACTCTTCGCCGATGATCTTGCGCTTGCGCTCCGGCTCGGTAACACCAGCCAGCTTTGCAAAGTAGCGTTCGCGGGCATCCACACAGATAAAGTTGATATCAAAGCCGTTGGCATTGCCCGGGCCGAATACAGAGCAGACCTCTTCCTTCTCGTTCTTACGCAGCAGACCGTGATCCACGAACACGCAGGTCAGCTGCTTGCCGATGGCCTTAGCAGCATAGCTGCCAGAACGGAGGAATCCACGCCGCCGGACAGGGCGCACAGCACCTTGCCATCGCCGATGCGCTCACGCAGGGCCTTGACGTTGTTTTCCACAAAGGAGTCCATCTTCCAGTCGCCGGTGCAGCCGCAGACGTGTACACGAAGTTGCGCAGCATCTTCTTGCCTTCGCAGTGTGCAGCACTTCCGGATGGAACTGGACCGCGTACAGGCCCTTCTCGCGTTCTCTGCCGCAGCTACCGGGCAGTTGACCGTGTGAGCAGTGATCTTAAAGCCGGGCGCTGCCTGCTCAATATAGTCGTTGTGGCTCATCCAGCAAATGGTGGAGGGCTGCACATCGGTGAACATCTTGCTGTTCGTGTCCACGAACACCTCAGTCTTGCCGTACTCGCGCTCCGGTGCGCGGCAGACATGGCCGCCCAGCAGATGCATCATCAGCTGGCTGCCGTAGCAGATGCCCAGCACAGGCACACCCCAGTTGAAGATCTCAGGGTCGATCGTGGGGGAATCCTCCAGATAAACGCTGTTGGGGCCACCGGTAAAGATGATACCCTTGGGGTTCTTTGCCTTGATAACCGACAGATCGGTTTTATAGGAATAGATTTCACAGTAGACATTGTTCTCGCGGACGCGGCGCGCGATCAGCTGATTGTACTGGCCGCCAAAGTCCAGCACGATGACAGTTTCATGCTGCATGAAGTTCTCTCCTCCCTTATCCATTCAATGTGTTTCTACAGATAAAATCAGTATAGCACATCTGCCAAATAAAAGCGACATCATTTGTGAATTTTCCTGTTTTTATTTTTCACGTATGGGATGCCGCAACACCGTTTTCAGTGTTCCCGGTGCAGCGCGGCGAGGATCACTCAGATAAATTTCGTGGTGGAAGCGTGTCTCTGAAAAATCAAGCATATACCCCTGCTCTACGGCAAAGGCATCCATCTGCGCCAGCGTTTTCGGTTCTTCATCATAAGGGCCGATATGCAGGCACTGAACGCAAAGTCCCTCGTCATAGGTCAGGAATTCCGCCTTGGAAAAATCCTTTTTCTTTTTTGCCGTTGCTTCCTGTACGGCCCAATCAAACGCTTCCGGCGTCACGAATTCTGGCAGTCGGATCATGGATGTCCACTCAAATGTTTCTTTATGTGCATAGTCAACGCCATCCACGCCCTTCTGATGCCACAAGCCCTCCAACGGTGGAACCACATATTCAAAATAGCCGTCCATCTTGTGGCTGCCCTTATAGCTCATTTTGATGGTGAAAGCAATGCCGTACAGCACTCCCATAGCCTCCTGATAGGCTCCACCCGGAGCATTCGGGTCGCCCTTGCCGTGCACTGCCACAAAATTCATACGCGGTATCGTAATCAGATGCGGTTTTTTCGGCGGGAGATAAAATTCCCTGTACTCTTTCTTATAATCAAACGGCATTACTCTTCACACCTTCCAGAAGTTCTCGCTGCTTCTTTTTGCTGAATTCCCTCAGCACCAGCCGATAGGACTTTTCCAGCATTTCCTTTTTCAGTATACCAGAACAACCTTGTTTTGTAAACAAAGAGTTGTGACATGCCGCAAAAAAATCCCCTGCCCTTACAGACAGAGGATCTAAAACAAAAAGAGACCTTCCCACTCTCCGGAATGGGAAGGTCTCTCGTAAGTTTAACCTTTAGCCTTAGGAAAGGCGCGAAGGGCCAAAATCACTCAATGATCTTGCCAACAACGCCAGAACCAACGGTACGGCCACCCTCACGGATAGCGAAACGCAGGCCCTCTTCCATAGCAACAGGGGTCAGCAGCTCAACGTGCATCATGACGTTATCGCCGGGCATGCACATCTCAGTGCCTTCGGGCAGAGTGATGATACCGGTCACGTCGGTGGTGCGGAAGTAGAACTGAGGACGATAGTTGGAGAAGAACGGGGTGTGACGGCCGCCTTCGTCCTTGGTCAGAACGTACACCTGAGACTCGAAGGTCTTGTGGGGGTGCACGGAACCGGGCTTAGCCAGAACCTGACCACGCTCGATCTGGGTACGATCAACACCACGCAGCAGAGCGCCGATGTTATCGCCAGCCTCAGCGAAGTCCAGAGACTTACGGAACATTTCCAGACCGGTAATGGTGGTGCTCAGACGATCGGGCTTGATGCCGACGATCTCCATAGCATCGCCAACCTTAGCAATACCACGCTCAACACGACCGGTTGCAACAGTACCACGGCCAGAAATGGTCATGACATCCTCGATGGGCATCAGGAAGGCTTGTCTTCCTCACGATCGGGGTTGGGGATATAGGTGTCAACAGCGTCCATCAGCTCCTTGATGCAAGCATACTCGGGAGCATTGGGATCAGTGGAGGTAGACTCCAGAGCCTTCAGAGCGGAACCACGAATGATCGGGGTGTCGTCGCCGGGGAAGTCGTACTCGGTCAGCAGCTCACGGATCTCCATCTCAACCAGATCCAGCAGCTCTTCGTCGTCGACCATATCGCACTTGTTCATGAACACGACGATATAGGGCACGCCGACCTGACGAGCCAGCAGGATGTGCTCACGGGTCTGGGGCATGGGACCATCGGTAGCAGCAACGACCAGGATAGCGCCGTCCATCTGAGCAGCACCAGTGATCATGTTCTTGACGTAGTCAGCATGGCCCGGGCAGTCAACGTGAGCATAGTGACGAGCGTCGGTCTGATACTCAACGTGAGCGGAGTTGATCGTGATACCACGAGCACGCTCCTCAGGAGCCTTATCGATGTTGGCATAATCCATGAAGTCTGCGTCGCCCTTCAGAGCCAGGTACTTGGTGATAGCGGCGGTCAGAGTGGTCTTGCCGTGGTCAACGTGACCGATGGTGCCGATGTTCACATGCGGCTTAGAACGGTCGAACTTTGCCTTTTCAGCCATTGGAATATCCTCCCTTAATTTAGGTTTTGATATTTGGTTACAACAACCCTGCAAGATGCAGACATTGCATTGCAAGGCTATTCTACTAAATTTGCCCTGTAAAATCAAGTGCTTTTACAGGAAATTTTGCCGAGGTTACACTACCCCCGGCAAAAATCTTTTATCCATTTTTCAGGAATCAGCCCTTGGTGCGGCCAGCATGATCTGGTCAGCAATGTTCTTGGGCACCGGCTCGTAGTGAGACGGCTCCATGACATACTGGCCACGGCCCTGAGTCTTGGAACGCAGGTCGGTAGCGTAGCCGAACATCTGAGCCAGAGGCACAAATGCATTGACGCGCTGAGTACCAGCCATAGCTTCCATGCCCTGGATCTGACCACGGCGTGCATTCAGGTCGCCGATAACATCGCCCAGATACTCATCGGGAACGATAACTGCAACCTTCATGATAGGCTCAGTGATGATGGGATCAGCCTTGCGCATAGCATCCTTGAACGCCATAGAACCAGCAATGGAGAAGGCCATTTCAGAGGAGTCGACCTCATGATAAGAACCATCCCACAGGGTAACCTTGACATCAACGACAGGATAGCCAGCCAGAACGCCGGACTTCATAGCACCCTGGATACCGTTGTCGATAGCCGGGATGTATTCCTTCGGGATGGCACCGCCAACGATGGCGTTGACGAACTCGTAACCCTTGCCGGGCTCGTTGGGCTCGATCTTGATCTTAACATGACCGTACTGGCCCTTACCACCGGACTGACGTGCGTACTTGGTCTCCTGGTTGGCCTCTTTGCGGATGGTCTCACGGTAAGCAACCTGAGGTGCACCCACGTTTGCTTCAACCTTGAACTCACGCAGCAGACGGTCAACGATGATCTCCAGGTGCAGCTCGCCCATACCGGCGATGATGGTCTGACCGGTCTCTTCGTCAGTGTAGGTCTTGAAGGTCGGATCCTCTTCGGCCAGCTTTGCCAGCGCGATGCCCATCTTCTCGTTGCCGGCCTTGGTCTTAGGCTCGATGGCAACGCGGATAACAGGCTCGGGGAACTTCATGGACTCCAGAATGATGGGATGATTCTCATCACACAGAGTGTCACCGGTAGTGGTGTTCTTCAGACCGACAACAGCAGCGATATCACCTGCGTAGCAGCAGTCGATATCCTTGCGGTGGTTAGAATGCATCTGCAGGATGCGGCCCATACGCTCCTTGCTGTCCTTCACGGAGTTGTAGACAGTGGTACCTGCCTCAACCTTACCGGAGTAAACACGGAAGTATGCCAGCTTACCAACGAACGGGTCGGTAGCGATCTTGAAGGCCAGAGCTGCGAAGGGAGCGTCGTCGGAAGACGGACGGGTCTCCTGCTCTTCGGTCTCGGGATTCACACCCTTGATGTCCTCGACATCGGTAGGTGCGGGCATATAGTCAACGATAGCGTCCAGCAGCTTCTGCACGCCGCGGTTCTTGTAGGAAGAGCCGCAGGTCACAGGCACCAGAGTGTTGGCGATGGTTTCCTTGCGGATAGCCTTCTTCAGTTCCTCGCGGGTGATTTCCTCACCCTCGAGGTACTTCTCCATCAACTCTTCATCGTTCTCAGCAACAGCCTCGATCAGAATGTTGTGGTACTCCTCGGCCTGCTCACGCATATCCTCGGGGATGGGCTCAGTGCGCATGTCGTTGCCCATATCGTCGTAGTAGACCTCAGCGTTCATATCGACCAGGTCAACGATACCGCGGAAGGTATCCTCCTGACCGATAGGCAGCTGGATCGCCACGCCGTTTGCGTGCAGACGATCGTGCAGCATCTTGATGCAGCGGAAGAAGTCGGCACCCATGGTGTCCATCTTGTTAACGTACACCATACGGGGAACCTTATACTCGTCAGCCTGACGCCAGACGGTCTCAGACTGCGGCTCAACACCGCCCTTTGCAGCCAGAACGGTCACAGAACCGTCCAGCACGCGCAGGGAACGCTGGACCTCAACAGTGAAGTCCACGTGGCCCGGGGTGTCGATGATGTTGATGCGGTGACGGTTCTTCTTGAATGCAACCGGATCCTTCTGGGTCTCAGAGTGGCTCCAGTAGCAGGTGGTAGCAGCGGAAGTGATGGTGATACCACGCTCCTGCTCCTGAACCATCCAGTCCATGGTAGCGCCGCCATCATGAACTTCGCCGATCTTGTGGTTGATACCGGTGTAGTACAGAATACGCTCGGTAGTAGTAGTCTTACCAGCATCAATGTGGGCCATAATGCCGATATTTCTCGTCATCTGAAGAGAAACTTCTCTGGGTGTAGCCATGAAATTAACCTCCTACAGAACAGATCAATAACGGAAATGAGCGAAAGCCTTGTTAGCCTCTGCCATCTTGTGAGTATCCTCACGCTTCTTCACGGCGTTACCAGTGTTGTTGGCAGCATCCATGATTTCAGCAGCCAGACGCTGAGCCATAGTCTTCTCACCACGGCTGCGGCTGTAGGCAGTCAGCCAGCGCAGACCCAGAGTCTCGCGGCGAGCCGGGCTGACTTCCAGAGGAACCTGGTAGTTAGCACCGCCAACGCGGCGGGTCTTGCACTCGAGGCTGGGCATGATGTTCTCCATCGCCTTCTCGAAAGTCTCCAGAGGATCGTTGCCGGTCTTCTCCTGAATCATGGAGAAAGCTTCGTAAACGATCTTCTGAGCGACGCCCTTCTTGCCATCCAGCATAACGCTGTTGACCAGACGAGTGACCATCTTGGAATTGTAAATAGGATCAGCTAAGACATCGCGCTTAGCAATGTTACCTCTTCTAGGCATCTTTCTTCCCTCCTTCACAGAATGATATCATCGGTACTCGAAAGTAATAAAAACTCCCGTTGTGTCACAAAGAGCTGACCTTTACATAAACTGTTGCCCTCCGCTTTGCAAGCGGACTTGTTATTTATATAATGGAAAGCCGTTTATGGCGGTTGTCCTCAATTACTTCTTTGCAGCACCGGCCTTAGGACGCTTTGCGCCGTACTTGGAGCGGGCCTGATTACGGCCTGCCACACCCTGAGTATCCAGGGTACCACGGATGATGTGGTAACGCACACCGGGCAGGTCCTTAACACGACCGCCACGGATCAGCACGACGGAGTGCTCCTGCAGGTTATGGCCGATACCGGGAATGTAAGAGGTGACCTCGATACCATTCGTGAGGCGGACACGAGCAACCTTACGCAGAGCAGAGTTGGGCTTCTTGGGGGTCATGGTACGAACAGCAGTGCAGACACCACGCTTCTGGGGGCTGTTCAGATCAGAATACTGTTTCTTCTGAGAATTGTAGCTCTTCAGCAGTGCGGGAGCGGTGCTCTTGGTAGCCAGAACCTGACGGCCCTTGCGTACAAGCTGGTTAAAAGTAGGCATTTTGTTTCTCCTTTCTTAATAATGCACATTCGGACTTTTTCCGACTTTTTTGCCGCACTATCCCCATGAGGGATGCGCAACAGTTATATAATACTCGCTTTACAGGCGGATGTCAACAGTTTTTGCAAAGTTTTTTGCATTTATTCCAGATTTTTTCTTTCAGTATTTTTTCGACGCAAAACGCACGGTTTTCTCCCCTGTTTCCGCTTTCCGGGCATATAAAAACCGCCCTGCAGGCGGATGCCCACAGAGCGGTCCATTGTTTTTATTTCAGAAGAAGGAGCTTTGCTTACTGTACAGCAGCTGCCAGTTCAGCAGCGACCTCAGCATCGCGCTCAGCCTCACGGTTCTTCAGATCCTCACGGACTTCCGGCAGACCGGTACCTGCGGGGATCAGCTTACCAATGATGACGTTCTCCTTCAGGCCGGCCAGCGGGTCAACCTTGCCCTTGATGGCAGCTTCGGTCAGCACGCGGGTGGTCTCCTGGAAGGATGCAGCGGACAGGAAGGAGTCGTTTGCCAGAGCAGCCTTGGTGATGCCCAGCAGCACCTGCTGGTACTCGACCAGCTTCAGGCCCTCTTCACCAGCGTCGATGCGCTGCTGCAGATCGGCGTTGATGCTCTCCACTTCCAGACGGCTTGCCAGTGCACCGCCGATCAGGTTGGAAGAACCGGAATCAGTCACGCGCACCTTGCGGCACATCTGACGGACGATGACTTCGATATGCTTATCGTTGATCTCAACGCCCTGCAGACGGTAGACCTTCTGAACTTCGTTGATCAGGTAGTCTGGACATCCTCCAGACCCTTGATTGCCAGAATATCCTGCGGATACAGAACACCTTCACGGGTGATGATGTCGCCCTTCTCCACACGGTCACCCGGCATCACGCGGGAATGCTGGGTGAACGGGATGGAGTAGCTCTTTACGACCTCGGCACCGTTCTCGTCCTTGCCGGTCACCTTGATAACGACATTCTTCTTGGTATCGTCCTGAGAAACGACACCAGAGATCTCGCTCATGATGGCCATGCTCTTGGGACGGCGGCTCTCGAACAGCTCTTCAACACGGGGAAGACCCTGCGTGATATCTTCAGCAGATGCGATACCGCCGGTATGGAAAGTACGCATGGTCAGCTGAGTACCAGGCTCGCCGATGGACTCTGCGGCGATAACGCCGACAGACTCGCCCAGACGGACCGGCTCGCCGTTTGCCATATCGGAACCGTAGCAGCGTGCGCAGACACCGGTCTTTGCACGGCAGGTCAGCAGGCTGCGGATCTTCAGCTTGGTAATGCCAGCAGCCTCGATCTCGTTTGCATCGTACAGGTCGATCATCTTGCCTTCCGGCACGATCACCTTGCCGGTGACGGGGTTGACCACATCGCCCACAGCGAAGCGGCCGATCAAGCGCTCGCGGAAGCTCTCGATCTTCTCCTTGCCCTCGTGGATCTCAGACACCCACAGGCCGTCGGTGGTGCCGCAGTCGATCTCGCGCACAATGACATCCTGAGAGACATCGACCATGCGGCGGGTCAGGTAACCGGAGTCAGCGGTACGCAGAGCGGTATCGGCCAGACCCTTACGGGCACCACGGGCAGAAACGAAATATTCCAGAATATTCAGACCTTCACGGTAGTTGGCACGAATGGGCATCTCGATGGTGTGGCCAGCGGTGTTTGCCAGCAGGCCGCGCATACCGGCCAGCTGCTTGATCTGGTTCATAGAACCACGAGCACCGGAGTCTGCCATCATATAGATCTCATTATCCTTGGGCAGGTTGTCTGCCAGAGCCTTGGAGACCTTATCGGTGGTAGCCTGCCAGATGGCGATGGTCTGGTTGTAACGCTCGTTGTCGGAGATCAGGCCGCGGTTGAACAGCCTGCGACCTTTGCGATCTGCTGGTCAGCCTCAGCGATCAGTTCCTGCTTCTGCGGCGGGATCACAGCGTCGCACACAGCGACGGAGATTGCAGACAGAGTGGAGTACTTGTAGCCCTGCGCCTTGATGGCATCCAGCATCTTTGCACACTTGCGGTGCCGTTGCGGGTCATGCAGCGGGAAATGATGTCGGGCAGAGTCTTCTTGGTCACGCGGAAGCTGACCTCGTACTCCAGCCAGTGCTCGGGATCAGTACGGTCGATATAACCCAGATTCTGAGGAACAGGGTTATTGAAGATGATGCGGCCGACGGTGGTTTCCACCAGACCGGTGCGCTCCACGCCGTCAATGGTCATGGTGCGGCGCACCTTGATGGGTGCGTGCAGGGTAACGATGTGCTCTGCATAAGCCATCAGGCTTCGTTCTCATCGCGGAACACCTTGCCTGCGCCCTCGTCATTTTCACGAACGGTGGTCAGGTAGTAGCTGCCCAGGATCATATCCTGCGTAGGCACGGTAACAGGTGCGCCGTCAGAGGGCTTCAGCAGGTTGCCGGAAGCCAGCATCAGCATCTTGGCCTCACGGCAGGCATCCTCGCCCAGAGCAGATGGACTGCCATCTGGTCACCGTCGAAGTCGGCGTTGAATGCGGTACATGCCAGCGGGTGCAGCTTGATGGCACGGCCCTCCACCAGCACCGGGTTGAAGCCTGAATGCCCAGACGGTGCAGGGTAGGTGCACGGTTCAGCAGAACGGGGTGGCCCTTGATCACGGTCTCCAGGCTGTCCCACACTTCGGGCTTAGCGCGCTCCACCATCTTGCGGGCGGACTTGATGTTGTTGGCAATACCCTTCTCCACCAGATCCTTCATGACAAAGGGCTTGAACAGCTCCAGAGCCATTTCCTTGGGCAGACCGCACTGATCCATCTTCAGCTCAGGGCCGACGACGATAACAGAACGACCGGAGTAGTCAACACGCTTGCCCAGCAGGTTCTGACGGAAGCGGCCCTGCTTGCCCTTCAGCATATCGGAAAGGCTCTTCAGTGCGCGGTTGTTGGGGCCGGTGACCGGACGGCCGCGGCGGCCGTTGTCGATCAGGCTGTCCACTGCTTCCTGCAGCATACGCTTCTCGTTGCGCACGATGATGTCGGGAGCGCCCAGCTCCAGCAGACGGCGCAGACGGTTGTTGCGGTTGATCACGCGGCGGTACAGGTCGTTCAGGTCGGAGGTGGCAAAACGGCCGCCGTCCAGCTGGACCATGGGGCGCAGGTCAGGCGGCAGAACAGGCAGCACATCCATGACCATCCATTCAGGACGGTTGCCGGAAATGCGGAATGCCTCAACTACTTCCAGACGCTTGAGGATGCGCACGCGCTTCTGGCCGGAGGACTTTTCCACCTCGGCAGTCAGCTCTTCACTCAGCTGATCCAGATCGATCTCCTTCAGCAGATCCTGAATGGCCTCAGCGCCCATAGCAGCCTCGAACTCATCACCGTAGTGGTCGCGCATCTCACGATACTCGCTCTCGGTGAGCAGCTGCTTCTTTTCCAGACGGGTAGCGCCCGGATCAGTGACGATATAGCTTGCAAAGTACAGCACCTTCTCCAGCAGGCGGGGGCTGATGTCCAGCATCAGGCCGATGCGGCTGGGGATGCCCTTGAAGTACCAGATGTGGCTGACGGGAGCGGCCAGCTCAATGTGGCCCATGCGCTCACGGCGGACCTTGGCCTTGGTCACTTCAACGCCGCAGCGGTCGCAGATCTTGCCCTTGTAGCGGATGCGCTTATACTTACCGCAGTGGCACTCCCAGTCCTTGGTAGGTCCAAAAATGCGCTCACAGTACAAGCCGTCGCGCTCCGGCTTCAGGGTACGGTAGTTGATGGTCTCAGGCTTTTTGACCTCGCCGTAGCTCCAGTTGCGGATCTGCTCCGGGGAGCAAGGCCGATCTTGATGGAATCGAAAACGTTGTTTTCCATGAAACGAACCCTTTCTTAATCTCTAGTTGTCTCGATGATACAGGCGGCTTTCTTGTTCAGACCACAGGCCCCTCTCCCCTGCCGCAGCACGCGGAACAGGGGGCTTGAGGCTTGTGTTCTTTGTCTGATCAGAAATCTACTTCGTCAGAAGAAGCGGGAGCTTCGGCACCGGAGTTATTGTCCTCCAGCACAGAAGGATCATCGAAACCGGCATCGGCATCCTTAATATTATAATCGTTGAGCAGTTCGCTCTCCTGCACGACGTTCTCAGTGCCGGCAACATCGCGCATATCAAAGCCGGTCTCTTCGTCGTCGAAGTTCTGACGCATGTCGATCTCGTTGCCGTCCTTGTCCTGAACAACAACGTCCAGACCCAGAGACTGCAGTTCCTTCAGCATAACGCGGAAGGACTCGGGAATGCCGGGCTGCGGGATCGGCTCACCCTTAACGATGGCCTCGTAGGTCTTCACACGGCCCTCCACGTCGTCGGACTTGACGGTCAGGATCTCCTGCAGAGTGTAAGCAGCACCGTAAGCTTCCAGTGCCCAGACTTCCATTTCGCCAAAGCGCTGGCCGCCGAACTGGGCCTTGCCGCCCAGAGGCTGCTGAGTGACCAGAGAGTAGGGGCCGGTAGAACGTGCATGGATCTTATCATCGACCAGGTGATGCAGCTTCAGGTAGTACATATAACCGACGGTAACGCGGTTATCGAACTTTTCGCCGGTGCGGCCATCGTAAACGGTGGTCTTGCCATCGCGGTCCAGCTCGATCTTGGAGAAGTCGATGATGTGTCCCTTCTCACCCATGATCTTGGGGAGCTTCGTGGGATATGCAGGAGCATTCTCACCATGCCACATCTCGCGGGCGGTATCAAAGGTATCGCCGATGTCGTTCTCACGAGCAGAGTCGAAGACGGGAGTCATGACCTTGATGCCGCATGCTTGGCAGCGTAGCCCAGGTTGACTTCCAGCACCTGACCGATGTTCATACGGGAAGGCACGCCCAGAGGGTTCAGCACGATGTCCAGCGGGGTGCCGTCGGGCAGGTAGGGCATGTCCTCCTGCGGCAGAATGCGGGAAACGACACCCTTGTTGCCGTGACGGCCTGCCATCTTATCGCCAACGCTGATCTTACGCTTCTGGGCAATATAGCAGCGGACGACCTCGCGCACGCCGGGCTGCAGTTCGTCGCTGTTCTCCGGGGTGAACACCTTGACATCCACAATGATGCCGTATGCACCATGGGGCACGCGCAGAGAAGTATCACGCACTTCGCGTGCCTTCTCGCCGAAGATGGCGCGCAGCAGGCGCTCTTCAGCGGTCAGCTCGGTCTCGCCCTTCGGGGTGACCTTACCAACCAGAATGTCGCCGCTCTTGACCTCGGCACCGATGCGGATGATGCCGCGCTCGTCCAGATCCTTCAGTGCATCCTCAGAAACGTTGGGGATATCACGGGTGATTTCTTCGGGTCCCAGCTTGGTATCGCGGCTCTCGGTCTCGTACTCTTCAATATGAATGGAGGTGTACACGTCCTCGCGCACGATCTTCTCGTTCAGCAGAACGGCATCCTCGTAGTTGTAGCCTTCCCAGGTCATGAAGCCGATCAGAGCGTTCTTACCCAGAGAAATTTCGCCGTTGCGCATTGCAGGGCCGTCGGCCAGCACCTGACCGGCCTTGACGCTCTCGCCGACCTCCACGATGGGACGCTGGTTGATGCAGGTGCCTGCGTTGGAGCGTGCGAACTTGACCAGAGGATAATCCTCCAGCTCGCCCTTGTTGTTGCGCACAACAACATGGTCGGCATCCATCTTCTCAACGATACCGTCATTCTTTGCCAGAACAGCGGTGCCGGAGTCGGTAGCAGCCTTGTACTCCATACCGGTAGCAACGATGGGCTGCTGGGTGACCATCAGAGGCACTGCCTGACGCTGCATGTTGGAACCCATCAGAGCACGGTTACAGTCATCGTTCTCCAGGAAGGGGATGCAGGCGGTAGCAACAGAGACCATCATTCGCGGAGAAACGTCCATGTAATCGACTTTCTCTGCATCAATTTCAAGGATCTCGTCGCGGCGGCGGGCAGACACACGGGGACGGATGAAGTGCTTGCCCTCATCCAGCGGCTCGTTGGCCTGTGCCACCACGTACTCGTCCTCGACATCAGCGGTCATATACTCCACTTCGTCGGTAACGACCTGCTCCTTCAGGTTGCCGTTCTCGTCATAGATCTTCTTGACCTTGCGGTACGGAGCTTCCACAAAGCCGTACTCGTTGATCTTAGCGTAGGATGCCAGATAGGAGATCAGACCGATGTTGGGGCCTTCAGGAGTCTCGATGGGGCACATACGGCCGTAGTGGCTGTAGTGAACGTCGCGGACCTCGAAACCTGCGCGGTCACGGCTCAGACCGCCGGGGCCCAGAGCAGACAGGCGGCGCTTATGGGTCAGCTCAGCCAGCGGGTTGTTCTGATCCATGAACTGGGACAGCGGAGAAGAACCGAAGAACTCCTTGATGGCTGCCACCACCGGACGGATGTTGATGAGGGCCTGCGGAGTGATGACGCTCTGATCCTGGCTCTGCAGGGTCATGCGCTCACGGATGACGCGCTCCATGCGGGAGAAGCCGATGCGGAACTGGTTCTGCAGCAGCTCGCCCACGCTGCGGATGCGGCGGTTGCCCAGATGGTCGATATCATCGGTGGTACCAATATTGTGGCCCAGACCGTTCAGGTAGTTGATGGAAGCCAGAATATCGGCGACCGTAACGGTGCGGCCGATCAGCTGGTCGTGGTTGCGGCGCAGCATCTCCTTCTGCTCTTCCACATCAGAGGTGGTGTCGAGGATTTTCTTGATCTCATCGAAGGAGCAGCGCTCGTTGATGCCGCACTCCTTCACGTCGAAGGAGAAGAAGCCCTG
>ENA-OQAJ01000020-OQAJ01000020.1-human-gut-metagenome-genome-assembly--contig:-NODE-20-length-39083-cov-2.896678_pt1 | contig 39083 bp, 46 predicted proteins | sample MGYA00242736_ERZ504529 | MGnify/ENA primary metagenome ERZ504529 (study PRJEB26092, sample SAMD00036275) | human gut metagenome | host: Homo sapiens | study: EMG produced TPA metagenomics assembly of...
ATGAGAAGGGACAGGACATCCTGTCCCTTCTTGCTGAGCGCATTGAGCAGCCCGGCGCCCAGACTCCGCTGCCTGAATACGCCATCGAAATCGTTCGTGGCGTTGCGGAACATATCGCAGCCATCGATTCCACGCTTGACGAGCATTCCACCGGTTGGAAGGTCAAGCGTATGGGCGTTGTCGATCGCAATATTCTGCGTATCGCCGCATGGGAGATCATGTTCAATGATGATGTTCCCAATATGGTGGCCATCGACGAGGCGCTTGGCCTTGCCAAGACGTTGTGTGATGACGAATCACCGGCATTCATCCACGGTCTGCTCAGCGCGGTAAGCGCTGATGCGGATGCCGCTCAAGTGGATGAGCAACCGACCGAACCTTCAGCTGAATAAAGCTGAAAGTTAAGCGATTCGGCCGGGTCGCGAGTCCTAACCGGCCGCTATCCTTGGTACGAATACCTTGACTATAAGGGGGTTTTGGTGAACCAGTATGATTCCGAAGCCGTGATGTTTGACCCTCAAGATGCCGTTCTCGTTCTCGAAGACGGGCAGGTGTATGTGGGTGAACCTTACGGCGCGATCGGCACGACCAGCGGGGAGATCGTTTTCGCAACCGGTATGACCGGATATCAGGAAACGCTTACGGACCCCAGCTACGATCGTCAGATCGTGGTGCAGACGTTCCCACACATTGGGGACACGGGAATCAATGGGGAGGATCCAGAATCCTCACGAATCTGGGTTGCCGGTTATGTTGTGCGCGATCCCAGCCCGAATGTGAGCAATTGGCGTGCCACCGGCAGCTCGATGACGATTTGGAATCCAATCACATCGTTGGCATCAGCCGAATCGACACTCGCAAGCTTGTACGCCACCTGCGTTCCGCAGGCGTGATGCGTGCAGGTATTTTCTCCGGTGATGCTCTGCTTGATGCCAATGGCAAGCTGCGTACCATCGAATCCATGCTTGACGAGGTCAAGTCCACTCCGCAGATGAAGGGGATGAGCCTCTACGACGAAGTCAGCACCAAAGAAGCCTATACCATCGAGCCGTGTGGTGAATTCGAAGGCAAGGAACCGCTGTTCACCGTCGCCGCGGTCGATCTCGGCATCAAGGCCATGACTCCGCATCGTATGGCCGAGCGTGGCTGCCGTGTACATGTGGTGCCATCCACCATCACGTTCGATGAGCTTGAAGCCCTCAATCCTGACGGTGTCTTCTTCTCCAACGGTCCGGGAGATCCGGAACAGGCCGATCCTGAAGTGAACCTGCTTCGCCAGGTACTTGACGCAGGTCATCCGTTCTTCGGCATCTGCTTCGGCAACCAGCTGCTCGGCCGTGCGCTCGGCTTCGGCACATATAAGCTGAAGTTCGGTCACCGCGGCATCAATCAGCCGGTCAAAGACATGACCACCGGCAAAATCGAAATCACCGCGCACAACCACGGCTTTGCCGTTGACGCGCCGATCGGCGAAACCGTTGACGCGCCGTTTGAAAACGGCAAGTACGGCAAGGTGTTCGTCAGCCACATCGATCTGAATGACAACGTGGTTGAAGGCCTGCAGTGCGTTGATATTCCGGCATTCTCCGTGCAATACCATCCGGAGGCCGCAGCCGGCCCGCACGATGCCGCATACCTGTTCGATCGTTTCGTGGATCTCATGCGTTCCGCCAAGGAGGGAACCCACAATGCCTAAGCGCACAGACATCAAGTCCGTGATGGTCATCGGCTCCGGTCCGATTGTGATCGGCCAGGCCGCAGAATTCGATTACTCGGGCACTCAGGCCTGCCGCGTGTTGCGTGAGGAAGGCATCCGAGTCATTCTCGTCAACTCCAACCCGGCCACCATCATGACCGATCCGGAAATGGCGGATGCCACCTACATCGAGCCGATTTCCACGCCGATTCTCGAGCAGATCATCGCCAAGGAACGTCCTGACGCGCTGCTGCCGACCTTGGGTGCCAGACCGCGCTGAACGCGGCCATGGCGTTGGGTGAGGCCGGTGTGCTCAAGAAGTACAACGTCGAGCTGATCGGTGCTTCTCTGGAAGCCATCGATCGCGGCGAGGATCGTGAGCTCTTCAAAAAGGTCGTTGAGGAAGCTGGTGCAGAATCCGCACGTTCCGACATCGCACACTCCATTGAAGAAGTCGACAAGATCGCCGAAAAGTTCGGTTATCCGCTGGTCGTGCGCCCAAGCTTCACCATGGGTGGCCTTGGTTCCGGCATCGCGCACGACGAAGAGGAACTGCACCGCATCGCAGGCGCAGGCATCCATTATTCTCCAACCGACGAGGTGCTGATCGAAGAAGGCATCGAAGGCTGGAAGGAATACGAACTCGAGCTGATGCGCGACAAGAAAGACAATGTCGTGGTCGTCTGCCCGATTGAGAACGTGGATCCTGTCGGCGTGCACACCGGCGATTCCATTACCGTGGCGCCTGTGTTCACTCTGACCGATCGCGAGTATCAGAAGCTTCGTGACATCGGCATCGCCATCATTCGTGGCGTGGGCGTCGATACCGGCGGCTGCAACATCCAGTTCGCCATCAACCCGAACACCGGACGCATCATCGTCATCGAAATGAACCCGCGTGTGTCCCGTTCCTCCGCTCTGGCATCCAAGGCAACCGGCTTCCCGATTGCGAAGATCGCCACCAAGCTGGCTCTTGGCTACACGCTCGACGAAATCCAGAACGATATCACGCAGTCCACTCCGGCCAGCTTCGAGCCGACCATCGACTACGTGGTCACCAAGGTCCCGCGTTTCGCCTTCGAAAAGTTCCCGGGTGCCGATCCGACGCTGACCACTTCCATGAAGTCCGTGGGCGAGGCCATGGCTCTGGCAGGCAACTTCCAGGAATCCCTCGGCAAGGCCATGCGCTCCATCGACAAGCGCCACATGGGCTTCAACTGGGACGGCGACAAGCCTGACGTACAGGAAGTCGAGCAGCTGTTGGAAGCCATCAAGGTGCCGACCGAGCATCGTTATCTGCAGATCCAGCGCGCCCTGTGGGGAGGCGCCACTGAACAGCAGATTTTCGATGCCACCAAGATCGACCCGTGGTTCATCCGCCAGTTTGTACTCATCAACGAGACCGCCCTTGAAATCAAGGGAGCGAGCAAGCTGAGCCGCAAGCTGCTGAAGAAGGCGAAGCTGGCTGGTCTTTCCGATCTGCAGATCGCCCACCTGCGTCGCTTGGGAGACGAAGGCGAAAACACGATCCGCGAGCTGCGTTGGTCGTATGATCTTCGTCCAGTTTTCAAGACGGTCGATACCTGCGCTGCCGAATTCGACGCGGTCACGCCGTACTATTACTCCTGCTATGCGGACGAAAGTGAACTGCGTCCGCGTGAGCGTGAAGCCGTGATCATTCTCGGCTCCGGTCCGAACCGTATCGGCCAGGGCATCGAGTTCGACTACACCTGCGTACATGCCGTGCAGGAGCTGGGCAAGGACTATGACACCATCATGGTCAACTGCAACCCGGAAACCGTGTCCACCGATTACGACATGTCCGATCGTCTGTACTTCGAGCCGCTTACCTTCGAAGACGTACTCGAAATCTACGAGGCCGAAAAGAAGATGGGTCCGGTCAAGGGCGTTATCGTTCAGCTCGGTGGCCAGACCCCGCTGTCTCTGGCGGCTCGTCTGAAGGCTGCCGGTGTTCCGATTCTCGGTACCACGCCTGAATCCATCGATCTGGCTGAAAACCGTGAGCTCTTCGGCGAAGTGCTGAAGAAGGCCGAGATGAACGCGCCTCGCTATGGCACCGCTCTGAGCCTTGACGAAGCCCGTGAGGCGGCTCATAACATCGGTTATCCGGTGCTGGTGCGCCCGAGCTACGTGCTTGGCGGTCGCGGCATGGAAATCGTGTACGACGACGCCAGCTGTGCAAGTATGTGGATCGCGCATTGAAGGAAGCTCAGGCCGATACCGTGGTTTCTGGCCGTCTGCCTTCTCCGTTGCTGATCGACAAGTTCCTGCAGGATGCCGTGGAAATCGACGTCGACGCCTTGTTCGATGGCGAAGAGCTGTATATCGGCGGCATTATGGAACATGTTGAGGAAGCTGGCGTGCATTCCGGTGACGCCGCATGCACTCTGCCTCCGAGTACCCTTTCCGATGACCAGATCCGCCGTCTGCGCGAAGGCACCTATGCCATCGCCAAGGGCTGTGGCGTGCAAGGTCTGATCAACGTGCAGTACGCCTTCATGGCCAACACCCTGTACGTTATCGAGGCGAACCCGCGTGCCTCCCGTACCGTGCCGTTCGCATCCAAGGCGACCGGTGTGGCACTGGCCAAGGCCGCGGCCCGCATTATGGCCGGCGAAACCATCCAGCAGCAGCGTGATAACGGCTTGCTGCTGCCTCATGGAGACGGTGGTGACATTCGCCGCGCCAGCAGGTTGCCGTCAAGGAATCCGTGCTTCCGTTCAAGCGCTTCCGTACGCCGCTCGGCAAGACCGTAGACGTGCTGCTCGGACCGGAAATGCGTTCCACCGGCGAAGTCATGGGCTTCGACCGTGACTTCCCGCATGCGTTCGCCAAGAGCCAGCTGGCCGCCTATGACGGTGGCTTGCCGACCAGCGGCAACGTGTTCATCTCCGTGAACGATACCGACAAGCGTCAGCTGCCGTTGTTCGCTGCGCGACTGGTGGAGCTTGGATTCAACATCTGGGCCACCGAAGGCACCGCATCCGTGCTTCGTCGTTACGGCATCGAGTCCAAGATCGTCGACAAGATCAGCGTGCGTATGGATTCCAATCCGGACGATCCGATCACCACCTACCATGCGGAGGGCAGCGTCGGCAAGAACGTCGTTCAGCTGATCGAAGAGGGTGCCATTGATCTGATTCTCAACACGCCGAATTCTCGTGGCTCCCGTTCCGACGGTTACGCCATCCGTTCGGCCGCTATTGCCGCGGATTTGCCTCAGTTCACCACCATGACGGAATTCTCCGCCGTGTTGATGGCCATCGAGGCCGTGCGTAATAATGATTATCAGATCATGAGCATTCAGGATCATTCCCAGCAGCTATTCGAGTTGGAAAGCCGTGAGTAATGATGAGCAGCCTCAGCAGTGAAGAAATGAGTGCCCAGCGTTCGGACTTCGGTCTGCGACTGAGCAATTCCATGGCCCAATATGGTCCGCTATGCGTGGGAATCGATCCACACAGGCAGCTTCTTACTGACTGGGGCTACAACGTAGACGCATTGGGTGCCGAACTATACTCCATGCGTATGCTGCAGGCAGCCAATGGGCGAGCGGCAGCTGTCAAATTCCAGTTCTCCATGTTCGAGCGCTACGGTTCGAAAGGTATCGCAGCGCTCGAGCGGGTACTGTACGCAGCCCGTCAAATGGGTATCATCACCATCGTTGACTGCCTGCATGGAGGCTTGCCGACTACGGTGTCCGCATTCGCCGATGTCTATTTCAAGCCGAGGTCTCCGTTGCTTGCCGACGCCATCACTTTGCTGCCATATTATGGCGCACGCTCGTTGGGCGGTGTCATTAACGATGCCCTGAACAACGGTCGAGGTGTATTCATTGCATCGCTGACCTCGAACCAAGAGGGCGCCAGCCTGCAGACCGCCATTCGTCAGGCAGGCGAGTACAAGGGCAGAACAGTGGCGTACGGCATTGCCAGCACGGCTCAGAAGTTCAATAAGGGCAATGACGGTATGGGTTCCGTAGGCTTGATCATCGGTGCCACCATCGGTCAGTGGATCAATGATTCCGGTGTCGATCCAGCCAAGTTCACTGGTCCTATTCTGTCTCCGGGCTACGGATGGCAGGGTGCTGAAACTCGCGACCTCAAGACGGTGTTCAAAGGCACCAAGGGCAATGTGCTCGTCACCGTGTCTCGCTTCATCGCCACGCATGGTCCGGATATTTCCAGTTTGGCCGCGGCTACGGAATCCGTGGCGCTCGATATTCGTCAAGCGCTCATCGAGGCCCAGAACGAAGTCGATGATGAGATTTTGGATGATGAAGAAGACGAGTAAATCATCATCGATTTGTCAACAATAATTCCTTCTTGCAAATATCTTCAGCAACTAATACAGAGTGAGGAAGCAATGACCGACTCCCAGCATGGCCGTTTGATCGTCCTTTGCGGACCGGCAGGTGTAGGCAAAGGCACTGTTCTCGGGCGCGTGCGCGAGCAGCATCCGGAAATCTGGCTGTCGGTATCCGCAACCACACGACAGCCTCGTCCAGGTGAAGTGGATGGCGTGAACTATTTCTTCATGCCCGAACAGGAGTTTCTCGACAAGGAAGCTGCCGGTGAGTTCTTGGAAACCGCCGACGTGTTTGGTCTCGCACATTACGGCACTCCCGTGAAACCTGTCGTGGAACATCTTGAGCGAAATATTCCAGTCATTCTGGAAATCGATATTCAAGGTGCTCGCAGTGTCAAGCAGCGTGCGGGGGAGTTGGGTATCGAGGTAATGACCGTGTTCATCGCGCCGCCGTCATTTGAAGAACTGGAACGACGCTTGATCGGGCGCGGCACTGAAACTCCGGAACAGCAGGCGAAACGATTGGAAACCGCAAAAATCGAGCTTGCCGCGGAATCGGAATTCGACAAAGTCATCGTCAATAATGTTGTGGATGAGGCAGCAGATGAACTGTGGAACCTTATCGCAACGGAATTCGATTTGTAATCATAATAATTACAAGGATTGCAATATGCGCTCGAACATATCGGGCGCATATTTTTATATAAAAGAAGCCAAGTATGAAATAAAAATGAGGATTGCGCAGCATATTAACTGCACAATCCTCATTATGTTATTTAATATTCGCTAGGATCAGGCGAGACCGGAAAGCTTGTTGATCAGCTCCGGATCGCGCGTGGCACCCTTGTCTGCGGAACGGGCGAACGCCGCGTAGGCCTTCAGCGCCTGGGAGCCTTGCGGTCGCGGTGCGCCACATAGCCGTCGCCGGCTTCGAGTTCGGTGCGGCGCTGGGCCAGCTCTTCGTCGGAAGCTCGACGTTCACCGGTACGGTTCGGGATATCAATGTTAATGATGTCGCCGTTCTTGATCAGGGCAATCGGGCCCTTGTTTGCCGCCTCGGGAGCGATATGGCCGATGGCCAGACCGGAGGAGCCGCCGGAATAGCGGCCGTCGGTCAGCATGGCGACCTGCTTGCCGATACCCTTGCCCTTGACGAACGACGTTGGGTACAGCATCTCCTGCATGCCAGGGCCGCCCTTCGGGCCCTCGTAACGGATGACCAGCGCCATACCGGGCTTCAGAGTGTCGTTGAGGATGACCTCGATGGCCTGTTCCTGGGATTCGACGACCAGTGCCGGTCCACGGAAGGTCCAAATCTCCTTCGGCACACCGGCGGTCTTCACCACGCAGCCGTCAGGGGCGAGGTTGCCACGCAGCACGGCCAGACCGCCTTCGGTGACGGCCGGATGATCGATGTCGTGAATCGCGCCGTTCACACGGTCGCGGTCGAGGGAGTCGAACAGCGTGGTATGCGTCCACGGATCAGGGGACACGATGTGACCCGGGGCCGCCAGATACATCTGCTTGGCTTCCTCGGTGCAGGTATCACGCATGATGTCCCAGTCGTTGAGTTTGTCCTCAAGCGTCTTGTAATCGATGGAATGCACGTCGCGGTGCAGCTTGCCGGCACGGTCGAGCTCGCCGAGAATGCCAGTGATGCCACCGGCGCGATGCACGTCGGAGATCTCCCATTCGCCGGACGGCGAAGCCTTGCAGATGCAGGGCACGGTGTGGGAGATGCGCTCGATGTCGTCAAGCGTGAAGTCCACGTCGGCGGACTGCGCCATGGCGAGGATATGCAGCACTGTATTGGTGGAGCCACCCATGGCCACATCCATGGTCATGGCGTTCTCGAACGCTTCCTTGGTGGCGATGGAACGCGGGAGCACAGTCTCGTCATCATCGTCGTAATACTGCTTGGCGATCTTGACGATCTGCTCGGCGGCGCGCTTGAACAAATCCTTGCGGTAGGAGTGCGAAGCCAGAATGGTGCCATTGCCTGGCAGGGCCAGGCCGATGGCCTCGGTCAAGCAGTTCATCGAATTCGCGGTGAACATGCCGGCGCAGGAACCACAGGTCGGGCAGACGGTCTTCTCATAGGCGAGCAGATCCTCTTCGTTCAGATTGTCGTCGGCGGAGGCATACATCACGTCGATCAGATCGGTGTTCTTCTTCACGGTTCCGTCGGGAAGTACCGTGGTGCCGGCCTCCATCGGACCGCCGGAGACGAAGACGGTCGGGATGTTCAGACGCAGAGCGGCCATCAGCATGCCCGGCACGACCTTGTCACAGTTCGGGATGCAGATCAGGGCGTCGGCACAGTGCGCGTTCACCTGATATTCCACGGTGTCGGCGATGATGTCACGGCTCGGCAGGGAGTACAGCATGCCGGTGTGTCCCATGGCGATGCCGTCGTCAACGGCCATCGTGTTGAACTCACGCGGAATGCCGCCAGCTTCCTTGATGGCCTCGGAGATCAGTCGACCAACCTTGTTCAGGTGCACGTGGCCGGGCAGGAACTCATCGAAGGATTGGCAATGGCGATGATCGGCTTGCCGAAATCCTTACCGTCCACGCCAGCGGCACGGTAGAGGGCGCGTGCGCCCGCGAATACTCGTCCATTCATTAGTTTTGCAGATCGCATTTCCATGTTCTCTATTGTGGTGGTTAAGCGGGACACGGTTTTGTCAAGAGTCACTATGTGGAATTCCCAGAAGCGTTATATTCGCGAGCATTGCCGAAGATGCTTGCGCTTGCCGAAAACATGAGAGAAAGGGCTTGAATCAGGTCCAGTGGCGGCCCTATACTTAAGACTTTGGAAAAGAAGCTTTTGGCTTATCTGATGATTGGGAGATAATCAATATGGCATTCGGCACTCAGCCAACCCCGACCGGTCTTGCGGAACCGCCGATCGATGACTTGATGGAGCATGCGGACTCCAAGTACGCTCTTGCTATTTTCGCAGCCAAGCGTGCTCGCCAGATCAATTCCTATTTCACCCAGCTCAACGAGGGCCTGCTGCAGAACGTCGGTCCGCTGGTGGAGTATCAGAATCAGGAAAAGCCGCTATCCATCGCTTTCCGTGAGATCAATGATGGTCTGCTTGAAGAGACCCTCGGCGAAGACGATCTGACCGAAGGCAACTGATGTAACGGTTCTTGCGATAAGAACCGGATTCCAAGTTTTCATTCGCCCCGATACCTGAGCGGTGCGCTTTGAATAGTCCATAGTGAAGCTATTGATTGCGTATGCGAAGGACGGGGCGTTTTTTTTTTCGTAGCAATCAGAAGGGCGAACGTGTGGGGCGTTCGTGAAAGGAGCAGCCAGATGGCTGAATTGAAGTTGATTTCCGCTGAGTCAGTGACGGAGGGGCATCCGGACAAGGTCTGCGATCAGATTTCCGACGCGATTCTTGACGATATGCTTGCTCAGGATCCGCAGTCCCACGTGGCCGTGGAGACATGCGCCACGGTTGGCCAGTTCTTCGTGTTCGGCGAAGTGACGAGTGAAGGCTATTCCGATATTCAGAGCATTGTGCGTTCTGTGGTGCGCAATGTCGGCTATACCAGTTCTCGCGTTGGTCTTGATGCGGATTCATGCGGCGTGACCGTTTCGTTGACCGAGCAGAGCTCTGAGATTAACCAGGGTGTGGCTCGTTTGAGTGGCGAAGCGGAGTCGAAGGCATCTCGCGAGCAGCGTTATGAGGCTCAGGCGCCGGCGATCAGGGCGTGATGTTCGGCTATGCGTGCGACGAGACCGATGTGCTGATGCCATTGCCGATTTATTTGGCTCATCGCTTGGCTTACCGTCTTACTGAGGTTCGTAAGAATGGCGAAGTGCCTCATCTGCGTCCCGATGGCAAAACCCAGGTGACCATTGAATATGATGAGCATGATGCTCCCGTTCGTCTTGACACGGTGTTGGTGTCCACGCAGCATGATCCTCAAGTCGATCAGGCGTGGCTTAAGGAGCAGTTGACGGAACATGTGATTCGTCCTGTGCTTGATGATGTGCTTGCCGATCGTGTGGCGCATGATGAATATCGCGTGCTTGTCAATCCGACCGGTTCGTTTGTGTTGGGCGGTCCGGCTGCCGATGCCGTCTGACCGGTCGCAAGATCATCGTCGACACGTATGGTGGTGCGGCTCATCATGGCGGTGGCGCGTTCTCCGGCAAGGATCCGAGCAAGGTGGATCGTTCCGCTGCCTATGCGGCGCGTTGGGTGGCCAAGAACATTGTGGCGGCAGGTCTGGCCCACAAGGTTGAGGTGCAGGTGGCGTATGCCATCGGCGTGGCCGATCCGGTGTCCATCAATGTGGAAACGTACGGCACTGAAAATGGTGTGACTCGCGAGCAGATCCAGCAGGCTGTGCGTAAGGTGTTCGACCTTCGACCGGCCGCCATTATCGACGAGCTTGATCTGAAGCGTCCGATCTATTCCAAGACCGCTGCTTACGGTCATTTCGGACGCAACGATGCTGATTTTACCTGGGAGACCACCAATAAGGTCGACGAGCTGAAAGCCGCCATCGAAGGCTGAGTTACCCTTGAATCATGAGTACTGAGGATGCCGAGCAGCTGGCGCTTGACGGGCTCGCCCCGCGCAAGCGGCGCAAGCGTGCGCCCGCGGTAAAACGCCGGCTGCGGAGCATCCCATAGCCCAAGTGGTGCTGGATATTCAGGCCATCCATTTGGGGCAAACCTTCGACTATTACGTTGAGGAGAAGTATTCCGAAGCCGCCCAGCCCGGCGTAATGGTGCGTGTCCGCTTCGGCGGGCAACGGGTCAACGGCATCATTTGGAAACGGACCGATACCAGCGAAACCCCTGAATCGTCATTGCGGTTCATCGAACGGGTGGTCATCGATCGTGTGCTTGTGTCGGAATCCATGCGCAACGATGCCACACTTATCGCGGACGCATTCGGCGGAACGCGAGCCAATATCCTGCGTTTGGCGGTGCCTCCGCGCGTGGCTCGCGTCGAACAGGAACAACGTATCGGCAATCGAACGGGTATTGAAAAAAACGGACGTATCGAATCGCTTGCCAAGATCGAGCGGGAATCGTACGAGCAGCTGCAGCGGCAATACGGTAATATCGACCTGCTTCGTACGGCATTGGAAGGGCAACGTTTCCAAGCGTTCGTGCTCGACCCATTGCCGGGATCCCATCATTGGAGGCAGTGCGTGGCCTGGATGGTGGCCGCGGCCTTATTGCAGGGCAAACCGGCGGTACTGGTGTTGCCGACCATGCGTGAGATTGAGGACATGGCCGAAACGTTGCAGTCGATCGGCTTGCGCTGTTTCGCGCAACCCAATCATCCAATGGTGCGTACGGCGGCGATTTCGCCATTCTGAACGCGCAGATGGCGCCTGCTGAACGGTATCGTGCGTATCTGGCCATCAGTGGAGGGCAGGTGCGGTGCGTGATCGGCACACGGGCGGCGATGTATGCGCCGGTGGATGGCAATGCGTTGTTCCTCATTCTCGATGACGTGTGCTATCAGGATGCCGATGGCATGATGCCTTACGCCAACGCCCGCGGAGTGTTGCGGTTACGTGCAAAAGCGCATAATGGCGTGTTCGTCGCGATGGCCAATGCGCGCAGTGTGCAAAGCCAGTGGGAAACCGATGCGGCGCATGTCGGTGCCACCCAGGTCAGCGGTTTCAGTACGCCGATTCACGCATTCCCTGCCGTAACCAAGGAAGCGAGTCCTTGGATTCGTTGGCTGAACCGTGACGAATTGGCAAGACTTGCGGATTCGACCATCGGAGCGCGTGTGCCGCACACTGCGGTGCGAGTGCTGTCGAAGGCGTTGGAAAGCGGTCCGGTGCTGTTGAGCATTCCGCAGGATGGCATCGGTGAAGCATTGAGCTGCGCGAAATGCCACCGTCAGGCTCGCTGCTCGTACTGCACGGGTCCATTGGAACGGTTACGGGATGGGTCGGTGCGTTGTCGTTGGTGCGGTGTCGCCACTGTGCAATGGGCTTGCCCGGCGTGCCATAACGAACGTATGCGCGTGGTTCGTGTGGGTGCCGCCGGAACTGCGCAGGAGCTGAGCCGACTGTTTCGTGGCGTGCCCATTGTGCTTTCAACGCCGAGCCAGCCACGCGGCATTGTTCCCGATATCGGGTTTGCGCCGCAGTTGGTCATCGCCACTCCCGGCGCAGAACCCCGTGTACGTGGGAGGAACCCCTCGGAATGCGAATACCGGGCCGTGGCCATTCTCGACGCATGGACCAGCTTGTACGCCTTCGGCATTGACGCGGGCGTAGACACGTTGACGTCGTGGATGCGCGCGGTTTCGCTGTGCGCGCCGCGAATCAGGGGAGGTCAGGCCCTGTTGATCGGCGAAACCGATCCCACGCTCGCTCAATCGTTGATGCTTTGGAATTCAACGTTGCTGGCGCAAACCGAATTGCGGGAACGTGAACAAACCGCATTGCCGCCTGTGTTTGCCGCCGCATGCGTATGGGGACGTCGTGACGCGGTGAAGGTCACGCTGGAACGTATCGGCGCGTTGGGTGGGGGTGACCTGTCCGCCATCGAAACCACCGAAGGCATGCTGCCGTCCGTATTGGGGCCGGTACCTATTCCGCAGCCTCGGACCATTGATTCGCGCGAATTGGAAGGCACTGCGGATCGTGTCAAGGCGGTGGTGCGTGTGCCGCAAAGTCGCCGAGGTGAGTTGGCGTTGCGTTTGCGTTCCGCCAGTGCCCGCCATGTGGCCGCGCGTGAACCGGGAGACTGCGTTTTCAGCTTGATCCGAAGGAGCGAATCTGACGCACGTCCCCTCGCCGTGAAAAACTAGACAGGTTGGCAGTTCGGCATGAGGCCGCACAGCAGTGAATGGAGGATCATATGAAGGGTTGGCCTGGAGAGCCTGATATGGAGTACGACGTGCTCATGGCTGACGGCGAAGCTGCGGTGAATGCGGGCAAGCCGATCACCGATGTGATTTTCGATTTCGGCAACGTGCTCGTCTACTGGGATCCGGTGGCCGTGATGACGCCCCGCTATAGCGACGAGCTTGTTGAACAGTTCCTTGACAACGATATTTCCGGCTTCTACGACATCAACGATGAACTGGACTGCGGCATGTCGAATGATGACGCGTCGCCCTGATGCGTGAACGTTATGGAGACAAATGGGCCGACATGCTGCAGTACTATCTCGACAATTTCGTCGACTCGTTGACCGGCGTGGTGCCGGGCGCGCGTGCTCATCAACGATTTGAAAGCGGCCGGCGTGCGTGTGTGGGGATTGAGCAACTGGCAGAAGGATCTGTTCCCGATCGCGCTCGACAATTTCGATATTCTGCGCAGCCTCGACGATCGTGTGGTTTCCGGATATGTCTCCCTGCGTAAGCCGAATAAGGATATTTACGAGTTCGCGTTGCAACAGTTCGGCATTGACGCTTCCGGCGCGGTGTTCGTGGACGATAAGGCCATGAATATCTAGGTGCGAACAATGCGGGCATTCGTGGCGTTCGATTCAAGGATTCACGTGCGTTGCGTGCGCTGCTGATTGATGCGGGTGTGAAGATTCCCGCGGTGCATCAGGCATAGTGTGTTGCGTTCCGCTGCCTTACATGCTGTTGATGCGGCCGGAATGATTCCCACGATGATAACGATGTGATGAGGATTTGATAAGGAGGACTTTTCGTGCTGAAAGTGCTGTTTGCCGGTACTCCGGATGTTGCGGTGCCGTCGTTGAAAATGCTGGCTGAAGATACCGAGCGTTTCGAAGTGGTCGCAGTGCTCACCCGACCGGATGCTCCTACCGGGCGTGGACGCAAACTGGTACCGAATCCCGTGAAGCAGGCCGCTCTTGATCTTGGTTTGCCGGTGATTGAATCCGATCCGAGCGAGGAAACGTTCATTTCCGAACTTGCTGCGACCGGTGCCCAGGCCGCGGCAGTGGTGGCATATGGCAAAATCCTGAAGCAGGATGTGCTCGACGCGCTGCCGATGGGATGGTACAACCTGCACTTCTCGCTGCTTCCGCAGTGGCGTGGCGCGGCTCCCGTGCAGCGTTCCATTTGGGCGGGCGAGAAGGTGACCGGAGCCACGGTGTTCCGCATCGTGCGAGCCATGGATGCCGGTCCGATTCTGGCGCAGTCCACTGTGGAAATCGGAGCGCATGAAACGGCGGGTGAGCTGCTGAACCGTCTTGCCGAGGATGGTTCCCGTTTGCTTGCCGCCTCGCTGCAGGCCATGGCCGACGATCAGATCGCGCCTGTGGAACAGCCTGCCGGCGCATATGAGGTGGCTCAGAAGATCACGGTTGAAGACGCGCATATTCGTTTCGACATTCCTGTATTCGCGGTGGATCGTCAGATTCGAGCCTGCACGCCCAATCCGGGCGCATGGTGCGAACTGCACGCCAATGCCGAAGCAGAACCGGCCACGTTGCATGTGTTGCGTGCGCAGGCGCCGATATGAGCAATCCCAACACACCCGTTTCGCTAGAACCAGGGCGGATCGTGGCCGGAAAAAAGAACGTGTGGGTGGGTACTTCCTCAGATCCTTTGGAATTGCTGGAAGTCAAAGCCCAAGGCAAAAAAGCCATGCGTGCCGCCGATTGGGCGCGTGGCGCGCATCTCGACGGAGCCTACTGCAAGTAGTGTCGAATAAACGGATCATAACGATATTGCCGTGTGAACATCATCATTTCACACGGCAATATCGTTATCCTGCAATATCGGATTTTGCTATATCGCGACTCGGATCTATCGGGATTCGCATCATCGAAGAATGCGAATCAACGAAGAAAATCAAGAATCCGGGTCAAATCACGTTCGTTCACACGATGCGGAGCATCCGCCTGAACCGCAGGCTTGGCGCAGAACGCCACGCCAAGCCCGGCGGCATGAATCATCGGCAGATCATTGGCTCCATCGCCAACCGCAACAGTCTGACCCATGCTGATGCCCATGCGTGAAGCCCAATCACGCAGTGACTGCAATTTCACATCTTTCGTAACGATATCGCCAAGCACATGGCCGGTTAAACAACCATCAGCGGCTTCCAAACGATTCGCAATCCAAAAAATCAAGATGCGCGTCGGCGGCAAGACGGTCCACGACTTCATGGAAACCGCCGGAAACCACGCCGACCTTCCAACCATGCGCATGCAAAGCGTCAATCAAATCAAGCGCCCCCTGTGTGAAATGCACGCGACGATACACATCATCGAACACCGAAGTCGGCAGATCCTTAAGCAGCGCAACACGAGCCTGCAACGCCTCGCGAAAATCAAGTTCGCCATTCATCGCACGTGCGGTAATCGACGCGATCTGCTCGCCAATTCCAGCGGCGGCGCCCAGCTCGTCGATGACTTCCTCATCGATCAGCGTGGAATCCACATCCATCACCAGCAGTCCAGGCTGGGAAAGGGTGGGAGTGGGCGCAATGTTTGGCGATTCTTGTTCAAGCATGGTTTTGATTGTCGGAAATCATGAGGACAATGGGTATTCTTAAGGGTTGAGCATGTTGAATGCGAATGCGCCATGACATGACGAAATGACGGAACGGCTCGAAACGCATTCGGTGGAAAGCGAGGCTGATGAAATGGATCAACGTGATGAGACGTTGGCGTCGTGGGTGAGGTCAACGACCAGTTGATGGCCAAGAATCATGCGTTGGCCAAGGCGTTGAGCCGTGCCACTCAGGAGCTCACCAAGGCCAAGGCCCAGCTGAACCAGTTGGCGGGACCGCCCATGACCTTCGCCACCATGGTTCGCGTGCATTCCTCTCGCACGGACGAACAGGGGGTACAGCATGCCAGCGCCGAGGTGATTTCCGGAAGCCGTCGCATGATCGTGCCGGTTGCGGCGAATGTGCAGGCATCCAGGCTTGAGGCTGGGCGCACGGTGCTGCTCAACGAGAACATGGTGGTGGTTTCGCAAGCCGGCACCGATGCTGTGGGCGCAGTGCGCACGGTGAAGCAGGTCATTGATGATGGGCGATTGCTGGTCGCGGATGGCGGTGGAAACGTTGCGTTGGTCCGCCGTTCGGGAGCGCTGTCGAAAACTTCGATCAATGTGTCCGACCGTGTTACGGTCGATTCGTCCATGAGATTCGCGCTTGCGTTGGTTCCCGCGCAGGATGATGCCGACTTGGTGCTTGAGGAAGTGCCGGATGTCACGTTCGCTGATATCGGCGGTTTTGGATGAGCAGATCGAACGTATTCGCGATGCCGTGCAAATGCCGTTCCTGCATCGCGAACTGTTCGAACGTTATGATTTGAAGCCGCCGAAAGGCGTGCTGCTGTATGGGCCTCCAGGCAATGGAAAGACGCTGATCGCCAAGGCTGTGGCCAATGCGCTCGCCGAAGGCGCTGCCGGCGGTCGTGGCGTGTTCCTGTCGGTGAAGGGGCCGGAACTGCTCAACAAGTTCGTGGGCGAGTCGGAACGCCTGATCCGCATGATTTTCAAGCGCGCGCGTGAGCGTGCGGCGGATGGCAAACCGGTGATCGTGTTCATTGACGAGATGGACTCGCTGCTGCGCACTCGTGGATCCGGCGTGTCGTCGGATGTGGAAACCACTATTGTGCCGCAGTTTTTGGCTGAACTTGATGGCGTGGAAACGCTTGGCAATGTTATGGTCATCGGCGCTTCGAACCGTATCGACATGATTGATCCGGCGGTGTTGCGTCCTGGTCGTTTGGATGTGAAGATTCGTGTGGAGCGTCCGAAAGCGGCTCAGGCGGCGCAGATCATCCGCCATTATCTGACCGACGATTTGCCGTTGGTGCCAGGGGTGGATGCGAAGGCTTTGATTGGGGTGCTGGTCAGCGATATCTATTCGACGGACGAGCACCGGTATCTGTGCGACGTGTGCGATGAGCATGGGCAGTGGCATCCGATCTATCTGGCGGATGTGGTGTCGGGTGCGGTGCTGAAAAACATTGTGGATCGTGCCAAAACCCGTGCTGTGAAAATCTCCATCGAAAGCGGACAGCCGGCGGCGATTGGCGTCGATCTGTTGGCGAAGGCCGTCGACGAGGAGTTTCTTGAAACCCGCGATGCGGTGTTGGATGCCAATCCGGAACAGTGGAGCCGTATCAATGGTTTGGAAGCAGGGCGCATCACCCGTATACGACCAGTCGAATAATGCTGGCAGGCAACGCGAAATCAGACGAAGGGAAGTCGTATCAATGAGCGTTCGTCGAATCATGGGCACGGAAACGGAATACGCGGTTTCCGCTCTCGGAATGGAGCATTACAATCCGGTGAAGCTATCGTTCGATGTGGTCGGTGCCGCGGCGAACGAACAAACCAAGCATATTCGCTGGGACTATCGGCAGGAGGATCCGGTCAACGACGCCCGCGGCACCAGGCTGGAACGTGCATCCGCGCATCCTGATCTGTTGACGGACGCGCCGCAGCTCAACATCACCAATGTGATTGCAGTCAATGGCGGCCGTGTGTATGTGGATCATGCGCATCCTGAATATTCCGCGCCCGAAACCGATGATCCCTTCGATGCCGTGCTCTACGACCATGCCGGCGATCTCATCATGCGTGAGTGCGCGCGCAAAGCCAGCGAACAGACCGGTATCGCAATCGCGCTGTACCGTAATAATGTCGACGGCAAAGGTGCAAGCTGGGGCACCCACGAAAATTATATGATGCTGCGTTCGGTGCCGTTTGACCAAGTTGCGAAACTCATGACGGCACATTTTGTAGCGAGACAGATTTTTACCGGATCAGGTCGCGTCGGTATCGGCGAACGAAGCGAAACCGCCGGATACCAGCTCAGCCAGCGCGCCGACTATTTTCATATGAAAGTCGGTTTGCAGACCACATTCGACAGGCCTATCATCAATACTCGAGACGAATCGCACAGCACGGATGCATACCGTCGATTGCATGTGATTGTCGGGGACGCCAATCGTATGGATGTGCCGCAGGCGCTGAAACTCGGCACCACCAGCATGCTGCTGTGGCTGCTTGAGCATGCCGAAGAGGCGGGATTGAACATAGACGAAGCGTTGGAGCCAATCATGCTCGCCGATCCGGTGAGCGCCATGCACGAGGTGTCTCATGATTTGACATTAGGTGCCATGTTGCCGCTGGAATATGGCGGCGAGACCTCGGCATGGCAGATTGAGGTCACCCTGCGTGGCCTGGTGTATGCTGCCGCTGCCGTGATCTATGGAACCGACACGTCCGGTGAACCGGCATGGTCTGACCGTTCGACCCGTAACATCATGGCGATGTGGGGGCAGGCGCTCGCCGATGTGGCTGCCATCAGGCATGCCGATGATGATGCGCGTTTGACGATGCGCGAGCAAGCTGGCCGCATTGAATGGCTATTGAAATGGCAGTTGTTGGAGAAGCTGCGTCGTAAAATTGGCTCCGGTTGGGATGATGCGCGTATTGCGGCCGTCGATTTAAAGTGGGCTGCGATTGATCCCGCTGACTCGATTTTCGATCGGTTGCGTGCCCAAACGGAGCGGTTGTTTACGGACGGGCAGTTGGTGCAGGCTTCGGTGGAAGCGCCTTCCGATACCCGTGCTTGGTTGCGTGCCGAAATGATTCGTCGTTTTCCAGAACAGGTTGTGGCCGCATCGTGGTCGCATCTTACGGTGCGCCATCGAACGATTGGTGATAATACCGTGGAGAATCCGATGGTCTCATTGGATATGTCAGACCCTCTGAAATATAGCAAATCTCAATGTTCCCGCTATTGTGAGCGTGTCCAAGATGCGGCGTCGATTTTGGAAATGTTACGGTGAAATGCAATCTGTGCGGGTAACATTGCCATCAATTGGTCGCGAAGAACGACCATTGACAACAGGTAACATCATCCCGGTATTTTGAGGAGAGGACGTGCCGGGACTGTACAGAGGAAACGAAAAGGCATATCTATGGAACTGAGGCAAATCGCCCTCGAAGTCGCACGCATCCTGCAGGACGCAGGCAAGCATGCGTTGAACGACCAGATGAATCCGCACGACATGAGAAAACTGGAAGTGTCCGAAGACTGCTTCCACTTCACTTCAGACACCGACAAGCGCCTGCAGCAGTTCATCAGCAACCGCCTGACCTATGTCAACGTGTTCGACGGCTTCTGGCAGCTTCGCCCTGAACAGTGCTATCCCGGCCAGCGATACTGGTGTGTGGGTGGCATCGACGGCGTGATCAATTTCGCGCGAAGCATGCCGGAATGGGCCATCACCGTGACATTGTTCGAATTCAACGACCAGTGCTCCGCACAGCCGATCCTTTCGATTGTGCACGCTCCGGCGCTGGGATTGACGTATCTTGCGGTGCGTGGATCCGGCGCGATTCGTATTCGCAAGACTCCGTTGGGAGACAAACGCGAGAAAATCATTCCTTCCACCACGTCGTCCCTCGATGGTTCGGTGGTGAGTTTCGGCATGTCTCCGGTATCGTCCGAATCGCAGCGTGCGCTCGATGTGGTGGCGAAGATTGCCGGACGTCCTGCCGATATTAAACGTGTCGGCCCGGCGTCCCTTGATTTGTGCAAGGTGGCCGACGGTACGTACGATGCGTATTTCGAACCGCACTTGCATGAGTGGGACGTACCTGCCGTGTCTGCTGGTGCTGTGGTGATTTGGGAGGCGCAAGGCCATCTGACCCAGTGGAACGGCGAAAGCGTTCACTGGCGCCAGGAGAACGATGTGATGGCCACCAATGGTCTGATCACCAATGATCTGAGCCAGTATTTGGCATAGTGTTGCATGCTGCGCCACACCTGATATAAGGTGTGGCGCAGCGTTTTTTTGCAGGTTTGCAACCGGAAGTTACAGGGAGGAATGTCATGCCTCAGGAATTTGAACAGGCTCAATCCGCATCCGCAGGCCAAGAGGTGGGTGACATTGTCGAATCCGCCGGCGTACAAGTCGACGGAACCGCTGATGCGTTGGATGCCGTGCTTGACGATATCGAATCGGTGCTCGAGTCCAATGCTGAGGAATATGTCGGTAGTTTCGTGCAAAAAGGCGGCGAGTGATGCCGCAGCTGCGAGACAGCGGCAATCATTCCTCGTCACCGCTTGATGAGGGAACGTTGCGTGAGGTTCATTCTTTCGCTCGTATTTTCGGCATTGAAACGGAATACGGCGTCAGTGTGACCGGTGCGGATGTGCCATGCGACGCCAGCCAGACGGCAATGATGATGTTCCAGCCGATCGTTGCCTCCGCGCGATCGACCAATACGTATATTGAAAACGGGTCGCGACTGTATCTTGATGTCGGATCGCATCCTGAATATGCCACGTCCGAGGCCTGCGATCCCATGGACGCCCTTGCCGTGGATGCGGCCGGCGAACTGGTGATGCGCGATCTTGCGTTGGACGCCCAGCAAAGGCTTCGAGCCACGCATGGGCCACGTGCCACAGTGCATGTGTTCAAAAACAATGTGGATTCCGCCGGGCATTCCTTCGGCTGCCATGAAAACTATCTGGTACGTCGTTTTGTGCCGTTGGACGTCATCGAACACGAATTGCTGCCGTTCCTGATTACCAGGCAGCTGTTCACTGGCGCAGGCAGGGTGACGGAATCAGGTTTCCAGATCACGCAGCGTGCCGATTTTCTGGATGAGGCTGTTTCATCGGCGACCACAAGATCGCGTCCAATGGTCAACACGAGGGATGAGCCGCATGCCGATCCCGACGCCTTCCGAAGGCTGCATGTGATCATCGGCGATTCAAACCGTTCTCAATGGGCCACGATGATGAAGCTGGCCACCACGCATCTGGTGCTGTGCGTTATCGAACAGGCTGGGCGTGAAGGACGTGAGTCGGGATTCTCGCGGTTCGCGTTCGCGGACGCCGGTGCCGCAAACCGTGCGGTCAGTCGCGATATGAGCGGCGTGAATGCTTCGTTTGCCATGGCCGATGGATCGACGTTGCAGGGTGGTGCCGTAGCCATGCAGGAACGTTATCTACAGGCTGTGGAACAGTTCGTGGATGAGCATCCGGAAGTGGCCTCGTCGTTGCCTCGCACCGATGTGCACGATGTGCTTCGCCAGTGGCGCAATACGTTGGAAGCGTTCCGTTCCGGCAATGCAAATGCTTTGGGAGACAGAGTGGACTGGGTGTGCAAGTACCGCCTGTTTGAAGCGTTACGTGCCCGTTCCAGTGCGGATCTTCCGCTGAGCAAGCTGGAACAGTTGGATCTGGACTATCATGACGTGGCCAATGGCGCGTTGTATGCGTCGTTGCTTCGCCGTGGTGCCTTGCGTTCGCTGATTGACGGTCGTGAGGCGCAAAAGGCGCGTACCATGCCGCCGGCGGATACTCGTGCCGCATTGCGCGGCAGATTCGTCAGTGCGGCCAAATCGCATGGCGCGCAGTATTCCTGCGATTGGACCAGACTATCGTTGCATGCGCCGCGGAAGATGGATATGGTGCTGCTGGATCCGTTCCAATGCAGGGAGAATGAGGATTTCCAAGCCATGATTGGCGCTTTGGAGTAAGCGATGGTGGCAATGGGAAACGTCGATGGGAGTGGGGTGTGGCCGACAAGCTTCGGTCACACCCCACTCCCATATCGGTATGTTCTCCTGAATTGTTTTGCGATTGCGCTGCGGTTCGCTTTCGTTTTTGATTGGCTTGAATCAGGCTTCGCCGCGATATTTCGCCATCATCTGCGATTGCAGCTGTTGCGCGCTTGGCGGCGTCCATGTGATGGCATCCGCGCCCGCTTCGATGGTGGCGAGGATGCGATCTTCGGATCCGCCTCCCGATGCCAGGATCGGTATTTCCGGATGATGCGCACGTATGCTTGCCACGACTTGCGCGGTGCGTGCTCCGGCTGCGACGTTGATGATGGCCGCACCGGCGAGAATCTTGCATTCGGTGATTTCGTCGTCTTCCGTGACTGTTGCGATAACGGGAATGTCGACCATGGACATGGTGGTTTCGATGGTTTCCGCTGGTGCCGGCGCGTTGATGACGACGTCCTGCCGCACCTTGCATTTCAGCCACCATGGCCAGCTCGGTCACACGCGGACCGGTGGTGGTGCCTCCTCCGACGCCTACGAAAAGTGGCATTTGTGCCACAGTGAGCAACGCCTGTGTGATCACCGGTTCTCCAGTGAACGGGTAGACGGCGAGAATGGCGTTGGCATTGGTATTACGGATGATCGCAGCGTCGGTGGTATAGGCGAACGATTTGAGCGTATGGCCTTTGACTGTGATGCCGCCGCAATGTTGCGATATGACTGCGGGTACTCTCGCATTGGGGGAGGAGAGGCGACCTTCGATGCGTGCGGTTCCATAACGGGTTCGTGACACATGTGGTGTTGTGGAATGCTGTTCCACGGCCACGGCTTCACTGGGAGTGAACAGGGATCGTTTGTCGATGCGGATTGGTTTGGGGGCATTTGCTTCGGGAATGGTCTCCTGCTCGTCGCTCATTCCTGCACCTCCGTATCTGTGTGATTCAGCATAAGGAATTCATGGATGGCTTTGCGTCGCTCGACAACCTCTTCATCGAGAATCCTGGTGTCGGTGTTGTCGATGATGCGCTGCAGAAGTTCGCTGAGGGTGGAAAGATCCTCGGTGCTGAGGCAGTCAAGCATGTGCGTTGCCGTGTCATGGCTTTTGGGAAGTTGTTGCAGCGGTGGCACGCCACGACGTGCCGCTTCGACGTTGCATACTCGTGTGGCGGCTCGTAGCGCGGTCTGTGTGCGTGTGGCCTTCAGCTTGGTATGCAGCAGCAGAATGTTCAATTCATGCAGTTGATTGATGACTTCCTTGCGTTGATCGGTCATGTCTCTCTCCATCTATATGGACACGATGTCTAATATATATGCATAGTGTAGCGCAGGATGACGCTTGTACAAGTGTCATGAACGACGAAAGCCCCGACCGTCATGGTCGGGGCTTTCGTCGTGTAAGCAACATATCAGTACATGACTTACTTGGTGACAGCCTTCTTCAGCAGGGAGCCGGCGGAGATGCGAACGCCGTAGGTTGCCGGAATCTCGATGGTCTCGCCGGTGCGCGGGTTGCGTCCGGTGCGGGCGGCGCGCTTGACGCGCTCAGCGGAGAACAGGCCGGTCAGCTTCAGGCCTTCGCCGGACTGCATCGCCTCGACGAACACGTCCTGGAAAGCGTTCACAGCTGCCTCAGCCTGTGCCTTGGTCAGGTTGGACTTCTGAGCGATCTTCGAGACGAGATCAGACTTGTTGTATGCCATAAAGCATCCTTCTTGGGTCAGGGGACATTCTGATTACGAACATCCACGTTCTCTATGATATTAGCGCACTCTTATGAGGAAAATGGCATTTTACAAGGGTTTTGGTCGCTTTTTTGAAAATCAGGGGGAAAACAAAGTGTACGGGGGTGTTTGTCAGATCAAATTATGCATGTCAAGCCATTTCATGGCCAACGCACCGACCGGAATACGCAACCAGTAGAAGGCGATTCGGTAGACAAGAGTAGCGGAAACCGCGATGGAGGAGGGGATGCCCACGGCAGTGAACGCCACCGACAGCACGGCCTCCACGGCACCCAGACCGCCAGGAGTGGGAACCGCGGAGCCCAAAGTGTTGGCAAGCAGGAAAATGAAGGTGGTTTCCGCAGGATTCGTGTGGTATCCAAACGCCATCAATGCTGCCCAGAATCCCAGTCCGGTCGCAAGGTTAAGCACCAGTGCGCCGGCAATGCCAAGGGCCAGTTCCTTTGGCCGTGCAAGCACATTGACCAGGTTGCGCGCGTATGCTTTGACCACTGGAAGGTATTTCTCGGTCACCAAATGACGCACTGGAGGAATCGCCATGGCGGCCGACACAACCAACGCGACGATGGCGATCACCATGATCAGCGTATTGGTCGGAATCATGCCGGACAATGTGTTGCGGCCGGTGAATAGGCCAATCGTCAGCAACAACACGATGGTAGTGCCTCCCTGTACGGCCCAGACCGCGCTCATAACCGCGGTCGCAGCCGTACTGCGATAGCCGCTTTACGAAGGAACTGCAGGTTGACGAATGCTGGACCGACGCGGCCGGCATGGACACCGCAGTGAAACCGGACGCCATCTGAGAGCAATACAAGCCGATCGTGTTGCGTTTATCGGAATCCATGAACACACCCAAGGTGATAGCGGAACCAAGCCACGCCACAAAGCCAAGCGCGACGCAAACCAACGCCATGGCGAGATTGGCGTCTCTGACGGCCTTGATCATTTCGGCCGGCTGAATCTGGGTGAACACCACATATACGGCGACCACCAGCAGCGCAATCGCAATGAACGAGCGAAGACTGAACCGGGAAAGCGTGACTTTTTCCATGGAATCCGCGACATCCTGCGGAGCGAGCGCCGAAATACGCGTACGTAAATCGGTAAGCACATGCTTGTCCCAGCCAGGCAATGCGCGCGTGGAAGCGGGAATGGCAGCCTTCTGTATGAAGGGTGCCAAATCGATCAGCCTGCTCGTCTCCCCAAGTCCTGCGAGCGCAGGCGATCGCACGATCATTGCCATTGAGTGTGGCAAGAAGAACCAGCAACTGCACTTTGTCGAGTGCGAAGTTCGGAGCGGAACTGCCATAATCGCCATTATGCCAACCTGCGATTACCGGATGCCCGTTTTCCATGCGGGACAGGGTTTCCGGAGTGATGCGACGATGGGTGAAGCCATGATGGTGTGCTGTGGTGAGATATTCCATGAACGCTTCCATATCATGGTCGGACATGGTGTTTTGGTTGCATTCCAATGGCATGCGGTTGCGGTGGAACACCAGAATGGAGGATTCTCCATAATCGGCCACACCATACACGCGCGGAGTTTCCAAACCGGCATTGGACAGGCCGAGAATCATGGCGTAATGATGGTGCATGGCGTCAACCGAGGAACGGTCGCGACGCATGGAAACACCGGTCAGGCGAAGCCACTGCCATACTTGGTTGAGATATCCGGCCGCATGCACTTGATTGTCGAGTACGGAAACGGTGTATTGCTTGCCGTCATAGTCGACAACATCGTAAATACGGGAATTTTTCGGTCAGATCGTCATCCAGCGTGGCCTTCAATACTCCCGAATCGACGTAGGGGGCGACTCGGCGGGTGAGCAATGATGTGTCAATACCGATGGAACGCAATGATTGCGCGATTTGTGATCCCCACGCGCCATTGTTCTGCGTGCCTATGGCGAAACGGATCAGCATGCCGATAACACGGCCTATGGCGTAGGATGCGATGACGCCAGCCAGTGAATTCCATGAAAGCACGACCATCAGCACTGCCACTGCATACAGCACGTTCCAGCCCCATTTGGTGCATGAGCGGATACGCCGAGGGCCGGAGACGGTGAGGAACGATGCCATGGCGGCATAAAAATCGGGGAGCAGTCCAGTGCCTACGGATGTGCTGTTGGATTGCAGTGGAATGATCAGCATGGTATTGCCGGAGTTGCTGATCAGCGCGGATATGCCCCACACCGCAAAGAATCCGAATATGAGGGAAACCACGGAAATCACGCTTTGCAGCCACTCTTTGGAAGTAAGCAGCTGGATGAGCACGCTGACGGTGATGCATACGATGGCAAGCTGCTGCAATAATGCCGAGGGAACATCCATCAGCCAGCTGACCACGCGGCCGGCGGAATGAACGTCGGATTCCACGCCGGACGCGGTGCCATGCAAGTACACGGAGAACAGAATCACGCCTATGCCGAGCACCAAGGCGAAGAATGCGTGCGTCAGATCGGCAAAATCACGACTGCGCTTCGGCGGCACATCGTCGATATGCGGGGCGGGCTTATTGACTGCAGGGGAGTGAGACACTGTTGACTTGCTCCATACGTGAGATTGGCTTCAGGTGGGTCATATCGCCCCACTGCATTCGATAATACGCTGAGGTGGCTACGAAATACGCGGCCACCCCTCCAGGGCGTATGGTTTTGGTACTTATTTGACAGCTTCGGTTCAGCGGTCGAAATCTACCAGTTTGCTGGCGACGCCGGTATATGTTGCCGGAGTCAGCGCCTTCAGACGAGCCGTGGTAGCGTCATCGAACGCCTGCTGATCGATGAACTGCTCGACGGCTTCCTTGGAGATCTCATGGCCGCGCATAAGCTCCTTGACCTTCTCGTACGGCTTGTCCATGCCCGGCAGGCCGGCAAGTTCGCAGGCGCGCATGGCGGTCTGGATCGGCTCGCCAAGCACCTCCCAGTTGGAGTCCAGCTCGGCTTCGATGGCGATGTCGTTCGGATGGATGGAGTTCAGACCGCCCATCAGATTGTTGAGCGCGAGCACGGAGTAGCCCAACGCGGAGCCGATGTTGCGTTGCGTGGTGGAATCGGTCAGATCGCGCTGCCAACGGGATTCGACCAGCGTTGCGGACAGCGTGTCGAGCAGCGAGCAGGAGATCTCCAGATTGGCTTCCGCGTTTTCGAAACGAATCGGATTGACCTTGTGCGGCATGGTGGAGGAACCGGTCGCGCCCTTGACCGGTACCTGCGCGAACACGCCACGGGAGATGTACATCCACACGTCCACACACAGGTTGTGCAGGATACGGTTGGTGTGGCTGATGGTACCGTACAGTTCAGCCTGCCAATCATGCGATTCGATCTGCGTGGTCAACGGATTCCACGTCAGACCCATACGGTTGGTGACGAACTCGCGGGAGACGGCCACCCAGTCAACATCAGGCAGGCGGCCAGATGCGCACCGAACGTGCCGGTCGCGCCATTGATCTTACCGAGATATTCCTGGGCCTTGACCTTGTTGAGCTGACGGTTCAGACGATACACATAAACAGCCAGTTCCTTGCCCAGCGTGGTCGGCGTGGCAGGCTGGCCATGGGTCAGCGACAGCATGGCCTTGTCGCGGTAGGCGTCGGCCTTCTGTGCCAGATGGTCGACAATGGCCTGGGCTGCGGGCAGCCACACCTGCTCCACACCGTTCTTCACGCAACGGGCGATAGATAGGTTGTTGATATCCTCGGACGTGCAGGCAAAATGCACGAGAGTCTTCAATCCGGTCAGCTGGGTGTCATGACCCAACACATCGGCGGCCTTCTCCAGCTGGTCGTCGATGTAATACTCCACGGCCTTCACATCATGGTGGGTCTTAGCCTCATAAGCGGCATGCTGGGCAATGCCTTCGGCTCCGAAATTCTCCGGAATGGAACGCAGATACGCCTGCTCATCATCGGTGAGCGGCTTGACACCCGGAACGATGGTCTGATTGCCGTTGCCCTCGAAACCGTTGGCAAGCAGAATCATCCACTCGACTTCGACGCGCATGCGCTCGCGGTTCAACGCCGGTTCGCTCATGTATTCGACAAGGGGAGCGGTCTGCTTGTGGTAGCGGCCGTCAAGAGGGGTCAGTGCGATTGCGGGGGAGATGTCAGTAAGCTTCATAGACAACAGCATACGTTCAGCCGTGAACCATTGGTCCCGTCATTTGCTGATGCGTCCCTCATAATACTGGACCTCCTCCAGCTCGCCTTCCACGACCTCTTGGAAATGACGGTCATGGTCCAGCACGGATTTGCTTCCGGTGTCGTAGGCGTACCGGTATCCCGCCTCATGGTATTTCGGGTAGTGCGTGGAGTTCTTCTCCCCGGACGAATCACTGACTTCGGCTCCTGGAAAAGCCCTCTTCGGCGCATCTTCCTCATGGACGGAGCATCGTATGGTGAGCCAGTTCTCCGTATGGGGGTTAGCCTCCCCGTCAAGTGCCGCGATGCCTTCATTATCCATCTCGATGGCGGTGACCCGTGTTTTCTCGGGAATCTCGAAATTCGCTATCGGGGAGCCAAGCGTGGCGATATGTTGTATGTCGTATTTGTCTTGGAAATCCGTCGCCGCCGCTGCTGCGATGATGCCGCCCTGCGAATGGCCGACGATTTCCACGGGATCATCCGGCTGGATGCCGGCCTGTTTCATGGTCTCATCCAGGAAACGTAGGCTTTCCGCGGTTCCGCGCTGCCGCTCATCGGCACTCATCAGCTCGAAATTGGTGTACCAGTCCATAGGCGAATCGTGATTGCCGTCGGTCCCGGGAATGATGATCCTCCAAGCATATGTGCCATCGGCTTTGCGGTACTTGCAGCATGCGATGGTTCCGTATTCCAGACCGCTTTCACGTTCGCCGTTGAGAGGTCCTTCGGACAGCCGCCGTTGGTCGGCGATGGCGTCCTTCGTGCTTGTACCGCCTCTGACCACTTTGGTTTTCGGATACACACGGGTTACGGAGAGATTGTCTCCATGGTCTTTGTCGAAGTACGGTATGAGCAGTCTGTCGATTTTCTTAAGACCGCGATTGACCGAGCCTTTGCCGGAAAGCCCCTCTGCTATAACCGCTCCCGGTTTGGTGACCATGAATAAGGTTTTCGTGATGTATTCCAGGATGGACGTGTCTTTTGAAGGTCGTTCCTGTATGTTCAATCGGCTCGCATGCTCTCCGAGGACGCTCACGAAGCTTTCCTGCATCCATGCGGTGGATTCCACAAGATAGAATTTGTTGAATTTCCCCTCTTTGGCGTAACTGCGTCTTACCCCCATCAGTGCGCTGGCGGTCAAGGCGAGAATCGCGGATTCCCGTGATGACATGAAAAGCCCTCGCAACATGATATTCAGCCTTTCCTGCTGGCTTCCTCAGCTTGGGCGTATAAGGATTGGGCTTGTGCGATCAATGAGGATAGCTCATTAAGCTGGGATGCCATGGATTGCAGGGCCTCGGCATGTGCTTCGCAACGTCCGAGCAGCTGCCGGTACGGTAATTCGATATGGTCCTGCGCCGTACACCGTGGACTTGCCCCGGTCAAAGCGGACAGGAGCGGTGTGGCGCGAGGGTGGATTTTGAGTTCATAGCCTGCGGCAATGAAGGATCTACGGGAAGTGCCAAGACGATTCGCTTGATCTCTGAGGATTCTTGAAGCATTGAAGTATTCCCGGTATTCGGCGGTGGTGAATCTCTTTCCGCCAACGATGCGGGCCGTCACTCGTTGGTTCATGCCGCACCTGCCGACCAGAGAAGACGTGACGTGGCGATCATATCGTCACGTAGCAGAGCGGATTGCCGTGCGATGCGATTGAGACGGGTGCGGTATTCCTCGGCCGCGGTGCCGGTCCAGTCGGCCAGTCTGTTGGAGGCTATTGCCGCATCAAGTTCATCGAGAAGCCGTGACGCGGCAACAAGTTTCGCATTGATCAATGTTTGGGTGGTCCGCACGCCAATTCGGCAACGACAGGACATTCCCGACAGGGATGCCAACGAATTGAAGGCTGCGACGCCTGGGGCGGCACCAAGAAAAGCATTTGAAACGTTCATGGCAGCCATTTGACCACATTCGGTGTTGACGCCAATCGGAAAACAGAGCTTGTGGTCAAAGAACGAGTCTATGAAAAACCGTCGGCGTGTCGTTATTGGGAAAACAACGAAAACCACGTCGACGGCATGTGGATAACTATATTCGAAAAAGCCCCCTACCAGGGTTTGGTCTGCGAGGATGACGTGCTTGGGTTCTTTTTCGCAGCCGAACCTGAATCGTCATTGGGATCCGATTGCGTGGATTGGGCGTTCTGAGCCAATAGCTCCTCTATTTTCCGACGTTGTTCGTCGGATAGGTTTTCGTCGTTCTTGTGACTTGATTTACCCGATTCCTGAGCGTCGGCGGTGTTTGAATCCGTGGAAGCGGACTGATCGCTCTGCTCGGCTTTGATCTTCTTGGACGCGTGATCCGTAAGCTGGCTGGAAACATGACTGTTATGCTCGATTGATTCGCGCACTTGGGGCAGCAGCAGCGGCTTCATGGCTGATGCCTCGTTGAATTGGGCGTCCGTCTGCTGTTGCCTGGTGTGCAGCTTGTCCCAATCGGCATCGTCTTTTCTGCTGGTCGAGATGTTCTCCTGCAGGCTTTGCGTGGCCTGGTTGTAGCTATTGACGGCTGCGAGATTCACTATGGCCCATAGGGCGGCCATGACCAGCAACGCCGCCATGACGGCCAAAACGATGCGAACCGTCAGCGAGGCACGCGGTTTCATGGTTGTTCTGGTCATAGCAAACTCCTCGACTGAATTATCCAAGCCCCCAATTCGCATGCGAGCAGCAGCAGCGTGACGATGGCCAGTGGCCATACGACGGGCATCGTCCTGGTGCGCTTCTTGGTGGTTTGGGTGACTCGCCACTTATCGGACGCTTCCTTGGACACGCCGTCACGCATGGTGTTGGAGGCGTTCAACACCAGCGCGGTACCGCTCAACTCGTCGGCGATGGACGCCATCTCATCCTTGTTCATGCGTGACACTCCGGGTTTGCCGGTATCAGGGTCGGTGACCCACTGGTCCGCATTTCCATCGACGCCGTCGGCGATTACGGGAATGTTGCCTCCCTGCTCGCTGCCGATGGCTACGGTGAAGGCATCGGATAGGTATCGTCGCAATGATGAGAACGTGCGCCGTGCCTTTGATGAGGTCTGTTCTCCATCGGAAAACAGGTACAGCACGATCGCATCATCGGGATGCTGATCATGAATGGACTTGCAGGTCAGCAGCAGCTGGTCGATAGGGGCATCCAACGTCGAACCGGCCGAAACGGAAGTCGCTTCGGGCGCGAGTGTATCCGCCCAATTGTCGATCGCGTTCGAATCCGGGGTCAACGGCACGTCCAACGTGCCGGAAGCTCCGAATCGCAAAGCGGCGAAACTGGAATTGGGATATAGCGCGGTGACGTCCTTCACGGCTTGTTTTGCCACGTCGAGACGGCTTGACTGTTCGGCTGAACCATATTGCGCGTCTTTGACGGCCATGGAACCGGTCACGTCAACGGCCACCACCACGTCGGTGGCGTTCACCGCACGGCTATTGGTCGGCGCCACGATACTGGGCGTCAATGCCATGACCGACACCGTCAGACAAAGCAATACGCGCCGAACGCATGCCCAAACGGTTTCGTCGCTGTCAGCGCGGCGACGGACATGCAATACGATCTGCGCAATGGCGCAGGCCAGCAGAACCACGGCGACGGCTCCGCCGACAGGCCAACCCAAAGCAGGGGAAAGCGTCAGATGGTTCATCTCCTCAACCTCCAAGCCAATGCCAGCCAGACCATCAAAACGATGGCCAAGGCCAGTGTCCACCATCCGGGAGCATCCACCATGGCGGCCTTGTTGCTCGACTCGTTTTCATGGTTCCGCCGAGATTCGATTTCCTCGACCAGCGAAGAGACGGATGCTCCATTCGATTGGGTGAGAAACACCCCATGATGAGCTTCGATGGCGGATTTGAATTTCTGGGTGGTCTCGTCGGCCTCGCTTTGCTTCGGTCCGGAGAACAATCCATCCACGGTGATTTGGGCCTGCTTGGTCAGGTTCAGCGCCTCGTCAAGCGTATAGGTTGGTTTTCCGGAAACGACGTTGTCCGTGGCAAGCACGATGGATGCGGCGCGTTGACGCTCGGCATTGTCGGCGCTTGCGTTCCCATAGGCGAATCCGGGAAGCATGGCCGCGCAGCTCACCACGCCATCGCCAATCAGCGAAGTGGACTCCTTACGGTTCTGCGTGCCTTCCAGCCAGTCGGAAATCGCCTGATAATCGCTGTCCTTCATCTTGTCGATATCGTCTTGGGACTCGACGCCTGCGAGGATGCTGCTGGCTTTGCCAAGCTGTTTGGACACCAGTTCGTAGTCGTCGGTCAACGGAAAAACGGTACGTGACGTCGAATTGAAGATGCTCAGGCCGATTCTCTCGCCCTTGAAGCTGTCGACGAGTTGACGGTAGGTGTCGATGACCTCGCGGTCGTAGGGGAGCGCCGAGCCGGAAACATCCAAGCACAGCACGATGTCTCGGCTGCTGGCCTTCTCCTCGCCTTCATCCACGGTGCTGGGACGTGCCACCAGAGCCGTGGCGAGTGCCAACGCGACCACTAGAAGAATCACCGCCAAACGTGAAAGAACCCTCCACTGGCGGAATAATCTCGATGCGGATTCCGTGTTGAGGTCATCATCCAGGCTGAAGGTGCGGGCACTCTCGATGCCATCGGTTTTGTGGCGCGCGGCCACCAGCAACGTGACGCCGGCAACGGCCAGCACCACGATGACGCCTGCCAGAAAGGCCCAAGGCCAATGCCATGACAGTTGCATCTATCGCCACCTTTCCACAAGATTGGCCACCCATTCGCCAGCCTGCTCGACCGTGGCCTGCCTGGCGATGTGATTGCGCTCGGCATCCGCGAATTCCGGCGGATACAATGCCTCGATGGTTTGCCTGAGCAAGGTGAGACCCTGCTGGTTCCCCGTGGTCCGAGGCGTCTCTTCGATGTCGGTGAGCGTCTGGTTGCGCACGTCCGTTCCGGTGGCAGTGGAAGCAAAATCCCTGGCGATTGCGGCCAGCTGTGCGAAAGCCTCCTCGCGCTCCAGCTCCCCCCGGGCATGGCGGACACAACATCATCGATACGCTGATGCCAGACGGTTTTGCCGGCAAGCGCGTCATGTCGGCCGCGATTGACTATTTTTGCGGGCTTCCGGCTCGGCCGGGCAAGCCAGACCACAAGAGCCACCAAAACGACGGCAAGCAACAGACAGACCGCGATGACGACGGCCAAACCGTTCTCAAGATGAATCTGGTCCTTGATGACGAGGTCATCCTCGGCAAGGAAGAGCATCATGCCTTGTCTCCCAATGACAATACGGACGGGGCTCTCAATTGGTTACGTGTGGACTGGGCCAAAGCCGTGGAAACCATGCGCACGAACTCATGGAACATGCGTTCGCTGGAATCGGATCGAATTACCGTCGAGCCACAGCGATTCAGCTCATGGCGAATGGACGCAGCCAGGTATTCACGATGCGTTCGCACTTGCCCAGCTGTGTTTCCCCTACGCAGGAACGCAGGCACGCGTCGTTTTCCAGCCCCGTCAAGCACCACGCGCGCATGGCTGACATCAAACGGATTGATGGTGGCCACATCGATGAGCACCATCGGATGTGTCCTTGCAATCATGCGGATGGCGCTCAAATGACGTTCCTCCAACGCATGCTCCTCGGTGGCGATGACGACCAGCGCCTCTTTGTCCCGAATGCGGCGCGCGTATTCCAGCAACGCGTCGATATTGCGGGGCCTGGTCCACTCGCGCTGCAATGCCGTATCCAAGGTTCGTTCGAACTGCGCCAGGCCACCGTTGAACGGCACCCGGGTGATGGAAGCGCTGTCGCCGAACACCATGGACACTTCGTCGCCTCGGCGCAGGCTGAGCGCGGCGAACATGCATAAGGCGTTTGCCGCCACCTGGTACGCCTGTTCCGAGGAAGGGCATGCGGCGGTCATTTCCTGTCCGACGTCAAGCAGCAACCATGCCTTCGAAGTGGAGGGACGCTCACGCTGCACCACCATTGGACGTCCCGCTCGGGCACTGGTCTTCCAATCGATGCGTTTCGCCTCGTCTCCCGGCTCATAGGCGTGGATATCCACGACATCGTCGGCGCCGAAGCGTTTGTTCGATGCGTGCGCGCCTTCGAGTATGCCGAGCGCCTTGCGTACCGTCGGCAGACTCAGCGTGGTTCCAAGCGTCTCGATTTTTCTGCGGATCGGATCGTCGGAACGGATCTGGTCGATCATGGAACGGGGACCGCCTGCACGATCGAATCCACCACCTGGTCGCTGGTGACGCCATCGGCAAGTGCTTCGAACGTCATCAGAATACGATGACGCAACACTTCGTGGGCGAACGCCTTCACATCCTCAGGAATGACGTAATCTCGTCCCTGCAGGAGCGCGTTGGCCTGTCCTATGCGCACCAGCGCGATGGACGCGCGCGGCGAGGCGCCCAGCCTGACGAGCGAGGAAAGTCCTTGGACGGGCTTGGTTCCAGCGCCACGGGAGGTGGCCGCGATATCGACCGCATACTGCATGATCGCATCGGACACGTGCACACGACGTGCCGCGGAACGCAGGAATTCGACGTCGCTGATGGAAACGGTGTCACCGGTGAGCGCGTGCTGGTCTACGGTATCGGAGCCGCGGCGGGTCAGCATGGCGAGCATGCGTTGCTCTTCCTGCTCTGTCGGATAGGTCAGTACGGCCTTCATCATGAAACGGTCCATCTGCGCCTCGGGAAGATTGAAGGTGCCCTCTTCCTCGATTGGATTCTGCGTTGCGATGACCATGAATGGTTTCGGCAGCGCGATGCGTTGGCCTCCGATGGTGGTCGCGCCCTCCGCATGGCTTCAAGCATGGCGGACTGGGTTTCGCGTTGGAACGATTGATTTCGTCGAGCAGCACGAAATTGGCGTGGATCGGGCCGATCTGCGTGGAGAATTTCTGCGTGGCGAAATCGAAGACCTGAGTGCCGACCAGGTCCGAAGGCATCAGATCGGGAGTGCATTGCACACGTTTTGAACGAGCCGGACACCGAAGTGGCCAAGGTCTGCGCGGCAGTGGTTTTTGCCAGACCCGGGACGGATTCGATGAGGATATGACCGCCGGCCACCAAAGTGGTGATCAGCGATTCACGAAGATTGTCCTGTCCGACCAGGGTCTGCGCGAAACGTCCGCGAATCTGCGAACCGATGTTCCTGGCGCGTGCGATGTCTTCGGCCGACAGCGTGGTTGGTCTTGCGGCTGCGGGCATGGGGATGGGTGCCGGTGCTGGCGCCGGATTCTTTGGAGGGAATAAAGCCATGGTTGCTACTCTAACGGGTCAAGCTGACGGGAGGGTCCAATCCACCGGCTGTTCTCCTGCTTCGATTAGCGCCTGATTGGCGCGGGAGAACGGTTTCGAGCCGAAAAATCCGTAGCGGGCGGACATCGGACTTGGATGGGGGGATTTGATGATGAAAGCGTTGGTGAGCAGGGGCTCCAACGTCTGCGCCTTTCGTCCCCACAGAATCGCGACCAGAGGCTTGACGCTGCCGTCAGGCCGGCGGCGATTGTTCAATGCGCTGATGGCCGCGTCGGTGACCACTTCCCAGCCTCGCCCCTGATGGCTTCCCGGCTTTCCCGGTTCGACGGTCAGACATCTGTTGAGCAGCATGACGCCCTGTTTGGTCCAGGGTGTCAGGTCGCCGTTGGCCGGCATGGGCACGCCCAGATCGTCGTCAGCTCGGTGTAGATGTTCGCCAGACTGCGCGGAATGGGCTTGACGTCCGGTGCCACGCAGAAGCTCAGTCCCACCGGATGGCCCGGCGTGGGGTAGGGATCCTGGCCGACGATAAGCACTTTGATGTCGTCGAATGGAATGGTAAACGCGCGCAGAATGTTCCTGCTGGCCGGAAGGTACTTACGTCCCGCCGCGATTTCCGACCTCAGAAAGTCTCCCATGAGATGTATCTGGGGTTCGACATCGGCGAGGGCCTGGGCCCATCCGGGCTCCACAAGATCCTTCAATGGTTTGATATGAGTCATACTTTCCCACTGTACGACGTGCCCTGTGGATGTCCATGCCGATTCCATGCGGAAACGTGTCGAATACGCGCAAAATCGACGATGCTGATTGTGGGCTGACTGCACGGGCCGGTACACTGGGGCGGTAAGTGTGAGAAATGAGGTTGCAGAAAATGGCTAAGCAGGACAAGGAGACCTACGAATCCTACGCCAAGGATATGTTCGACAATCCTCCGGCGGGACCGATGGGCGTGCACCGTGGCGCACGTTCCATGGCGTCCAGGCTCTGCCGTATGTGATTGTCGTGATTGTGGCTCTGCTCGCCGGCCTGCTGTTCTGGGGAGTCTATTCTGGTGAGATCAGCAACCTGAGAATGCCTTGGTCGGCCAAGGAGGACTCTTCATCGTCCGTCTCCACGGCGGATAAGGCGGATAAGAAGACGGACGACACGTCCAAAAGACGCCAAGACGGAGAACAAGAAGTCCGAGGACGGCAAGAAGACCAGTACTTCGGATGGCCAGTCGAAGGACGCTTCGGACGCCAACCAGAACGCGGAACAGAATAACGATCAGAACAATGGCCAGGATGCGGCTTCTGAGCAGAGCGTGAATCTGGCCACCGAGATCCGCGTGGTGAACGCCACCAGCATCACCGGTTACGCCAAGAGCAAGGCCGATGCCCTGACCCAGGCCGGATACACCAGCGTGACGCCCAGCAATCCGACCGGCAACGTTCCCAGCCAGACGGTTGTCTGGTATCAGAATGAGGCCGACAAGGCGACGGCGGAGAATGTCGCGCAGACGCTGGGAATCTCCAATGTCCAGCAGAGCAGCGGATTGGTCACGCCGATCGTTGTGGTGCTGTTGAACTGAAAAAACGCCGTCCGAACCGGTTTGGAACCTCGCCCGAACATAGGCGAGGTTCTTTTATTTCTTGGAAATCCGGCGTTTTTAAGTTGATTCGATGCGACTGACATCTTGCTCACAGCGCAAAGAACGTCATCGGGTTTGGCACTCTCGACGTGAGAGTGCTAATCTGCGAATTAGCACTCGACGAGTGAGAGTGATAACTGGCAGCTGACGGCTGGTTCTGATTGTCGCTCCGAAGGTGGAAATAATACCGTGTAGCCATATGTGGAGGAACAATGGCAAAGATGATTGCATATGACGACGAAGCTCGTCAGGGAATGCTCGCGGGTCTCGACAAGCTCGCTGACACCGTCAAGGTCACCCTTGGTCCGAAGGGCCGCAATGTGGTGCTTGACAAGACCTACGGCGCTCCGACCATCACCAACGATGGCGTTTCCATCGCAAAGGAAATCGATCTGGACGATCCGTATGAGCGTATCGGCGCCGAACTGGTCAAGGAAGTCGCCAAGAAGACCGATGACGTCGCAGGCGACGGCACCACCACCGCAACCGTGCTGGCCCAGTCCCTGGTGCATGAGGGTCTGAAGAACGTCACCGCCGGCTCCAATCCGATTGCTTTGCGTCGTGGCATCGAGAAGGCTTCCGAAGCCATCGTCAAGGAACTCGTCGCAGCGGCCAAGGACGTGAGACCAAGGACCAGATCGCTGCCACCGCAACGATCTCCGCTGCTGATCCGGAAGTCGCGAGAAGATCGCCGGAGCTCTGGACAAGGTCGGCCAGGATGGCGTCGTGACCGTCGAGGATAACAACCGCTTCGGCCTGGACCTTGATTTCACTGAAGGCATGCGTTTCGACAAGGGCTACATCGCTCCGTACTTCGTGACCAATGCCGATGACCAAACCGCCGTGCTCGAGGATCCGTACATCCTCCTGACCTCCGGCAAGCTCAGCTCCCAGCAGGATGTCGTCCATATCGCCGAGCTGGTCATGAAGACCGGCAAGCCGCTGCTGATCATCGCTGAGGACGTTGACGGTGAGGCTCTGCGACCCTGATTCTGAACAATATCCGTGGCACTTTCAAGTCCTGCGCTGTTAAGGCTCCGGGCTTTGGCGATCGTCGCAAGGCCATGCTGCAGGATATGGCCATCCTGACCGGTGCCCAGGTGGTGTCTGATGAGCTGGGCCTGAAGCTTGATTCCGTCGACATGTCCGTGCTTGGTACCGCCAAGAAGGTCATTGTCTCCAAGGACGAGACCACCATCGTGTCCGGTGGCGGCTCCAAGGAGGATGTGGCTGCCCGCGTCGCTCAGATTCGTGGCGAGATCGCCAATACCGATTCTGACTACGATCGTGAGAAGCTGCAGGAGCGTCTGGCCAAGTTGGCTGGCGGCGTCGCTGTCATCAAGGTCGGTGCTGCTACCGAAGTCGAGGCCAAGGAACGCAAGCATCGCATCGAGGATGCCGTGCGCAACGCCAAGGCCGCCATTGAGGAAGGTCTGCTGCCTGGTGGCGGTGTCGCTCTGGTTCAGGCTGCGGCCAAGGCTCAGAACGATGTCAAGCTTGAAGGCGACGAGGCTACCGGCGCGGCCATCGTGTTCCGCGCCATCGAAGCCCCGATCAAGCAGATCGCTGAGAACGCTGGCCTGTCCGGCGATGTGGTGATCGACAAGGTTCGCTCCCTGCCTGACGGCCAGGGCCTGAACGCAGCCACCAACGAGTACGAGGACCTGCTGGCCGCAGGCGTCACCGACCCGGTCAAGGTGACTCGTTCCGCTCTGCAGAACGCAGCTTCCATCGCTGGACTGTTCCTGACCACCGAAGCCGTGGTGGCCAACAAGCCGGAACCGCCGGCAGCCGCTCCGGCAGCTGGCGCCGACATGGGCTACTGATCGAAAGACCGGAAGCTTCCATAAGCTCAAATAGCTGATATGAGGCCCGCTTCCCGATGGGGAGCGGGCCTTTGCTTATCTGGAAGGCGCCTTACGCGCGCTTTCTACTGCGCGAACAAACGCGACGCCTGCATTTCGGTCTCCGAATACAACGTGGAGGCCTGCATCAATGCGCGCTGGATTGATTCAAGCGACTGCTCCATCTGCTGCTGCGCGGCACGCCACTGTTCGGCGACCGCTGTGAACTGCGTCGCAGCCCCGCCGCGCCAAACGCTCTGCAGATTGTTGAGATTGCCGTACATGCCCTGCACGGCCTGTCGGATGGATTGGATGGAGGCGTTGACGGCGGCGCTCGAGGACTGAATCTGCTCGCTGTCGACTTGATACTGTGGCATGTGCCGGTCCTTTCAATGATGATTGGTGTGTTTCTCCATGCGATCGCGGTTGGCGCAACCGGACGGTACAGTGGATGCTATGTCATCAGTGAGCGTGTGCAACGAAAAAAACGGAGCTGTGGTCGGAGAACATATGCATTTGGGTTCCGTCGGCGTGTCGCGAAACGGCGGCAGAACGGCAAAAGGTTGGAATATCGCGATTTGCATGTTGCTGGCGAGCGTGCTGGGTTTGTGTTTGATGCTGTGGATAACTCCGCCGGTCCATGCGGATGACAGTGCCGGATTGGGCATTACAGCCACGGACGACATCACCGACACGCAGAATCTGCTCGGTTCGAATGTCTCGGAGATCACGGACGCCATCAACCAGACGAAAAAGGAGACCGGCGTCACCGTCCGTTTGGTGTATCTGGACAGTTTCAACGCCAAGGGCAAGCCGGATAAATGGGTGAGCGCGCTGCTGGAATCGTTGAACCCGAACCGAATACCGTGATGTTGGCGGTTGCCTCGAATGACGGTAATCTGGTGGTGGCCGTGTCTTCGAACTCGGAGGAATGGCTGAAGAAGAAGCGACCGTCGACGCGACTGTCCGAT
>ENA-OQAJ01000021-OQAJ01000021.1-human-gut-metagenome-genome-assembly--contig:-NODE-21-length-38880-cov-5.910071_pt1 | contig 38880 bp, 40 predicted proteins | sample MGYA00242736_ERZ504529 | MGnify/ENA primary metagenome ERZ504529 (study PRJEB26092, sample SAMD00036275) | human gut metagenome | host: Homo sapiens | study: EMG produced TPA metagenomics assembly of...
GCTGCGGCACGCATCTGCGTTGCCAAAATGCTCGATAAGACATCCAGTATTATCTGCGCTTTTGGCTTGGCATCTGCCGCACCTCGCTCGCCGTATCGGCACTTAGAATTATGCGGTATTGCCCTAACTCGGGCACTTGATGAGCTGTTTCTGCCAAATCAGGATTTGCCTTTCTGCGGCGGCATTTTTTCCAGGTAAACGCTGGTGGAAGGGAAGGCGAAGTCGCATCCATCCCGCTTCATCAGTCCATGATGGCCAGATTCATGCGGCTTTTCAGTTGTAAATAGCCCGTATAATCCACCGCCGTCACATAGCAACGTACCAGAATATCCATGCTGGAAGCGCTAAATTCATTCAGGGTAACAGTCATTGCGTCCGAGCTGATCTGTGCATCCGCACTGAGCAGTTCTTTCAGATCTGCACACAGCGTTTCAACTTTTTCGCGCGGGATATCATAGGTGACACCGATCGTAAACTGCCACAGTCGGTTGGTCCGGTCAGTAACATTCTGGATGTATTCACCACACACTTTGGAGTTTTCTACCGTAATCACTGCATGGTCCGGCGTGCGGATACGGGTGGAGCGGAACGAGATATCTTCCACCGTGCCCTCATAGCTGCCCAGAATCACATAGTCACCAATGCCAAAGGGATGTTCCAGCACCAGCGCTACCCCTGCAATCAGGTTTGACATGGTGGACTGCGCCGCCAGGGTAATACCGATACCGGCAACGCCAGCACCTGTCAGCAGGCCGGTAACGGGAATGCCCAATGCATCCAACACCGCAATGCCCGCCACAACGCCTACAACAGCTCGGAAGATATTTTCAAAAAAGCGCCCCATTGTGCGGTTGGTAGCAATATCCAGTTTGTTTTCTGCGCTGCGCAGCAAAAGGCGGCACACGGGGGCAGCCATCCATGCGCCCCAGGCAATCAGGCAGATTGCGGTTACCTGCATGATGCGCGCCAATACGCTGCGGTATGTGGGGGTGTTCAGTTCCAGCGGCAAAACCCACAGTGCAGCATAAATAAACACGGCGCGCAGCAAGATCGTTGTTGGGCTCAGGTAGCTATCCAGAATGATGCTGATCCACTGCGGCTGATGTGGACGGAATTTTTCAATCAGTTTGCCCGCAATTCTGCGGTAAACCAGTGGGGCAAACAGCGCCAGCAGCACAAAAAGTGCCATCGGGGCCACCGCCGTGACAATGCTTAACAGCGAAATCTCTCCTATTTCCATTGCAACCTCCATTTTCTAAGGCAACACCGCACAATTCCCGCCTTACGGCTTAAGCACCGCTCCGACGGCTGCGGCACGGCATCTGCGTTGCCAAAAGACATCCAGTATTATCTGCGCTTTTGGCCTAGCAGCTGCCGCACCTCGCTCGCCGTATCGGCACTTAGAATTATGCGGTGTTGCCCTAAACCTCCTGAGTGTACCAAGCAGCAGGGAAACACCACCCAGTCTCCAAATTTATTTTGTCAATTATAGCACACCCTCTTGCAATTTGTAAAACCTGTGCTATACTCAAAACTAGAAAGTCTGTTTCAGGGCGGGGTGCAATTCCCCACCGGCGGTAAATGGCATTGCCACAAGCCCGCGACCGGCTGTTGATGCAGCCGCTGATCCGGTGTGATTCCGGGGCCGACGGTATAGTCCGGATGAAAGAAACGGAAAGCTGTTCTATTTGCTTTTCTGCGCCTGTTGTAAGTATAGCTTGCAACAGGGCGTTTTTTATTTGCAATTATCAGCCTCCCGAAGCTGTTACTGGCTTTCCAAATCATTTTATTTGGGGCCGCGCCCCCCAGGGAGGTATTTTTTATGAAAACCAAATTCAACACCCGCGTATTAACCGGAACCGCCATGCTTGCTGCCGTTGCCACAGTATTGATGTATATGGAGTTTCCCATTCCCATCATGCCCGCCTTTATCAAGCTGGATGTTTCGGAACTGCCAGCCCTGATTGCCAGCTTTGCTTACGGCCCGGTTGCCGGTATTGTGGTATGCCTGATCAAAAACCTGATCAAACTGCCCAGCACCAGCACCGCTGCGGTGGGGGAGCTGTTTAATTTTGTGATGGGCGCTCTGTTTGTCGGCGTGGCCGGTATGGTATACCGTTTTAAGAAAACCCGCAGCGGCGCTATCCTGGGCGCAGTGCTCGGCGCTTTGGTTATGGCAATCGTCAGCGTTCCGTACAACTACTTCATCGTCTATCCGGCCTATGTGGTCATGTATCATCTGCCGCTGGATGCCATCATCGGCATGTACCAGGCCATTAACCCGAATGTCAATGGCCTTTTGAACTGCCTGCTGGTGTTCAACCTGCCGTTCACTTTCTTCAAAGGGATGCTGGACGCCGTAATCTGCTTTGCAATTTACAAGCCGCTTTCGCCCATTCTGCATGGCCGCAACAGCGGTGGCAAAAGCGTAACCGCTTAATTGCTGCTGATTGGGCAGCCGTCATTGGTCATTTTTACCCGTTTTGACAAAAGTTCAATCCATTTTGTGCAAAGCTGACAATTTGCCCAACGCCACATCGTTGACTTTGCCGGTTGCCTATGGTAACATAAGCACGTTACATCAGAATAGCAACTTATCAAGAGTGGCAGAGGGAACAGGCCCTATGAAGCCCGGCAACCTGCGCGCAAGCGTAAGGTGCCAATTCCTGCGGGGAACCGAAAGATAAGCGTTCACGTGCGCTTTGGGTCCACACCCGGCGCGCGTTTTTTTTGTTCTCGGCAAGTTGCCTTTCTGACCCTATATTTTTTTAAGGAGGCAGCTTTTTATGTCCAAAGTTCTGTTCACATCCGAATCCGTTACCGAGGCCATCCCGACAAAATCTGCGACCAGATTTCTGATGCCATTCTGGATGCCATCCTGGAAAAGGACCCTGGTGCCCGCGTTGCCTGCGAGACCACCTGCTCCACTGGTCTTGTCCACATCATGGGCGAAATCACGACCGACTGCTATGTTGATATTCCCGGTGTTGCACGCCAGGTCATCCGCGAGATTGGTTATAACCGCGCCAAGTACGGTTTTGACTGCGATACCTGCGGCGTGATCACCAACATTGACGGCCAGAGCCCCGACATTGCCCTTGGCACCAACGATGATGTTGCCGGTGCTGGCGACCAGGGTATGATGTTCGGTTATGCCTGCAACGAAACCCCCGAGCTGATGCCTCTGCCTATCAGCCTGGCCCACAAGCTGGCCAAGCGCCTGACCGAAGTGCGTAAGAATGGCATAATGGATTATCTGCGCCCTGATGGCAAGAGCCAGGTTACCGTAGAATACGATAACGGCAAACCCGTGCGCGTGGATGCTGTTGTTATTTCCAGCCAGCACAGCCCTTCCGTCAGTCAGGAACAGCTGCATGCCGATGTGATGGAGCATGTCATCAAAGCCATCATCCCCGCCAAACTGCTGGATGAGAACACCAAGTATTACATCAACCCCACCGGTCGTTTTGTTGTCGGCGGCCCGCAGGGTGATACCGGCCTGACCGGCCGCAAGATCATCGTTGATACTTACGGCGGTTATGCTCGCCACGGCGGCGGCGCTTTCTCTGGTAAGGATCCCAGCAAGGTTGACCGCTCGGCCGCATATGCTGCCCGCTGGGTTGCCAAGAACGTTGTCGCTGCCGGCCTGGCCGATAAGTGCGAAGTTGAGCTGGCTTACGCTATCGGCGTTGCCGAGCCCGTTTCCATCATGGTTGATACCTTTGGCACCAGCACCATCGAGCACGACAAACTGGAAGCCGCTGTGCGCAAAGTATTTGATCTGACCCCGGCAGCCATCATCCGTGACCTGGATCTGCGCCGGCCCATCTACCGCCAGCTGGCTGCTTACGGCCACATGGGCCGCGAGGAGCTGGGCGTGAAGTGGGAGAACACAGACCGCGTGGAAGCACTGAAAGCCGCTGTTGCTGAGCTGTAAATCGTATTTATCCTGATTTTTTCAGATTCATTCAAGCCTGTACTGCCATCAAAGCTGTACAGGCCTTTTTATTTTACCTTGATTGATTCTATCAAAGGGGTTACAAAAATGAAAAAAACTGCCGCTTTTCCTGCGCATTGCCTTGCAAACAGCGGCCAACAATAGTAAAATAAATAGTAAATATGTATTGGCGTTTGCTGCCTTTGGGGCGCTCCTGATTGCAGGTTACGGCAAGCGCTGCCTTGTAATGCTTTGATAACGAGGTGTAGGAATATGGTACTTAGTATGACCGGTTATGGCCGCGCGGAGCAGGTTTTGAACGGGCGCGATATCGTTGTGGAACTGCGCAGTGTCAACTCCCGCTTTTTTGAATATTCGTCCCGTGTGCCCCGAACCTGCTCATTTTTGGAAGATAAGCTCAAAAAGCTGGTGGCTGCCAAGGTTAGCCGCGGCAAGGTTGAGCTGAACCTGAGCATTCAGAATGTTGCGGCGGCAGATACCGTTGTTCAGGTCAACTGGCAGTTAGCCAAAAGCTACCAGACCGCCATGCAGGCAATGTCGGAAAAGCTGGACCTGAAAAATGATGTTACCGTCAGCACCATCTGCCGTTTCCCAGATGTGTTGACCCAGACCGCTGCGCCCGCAGACCCGGATACCCTGTGGGCTGATGTGGAGCAGGTTGCCCAGCAGGCGATTGCTGCGTTTGTTTCCATGCGTGCCGTGGAGGGTGAGAAGCTGCGCACCGATGTGCTGAACCGCTTGGCAGCGATTGAAACGCTGGTTGCCCAAATCGAGCAGAACAGCGCCGGGCGTGTGCAGGCATATACCGAACGGCTGTACACCCGCCTGAAAGAGCTGCTGGAAGACCGCAACATTGATGATGCCCGCATCGTGACAGAAGCTGCTATCTTTGCCGATAAAACTGCCATCGACGAAGAGACTGTCCGTCTGCATAGCCATGTGGCCCAGTACCGCTCTATTCTGGAGCTGGACGAGCCGGTTGGCCGCAAGCTGGACTTTTTGACGCAGGAACTGAACCGCGAATCCAACACCATCGGTTCCAAGTGCCAGGATATCAACATCACCCGCCTTGTGGTTGAGCTGAAATCTGAGATTGAAAAAATTCGCGAGCAGATTCAAAACATTGAGTGAGGCCCGGCCATGAAGCTTATCAACATCGGCTTTGGCAACATGGTCAACGCGGACCGTGTGATCGCCGTTGTCAGCCCGGATTCTGCACCCATCAAGCGTATTGTGCAGGATGCGCGCGACAAAGGCGCGGCCATCGATGCAACCTATGGCCGCCGCACCCGCGCGGTGATTATTACGGATTCTGACCATGTGGTGCTTTCGGCTTTCGAGCCGGAGGAAGTTTTAGGACGTTTTGAAAAAGAACAGGATAAACCAACCGTGTAACCGCCTGTATAATATGTGTTAGGGGGATTTTGCATGAAAGGCGAAAAATATTTGTTTGTTGTTTCCGGGCCTTCCGGCACCGGCAAGGATACCGTTGTGGCAAAGCTGCTGGGCAGCCACCCAGAAATCGAAAAGACCGTTTCCGCCACCACCCGCACCATGCGCGAAGGGGAAGTAAACGGTAAAAACTACCATTTTTGACCAAAGAGCAGTTTGAAACCGCTCTGGCAGAAGGCAATATTGTTGAGCACACCTGCTATTGCGAAAACTATTACGGCACCCTGCGTTCCGAAGTTGAGCGTCATATGGAGCAGCAGATCCCGGTTATTCTGGTGATCGAAGTGGAGGGTGCCGGCAACATCAAGCGGATGTATCCCGGTTCCACCACCATTTTTGTCATGCCGCCGGATATGAAAGAGTTGGAACGCCGCCTGCGTTACCGTGGGACCGAAGCGGAGGAAGTCATTCAGAAGCGCCTGCGCCGTGCCGAAACTGAGATTGCCCGTTCGGCTGATTATGACGAGCATGTGGTCAACGATGTTGTCGACACCTGCGCCGAAGAGATTTATTCCATCATCCAAAAGCGCATTGCCGAGCCCGATGCCGAATAATCCGCTGCCCCAAACGCCAAAACAGGAGGTGCGTGTTTGCCCTGCATTGCAAAAGTGGCGGTAAACGACGCCACCATCCATTTTGACAAGCTGTATTCCTATCTGGTTCCGCCAGATTTTTCGGAATCCCTCTGGCCCGGCAGCATTGTGTTGGTGCCGTTTGGGCGTGGCAATCACCCACGGATGGCTGTTGTTCTGGAAGTAGGAACGGAAGAAGCCCCCGATCCACGTTTAAAAAGCCTGCTGGCCGCCGCGCCGGAAAAAGCCCGCTTGACCCCGGACCTGTTGGAGCTCGTGCATTTTTTGAAAGATCGTTATTTCTGCACCTGGTACGAGGCAGTCAAGGCGTCATTCCGTATGGCGCGCAGTACCAGCCCGGCATGGAAAACGGAAAGCCCGTATTAAAAAGCCGCCTAACCCGCACGCTGGAAACCGTTTACATTCTGGTTGGTAGGTTGCCGGAGAAACCAAAACCCGGCGCACGCCAGATTCAGGCCGTGGAAGCGCTGCGCGCAGGGCCTTGCACCAAATCCGCTTTGGAAGCGCAGGGGATATCTTCCTCACTTTAAACGGGTTATGCCAGAAAGGCATTCTGAAAACCGAACAACGGGATAAATCGCTGGATTTATTTGCTGATATCCCCTTTGACCCACAGCCGCTGGAACTATCGCCGGAGCAGCAAACCGCTTACGACCAGCTAGAACAGGATTTGCTGAGCGGACAGACCCGTGCGGCATTGCTGCACGGCGTTACCGGCAGCGGCAAAACCGCCGTATTCTTAAAGCTGATTGAAAAGACATTGGCGCAGGGCAGGCGGGCTCTGGTACTTGTGCCGGAAATCAGCCTGACCCCGCAGATGACACGCCGCCTGAAATCCATGTTCGGCAGCCGCCTTGCGGTGCAGCACTCTGCGTTGAATAACACCGAGCGCCTGCTGCAATGGCGGATGATCCAAAATGGCGATGCTGATATCGTGATCGGCACCCGCAGCGCTATCTTTTCACCGCTGCAAAACATTGGGCTGATCATTTTAGATGAGGAACAGGAACACACCTACCAAAGCGAATCCGCCCCACGCTATTCCGCCCATGACGTTGCCAAAAAGCGCGCCATGATGGAGCATTCGCTGCTGCTGTTTTCCTCCGCCACGCCGCGCACCGAAACCTATCACGCCGCCATAAGCAGCCGGATGCGGCTTGTTACGCTGACCCACCGTTATGGCGGTCGCCCGCTGCCAACGGTTGATTTTATTGATATGCGCGCCGAACTTGCCGCTGGGAACCCGCGGGAAGTCAGCCAGCGGATGGTACAGGAACTCGCTGCTAATCTGCAGCGCGGGGAACAGAGCATTTTGCTGCTGAACCGCCGTGGCTACCAGACCGTTGGCATGTGCGGCACTTGCGGCCATGTGCTGAAGTGCCCCAACTGTTCCGTGCCGCTGGTTTATCATAAAGCGCAGCACGCGCTGCTTTGCCATTACTGTGGGCACCGGGTCAGCCCTGTACCAGGGCTTTGCCCGGAATGCGGCGGCAAAATCGTGTACAGCGGTTTTGGTACCCAGAAAGTGGAGGAGGAGCTGGCCGAACTTTTGCCCGGTGCGCGGATCCTGCGCATGGATCAGGATTCGACCATGCAAAAAACGCCCACGAAAAAATGTTGGCCCGTTTTGCCAAGCAGGAGTATGATATTCTGCTTGGCACCCAGATGGTTGCCAAGGGCTTGGATTTCGGCAATGTCACCCTGGTTGGTGTGCTGGGCATCGACTCCCTGCTTTTTGGGCAGGGGTTCCGCTCCTATGAGAATGTGTTCAGCCTGATCACTCAGGTCGTTGGCCGCGGCGGCCGGGCGGAACTGCCGGGTCGGGCATTGATTCAAACCGCCGTGCCGGATCACCCTGTGCTCCAGTTGGCCGCAGCGCAGGATTACCCCGCGTTTTACCAGCAGGAGATCATGTTCCGCAAGTTCTCGCTCTATCCGCCGTTTTGCTCATTCTGCGTGGTCAGTTTTTCCGGTGCGCAGGAGATGGAAGTATTTCAGGCTGCGCGGCGTTTTGCCGCCATTTTGGGGCAGCAGTTCGCTGCACACCCCGGCCAGCCGCTGCGTGTGCTTGGCCCCACCCCCATGAACATTGCCATGATCAGCGGGAAATACCGCTATAAACTAACATTGAAATGCCGCAACGATGCGGGGTTCCGTACCCTGATGCACGCCGCATTGGATGCTTACGCCGCCGAAAAGCTGCCCGCAAAAGCCGGGATGCTTTGGACTTTAATTCCGACGGCGATTGAATTTTAAGGAGGATTTTTATTATGGCTCTTCGTACAATCGTAAAAGATGGTGACCCCATCCTGAAAAAGGTCTGCCGCCCCGTTACCAAATTTGATGACCGCCTTGCCACTCTGCTGGATGATATGCAGGATACCCTGGTGGATGCTGACGGTCTTGGCCTTGCCGGCCCCCAGGTTGGCATGATGCGCCGCATTTTCATCTGCCTGGATGACCGCAACCGCCCGGAAGATGTCCCCGCCGATTACAAAGATACTTTTATTGAGTTCATCAACCCCGAAATCGAATACCTGAGCGACGAAACCGATGAACTGTATGAAGGCTGCCTGTCTTTTCCCGGCCACAACGGCGCTATTACCCGCTCCAAAAAGGTCAAGGTCAAAGCGCAGGACCGCAATGGCAACTGGTTTGAACTGGAAGCCGAAAACATGCTGGCCCGCTGCATCCAGCACGAGAACGACCACCTAAACGGCGTTACCATCATGGACCGTGCCACCCATTTTTATGAGGATGACTACCCGGAAGATACCGAGGATTAATCCCGCTTTGTACATCAATTTTCCCATACGCTTACGATAAGAAAAGGAATAACTTCTATGCGTATCCTCTTTATGGGCACCCCTGATATTGCTGCCGAAAGTCTGAACGCTCTGATTGCCGCCGGGCACGATATCTGCGCTGTGTTTACCCGCGCAGATAAGCCAGTTGGCCGCAAACAGATTTTAACCGCCCCACCGGTCAAGCAGACGGCTGAGGCCAACGGCATCCCTGTTTATCAGCCGCGCACCCTGCGCGATGGCAGCTCGGATGAGCTGATCAAAAGCCTGGCACCCGATATTATTGTCGTGGTAGCTTACGGCTGCATTATTCCGCCGCAGCTTTTGCATGTGGCCAAATATGGCTGCATCAACCTGCATGTTTCGCTGTTACCCAAGTACCGTGGTTCCGCCCCCATCCAGTGGGCCGTGCTGAACGGCGATGCCGAAACCGGCGTGACTATTATGCAGTTGGACGAAGGGGTGGATACCGGCGATATTTTGTATGTGCAGCCGGTTGCGATTGACCCGGACATGACCAGCGGCGAGCTGTTTGACCGCGTAAGTGCGATTGGTGCCAAAACGCTGGTTGAGGTCCTGCCCAAAATCGAAGCAGGGAAGCTGACCCCAAAAAAGCAAGAAGAATCTCTCGCCACCAAGGCGCCGTCCTTGACCAAAGAGATGGCACAGTTCGATTTTACCCAGCCTGCTGCCCACATCCACAACTGGGTGCGTGGTATGAACCCATGGCCAATGGCGTTCTTTATGCACGATGGCAAAAAAATCAAAGTCATCGCCAGCAAGCTTTCTGAAAATCCCGCCAACGCTGCGCCGGGTTCTGTATTGGCAGTTAAGCCGTTGACCATTGCCTGCCAGGATGGCGCAATCGTGTTGGATTCCGTCACGCCGGAAGGCGGCAAGTCGATGGCGGGTACCGCATGGGCTGCCGGCCGCCGCCTGAAAGCGGGGGACAGCCTGTGACCGCGCGTTACCTGGCCGTCAAGGCCCTTATGCGGCAGGAGCAAAACGGCTATGCAAACCTTGTGCTGGATTCTGAGCTGAAAGCCTGCAAGCCGCCGCTTTCCCCGCGGGATGCAGCTTTTGCTTCCGGTATTTTTTATACCGTGCTGGAGCGCCGCAGCCTGCTGGACTGGATGCTGGCACAGTTTTCCAAGCGCCCGCTGGAAAAGCTGGATGCCCCTGTGCGGGCCATTCTGCGCGCCGGGCTGGCACAGGCCAAGTTTATGGATGTTCCGCTGCCTGCGGCTGTCAATGAATCGGTCAAGCTAGCCAAAGCATTTGGCAAAACCAGTGCTGCGAGTATGGTCAACGCCATGCTACGCCGCACAGCCGCATTGGACCCCAAGCCGGAACATTGGCCGGATCTGGAAGAACGGCTGCGCACCTATTACTGTCTCTCTCAGCCGATTGCCGCGTTGTTTGCAGCACAGTATCCGCAAGATGCCGAGGCAATGGCTGCTGCGTTTTATCAGCGCCGCCCCACCGCCATCCGGGTCAACCCGCTGCGCACGACCGATAAAGCCCTGACGCAGACATTGCAACAGGAAGGTCACACCGTAACGGCTGGCCCATGGCCGCACTGTCTGCTGGTTATGTTCAACGGTAATCCCGCTGCATCCAAAGCATTCCACGCCGGGCAATTCCATGTGCAGGGGTTAGCCAGCCAGTTTGCTGCCTTGTGCTGTGATGCCCGCCCCGGTATGCGGGTGCTGGACCTGTGCGCCGCCCCTGGGGGCAAAAGCCTGACGATTGCCGAGCAGATGCAGAACCGCGGTGAGCTGTTCAGCGGTGAAGCCATGACAGGCCGCGTCAAACTGCTGAAGCAGGCCTTTGACCGCTGCGGCATTGAGCGCGCCAAGCCTTACCATGGGGATGCCACTATCCTGAACCCCGCCTTTGGCCTTGGCAGCTTTGACCGCGTGTTATGCGATGTGCCCTGTTCCGGCCTTGGTGTCATCGGCAAAAAGCCGGACATCCGGGAAAAAACGCTGGATGGGATTGAAAATTTACTATTAACACAGCAAAAAATCCTGCAAAACGGCGCAAAATATCTTGCCCCAAACGGCCGTTTGGTGTATTCTACCTGTACGGTGAATCATCACGAAAATGAAGCCCAGGTACGCCAGTTCCTGCAAGACAATCAAGATTTTTCCGTTATAGCGCCACAAATCACACTGTCCGGTATGCGGGTGGGGGAGTACGGCACACTGTTTCTGCCGCACGAAACATCCACAGACGGTTTTTTTGCCGCTATTTTGGAGCGCCAAAAGAACTGCTGACGCAAAATACACAAATCGTCTATTCAAAAATTAGAGAAAAGGTATATAATAATTGGAGGGAAAGCACCGCATGCAGCAAGCACATATGCAGCCACAGAACGAACCCCAGGCAGAAACCAAAAAAAACTGTCTGACGGACCTGACGCTGCCCAAGCTGACGGATTACATTAAATCCATCGGCCAGCCAGCTTTCCGCGCCAAGCAGATTTTTAAGTGGATCCACCAAAAGCAGGCTACGGATTTTTCTGCCATGACAGATCAACCCAAAGCCCTGCTTGCCCAATTTGCACAAAACTGCACCCTGGCTGTGCCCACCATCCGCCGCCGCCAGCAGTCCAAAGACGGTACGGTCAAATATCTGCTTCAGCTTGCGGACGGCAACTGCATTGAAACGGTTTTGATGCGCTACCATTACGGCAACACTGTATGTGTATCCACACAGGTGGGCTGCGCTATGGGGTGCCGCTTTTGCGCCTCCACCCAGGCGGGCCGCGTGCGGGACTTGACCTCCGGCGAGATTGCTGCGGAAATTTATACCGCGCAAAAGGATACCGGGGAGCGCGTTTCCCATATCGTCCTGATGGGCATTGGTGAGCCGCTGCACAATTTTGATAACGTGATGGACTTTCTGGACATTATCTCCTGCCCGGAAGGCGTCAACATCGGGATGCGCAACATCAGCCTTTCCACCTGCGGCCTTGTGCCGGGAATTGATAAGCTGGCAGAGCGCAAATTGCAGCTGACCCTTTCGGTATCCCTGCACGCGCCGGACAATGTGACCCGCAGCTCCATGATGCCGGTTAACGATGCGTTCCCGCTGGAAAAGCTGATCCCGGCCTGCCGCCGCTACCAGAAAACGACCGGGCGGCGCATCAGCTTTGAATATTCCATGGTCAATGGTGTCAATGATTCGCCCCAAATGGCAAAAAAACTGGCCGATCTGATCCGTGGCATGGGGGCCCATGTCAACCTGATTCCCATTAACCCGGTCGATGGCAGCCCTTACTCGGCAACGGATGAAGCCAATGTGCGCCGGTTCCAGAAAATGCTGGAAGATTTGGGTGTAAATGCCACCATCCGCCGCCGCCTTGGTACCGATATCAGCGCTGCCTGCGGCCAGCTCCGGCGCGAAGATGCCAAACAGGCCGAACAAGCAACACGGCAAACGACGAGCGAAAGGACCAACGCACAATGAAAATTGCAGCTCTAACAGATATTGGCAGCTGCCGCCAGGAAAACCAGGATAATTATTGTGCCCGTCAGTTGGTCGATGGTACTGGCTGGGGCCTTGTCTGTGACGGCATGGGCGGGGCTAACGGCGGGCGGGTCGCTTCCACCCTTGCCACCCAAACCATGCTGCGCTATTTTGACCATTCCCTGCGCACGATTGAAAACGGCGAAGAAAAAGCCTTTATGATGCGCGCATTTGATAATGCCAACCGCGCCGTATATGAAAAAGCGACCTCTGATCCCGAAGTGCTCGGTATGGGCACCACGGGGGTATGTGCTTTACAGCGCGGCAACCTGGCGCATATTGTACACGCAGGGGATTCCCGCGCGTACCTGTGGCATGGCGGAGCAATCCGCCAGCTGACGCGGGATCATTCCATGGTGCAGCAGCTGGTGGACAGCGGGCAGATCACCCGCGAACAGGCCGCCCTGCATCCGCAGAAAAATCTGATTACACGTGCCCTTGGCGTTTCGGCCAATATTGTGCCGGAATATAACCGCTGCGAGGTGGTTCCCGGTGACCTTTTGCTGCTTTGTACCGATGGATTAACCAACATGGTACCCGATGCAGAGCTTGCGCTGCTTTTGCAGGAGTCCGCCTTTTTTGACGCGCCGGGGGTACTGGTTGACCGTGCCCTGAAAGGCGGCGGGCAGGATAACATCACCGTCCTTTTGCTGGGCGTTGAAACTACGGAGGAAACAAATGGATAATCTGATCGGCAAAAAGCTGGATGGCCGCTATCTGATTGAAAGTCTGATCGGCGTTGGCGGCATGGCTAATGTTTATAAAGGCCGCGATGTCCGCACCGGCAACCAGATCGCCGTCAAGGTGCTGAAAGAAGAGTTTCTTGATAACGAAGAGCTGGTCCGCCGCTTCAAGAACGAATCCAAAGCTATCTCGATTTTGAACCATCCCAACATTGTCAAGGTGTATGATGTCTCTGTAACAGATCAATTGCAGTACATCGTGATGGAATATATTGACGGCATTACGCTGAAAGAATACCTGAAGCAACGCAACGGTGCCCTAACCTGGAAAGAGGTTGTCCACTTTGCCACACAGGTGCTCAGCGCGTTGGATCATGCACACTCCAAGGGCATTGTTCACCGCGATGTGAAGCCGCAGAATATTATGCTGCAGGCGGATGGCTCCATCAAAATGATGGACTTTGGCATTGCACGCTTTTCCCGTGCGCAGAGCCAGACTGTCAGCGACAAGGCCATCGGCTCGGTTCATTACATCAGCCCGGAACAGGCCAAAGGCGACCATACCGATGCCCGCACTGATATTTATTCTGTTGGCGTTATGATGTACGAGATGCTGTCCGGCAAGTTGCCGTTTGATGGTACTGGGGCAGTTTCCATCGCCATCATGCAGATCAGTGAAAAGCCGAAGCCGCTGGCTGAGGTTGCCCCCAATATCCCGGTTGGGCTGCGCCAAATCACCGAGAAGGCCATGGAAAAGGATCCCGCCGACCGTTACCAATCCGCGCAGGAAATGCTGGATGCCATTGCTGCGTTCCGCCGCGACCCCAGCATCAGCTTTGAATACGAATATAACACGCAGGACAACCCGGATAAAACCATTAACCGTGTTGTCAGCAGCAGCACAGCCAAAACAGCGGGCAAAGCCGCTGTCAGCACCAGCCAGGCACGCCGTGCCGGCACCATGAACAGTGGGAAAGGCAAAAACGTGAAAAAGCAGAAAGCCAAGGCAGCCAAGGGGTTCAGCATGCTGCCCATCTTCTTTGGTATGGCGGTCGCCTTTGTGATCGGTGCTGCCATTCTGGTCTATCTTATTTTCACCAATTCCACAAACTCTTTCTTCTCCAAGCATGCTGACGTACAGCTCATCAATTTTTGTCGGCATGACGGAGGATGAGTTCCGTGCATCGGATTATAATTCCAGCCTGCTCGCCAAGTGGGTGTACGAATACAACGATGCACCGGAAGGAACGATTTTTCAGCAAAACCCTAAGCAGGGCCGCACTGTAAAGGCAGGCCAGAAAGTGACCCTGAAGGTAAGCCTTGGCACCCAGTGGGTCACTGTGCCGGATGTAAAAACATATGTAAGCGATGATGCCAAAAAGACCTTACAGGATAGCGGCCTTCAGGTTGTAAGCAAATATGTGGAGGACGAGAGCGTTGCCGCAGGCACCGTTGTGTATACCGAACCCGCCGGCGGCGAAACGGTAGAGGGCGGCAGCACCGTAAACATGTATATTGCGCGCTCCAAGCGAGACAACATGGTTTCCGTTACCTCCGTGACAGGTTTGCAGGTCAGCGAAGGCACCGCCGACCTGCAGCGCCAGAACCTGGTGGTCAGCGTTGTGGAACAGCCCAGCAGCGAGGCCGAGGGCACTATTCTGAACCAGGAACCCGCTGCAGGCACCCAGGTACGCATCCGCAGCACGGTGCGCCTGTATGTGGCTACCGCAATGCCGGAAGTTGTGCAAGACCCCAGCACCTCGGATTCTCCGTCCTCTGGTGATGGTGCACGTTGGTCTCAGGAAATTACTGACGATAACGGTAATACATGGTGGGTCGATGTAGAACAGCGCGATGGCCATGTTTACCGCGTGGATACTGGTGAAATGCTGTGGTAATGACAAATTATATCACAAAGGGCATTGGCGGTTTTTACTATGTTAAAACCGAAACCGGCATTGTGGAGTGCCGCGCCCGCGGCATTTTCCGCAAACGCGGTATTACGCCGGTAGCGGGAGATCAGGTTGTATTAAGCGCCGACCGCACCACGATTGACGAAATTCTACCGCGCAAAAATGTTTTTATCCGCCCTCCGGTTGCTAACCTTGATGTGCTGTTTATTGTGGCAAGCACCACCCAGCCGGTGCCCAGCACATTGATTCTGGATGAACTGACTGCTGCCGCCGTTTATAAAGACGTGCAGCCGGTTATTGTCATCACAAAAGCCGACCTTGCCGCCGCGGATGCCTTGGAGAAAGCTTATGCGGACAGCACGATTCCTTTGATCCGGCTGGATTACGATACCGGCGAAGGTCTGGATCAAATTCGTGCGCGCATTGCAGGGAACTTGTGTGCATTCTGCGGCAACTCCGGTGTGGGCAAGTCTACACTGTTGAACGCGCTGGCTCCCCAGCTGGAACGCCAGACCGGCGGTATCAGCCAAAAATTGGGCCGTGGCCGTCATACTACCCGTGAAGTGGAGATTTTTGAGGTATGTGGTGGTCTGCTTGCCGATACCCCCGGTTTTGCCAGCCTGGATGCCAACAAGATTTGCCGCATTCCGCCGGAAGAGCTGCAGCATGCTTTCCCGGAATTTGAGCCGTATTTTGGGCAATGCCGTTTTACCGGCTGCTCCCACCGCAGCGAAAAAGGCTGTGCGGTGCGCGCGGCTTTGGAAGAGGGCAAGCTTTCGGATACACGCTATCAGAGCTACCTGACCATGTACGAGGAAGCCAGCCAGTTAAAGGAGTGGGAACGCTGATGCAGGATCTTACCAAACGTGCCGTTATTCTTTCGGCCATGCCGGTTACGCCCGCTTTGTCCGCGTACCTGCAGCCGGGGGATACCGTTGTTGCCTGTGATGCCGGGTACCGCAATGCGGCTGTGCTGGGCATTCAGCCGGATCTGATCGTGGGGGATTTTGATTCTGCCCCCAAGCCGGAAACCACCGGTGATATGATCATTCTGCCCCATGTAAAGGACGATACTGATACCCACTATGCTGCAAAGTGGCTGTGTGAACGGGGGTACCGTCATATCGTCATGCTGGGTGCCCTTGGCGGCAAGCGGATGGAACACACGTTTTCCAACGTATCCACCGCGTTGTACTTGGCAAGCAACGGCGTTGATGTCACCCTTGCAGACGAGCACAGCGAGCTGCATATTTTGTGTCCAGGCAAGCCGCTAACATTGCAAAAGAAAGACTGGATGTATCTTTCCGTGTTCCCGCTGGATGGGCCGCTGGGCGGTGTATCGATTCACGGCGTGTTTTATCCATTGAAAGATGCAACGCTGACACCGGATTACCCCCTTGGCATCAGCAATGAATTTACCGCACCTGAAGCTGAACTTTGCTGCCAAAGCGGCCATGGTCTTGTGATTTTGACCCGCGCTGACGGGTAACATTGCCTGCACCTGCTGCATAGTATGGCTTACAAACCTGGAAGGGGGAATATGCCATGCAGATTGTTGTGGTAAAATGTCCGCATGCCCTGCGCTGGCTGCTGCGCGCTGTATTTAAGGTTTAATTTTTCCATTGTAGCCCTGCCGGGCCGTATGTCTGTACGGTTCCGACAGGGCTATTTTTTACCCCCGCGCATATAGTACACAAGAGGCAATCAAAAACTTTCCCCGTATCGGGGCAAGGAAAGGGGTATACCGCCATGCAAAGCAAAGCCGCCAACCAACCGCTTACCATTGAAACCGGCCAGGCCCTTGCCAATACTGGCCGCTGGGAAACCCGGCAGGAGCTGCCTGTTGAAACCGAGATTCTGATTCCGGATTACCTGCCCGCAGTGTTCAAAATTGTAAAGTGCCTGTTGGAACCCGTTATCATGCAAAACAGCGTGGCTGACCGCCGCTGGCAGTGCAGCGGCTACCTGCGCTGCACTGTGTACTATCAGTCCGATGAAGCCGGAACTCGCCTGTACCGCACTGAGCAGAAATACGCTTTTGAAAAAACCATTGACCTGCCGGAAGGCAATTATCTGCCCGGCGCCGCCCGCCTGTGGGGCGAACTTGAATACTGCAACTGCCGCTCTGTCAGCGAGCACCGCATTGACATCCGCGGCGCTTATACCTTAAATGCTGCTATTGGCATGGTTGAGCCGGTAGAGTTTATCACCAACCTGACCGGCTGCGGCGTTGAGCAGTGGAGCCAACAGCTTAACGGCATCATCTGCGCTGCGTGCGAGGAACGCACCTTTACTGCAGAAACGCCGTTTCCGTTGCCCGGTGAAGGTGAAACAGTCCTGGACATTACGGGCAGTTTTTTGCCCGGCACATCCAGCGTTCATACCGGCCAGCTGGATGCAGCCGGAACCCTTGCCATGCAGCTCTGCTCCCGCGCTGCCGGTACAGAACAGCTTACAATTCAAACCAAAGATGTTCCCGTCACCCAGACGCTTGACCTGCCCAACGCCGCAGAAGGCGACAGTGCGGTACTTTGGGGCGAAGTATTGGCCTGCACCCTGACTGCGACAAAGCAGGAAGAAGAGCCGCTTTTGAGCATCACATGGAGCTGCACGCTGAACTCTGGCGCCCGACAGTGTACATGGCGGTTTCGGATGCTTATTCCACGATCTGTAACATGACGCTTGAAAAGCGGACTTTCAACCAGTTCATGCCTCTTGCCAGTGTAGATACCACTATCCCGGTTATGATCGAAGATGACCTGCCGGATGCCAATGTTTCCATTCTGGGCTGTTTTGTCACGATTGGAGCCCCACAGCTGACCGCCGCAGAAAAGGGTGATGTCATCCAAGTTGCCGGGCGCGGTACCGCGCACCTGATTTGTGCGGATGACCGCGGCGAACTGACCTGCTATGATAAAATCTTCCCCTGGGCCCTGGCAGAGACCTTCCACGGTTCTATCGGGCAAAGCATCCCGCACTTGCACGCAGCGGTACGGCATATTGCCAGCAGCCGCGCCGGAAGCAAAGCGCGGGTCGAGCTGGAACTGCAGGTAAGCGGCATTCTGCTGCAGGGGATTCCGCACGAGGTCGTTTTCTCCGCCACGCCGGGAGAAGAATACCCTAACAGTAAGGATGGGCCTGCGCTCTACCTGTACTATGCCCAAAAAGGGGAGGCCATTTTTGATATTGCCCGCCGTTACCATGCCCGCGCCAGCGACCTCGCCACGGCTAACCACCTGACCATCCCGGAAGGGCAGAGCGCCCAGGAGCTTACTGCTGACGCAACCTGCCTGCTGATACCGGCAGCTTTGTGAAAGGGGATGCTGCAATGACACAGGATCAAATTTATCAGAACATTGCACAGCGTACTGGCGGCGATATTTATATCGGCGTGGTCGGTCCCGTGCGCAGCGGCAAAAGCAGTTTCATCAAGCGCTTTGCGGAGCTGATGCTGCTGCCCCGCATCAAAAACGAAGCACAGCGCGCCCGCGCCAAGGACGAACTGCCCCAATCCGCCGCCGGGCGGACGATCATGACAACCGAACCAAAGTTTATCCCGGAAAAAGCGGTCAGCATTGACCTGAAAGCCGGCGGAAGCTTCCGCGCACGGCTAATCGACTGCGTGGGATATATGGTGGATGGTGCCCTTGGGCACGAAGAAAACAACGCCCCGCGGTTGGTCAAAAGCCCTTGGTTTGACCAAGCGGTTCCCTTTGACCAGGCAGCTGAAACCGGCACCCGCCGGGTCATCCGCGAGCACGCCACCATCGGTCTTGTTGTAACAACGGACGGCAGTGTGGCGGAACTCCCACGTGAAAAGTATCTGCCCGCGGAACGCCGCATCATTGCCGAACTGGATGAAATCGGCAAGCCGTATCTGATTTTGCTGAACTGCACAGAACCGGACAGCGAACCTGCCCATGCGCTTGCTGCCCAGATGGAAGAAGTCTATCATCACCCGGTTTGCCCCATCAATGCCGTCAACCTGACAGCGGAACAGCTAAACAATATCCTGCAAAAGCTGCTTTATGAGTTCCCACTGCGGGAAATTGCCGTTTCGATGCCGTCCTGGGTCACCATGCTGGAACCGGGGCACTGGCTGCAAAGTTCTGTCTACCAGGCTCTGCTGGAACTGGCCGGCAGCGTGCACAAAATGGGGGATATGACCCGCGGCAAGCCCCAGCTGAACTGTGCCAACACAACCGGCGTTACCCTAACCGGCATGGACCTTGCCTGCGGCCAGGTGCAGCTGCGGGTTGGTATTGAGCCTGATATCTTTTTCAAGATTTTGGGCGAGGAAACCGACCTTCCCATCACAGATGAAGCCAGCCTTTTGCCCTGTATGCTGGAGCTGGTTAAAGCCAAAGCGGCGTATGACAAAATCAAAAGCGCCTTGGAGCAGGTTCAGGCCACTGGGTACGGCATTGTTATGCCCGGTATTGAGGAGCTGCACCTGGAAGAGCCCGAAATCGTCCGCCAGGGCGGGCAGTATGGGGTACGGCTTTCCGCCAGTGCCCCCAGCCTGCACCTGATGCGCGCGACCATCCACACCGAGCTTTCGCCAACCGTTGGCAGCGAGGAGCAGGGAGAAACACTGATCCAGGGGCTTTTGAAAGACTTTGAGAGCGACCCCAGCAAGTTGTGGAGCACCAATATTTTTGGCAAAAGTCTGAACGAACTGGTGAATGAGGGTTTACAGGCCAAACTTATGCATATGCCCGCCGAAGCCCGCACCCGCCTGCAGCAGACACTGGAACGCATTATCAATGATGGCTGCGATGGGCTGATCTGCATTTTGCTGTAAGGAGGTGCCGCATTGTTCAGGCAAAAAAGGCTGGCCAGAGCTGCACAAATCCGGTGTGAGAACACCCGCCGGGCGTTCCACCTCTCTTTGCAGCAACTACGCCAGAACGAAGCCGCCTTCCAACAGGCGCAGGAAGACTTTGCCATCGAACGCACCATTTATGAGCACGCCGCCTTAATGTGCCACTGCCGGGCAATCTTGCGAGAACTGAGGGGGAGTGGCACATGCCTGCATCTATAATCGCTGTGGGTATTTTCTGTCTGCTGGTCACTGCCCGCGCGGCTGCCTGCCGCCGCTGGCCGCTGCTTGGCATTTTTGGTGGGGCAGCATGCGGTCTGGCCGGGCTGGGGGCAGTGGCACTGCTTGGCCCTTTAACGGGCGTCGCTCTGCCGCTGAACGCCCTGACTGCGGGAACCGCCGTTATCTTAGGGCTGCCGGGTGTAATTCTATTGATGGTGCTAAACCTGTTATAGTATTACTTTTTTAAGGCAATACCGCATAATTCCAAGTGCCGATACGGCGAGCGAGGTGCGGCAGCTGCTAAGCCAAAAAGCGCAGATAATACTTTGTGTATTATCGAGCATTTTTTGCAACGCAGATGCCGTGCCGCAGCCGCCGGAGCGGTGCTTAAGCCGTAAGGCGGGAATTATGCGGTGTCGCCTTAAGCTCAGAACACGAAAAAAGCCCCCGCGCACAGTATTTTTACTGCGTGCGGGGCTGATTTGTTATAAAAAAACGACTGGACCGTAAGCCGGGTTCTGTATTAAACGACGATCTATCTTGGTTTTACGTTGCCGCAAAACTCCGCGGCCCCAAAGGGCCGTCACGCCAACTCCGGGACGTGCGAGGCTTCCACATATGTCCCATACGGTTGTTGCTTCTGACAGGGTTTACATAGCCGCAAAGTCGCCAGTGCGCTGGTGAGCTCTTACCTCGCCTTTCCATCCTTACCGCCTGTTGGGGGCGGCGGTCTATTTCTGTTGCACTATCCCTAGGGTCACCCCCGGCTGCCGTTAGCAGTTGCCATGCCTCTGTGAAGCCCGGACTTTCCTCAGGGCGGTCAAGCCGCCCCGCCGTCGTATGTTCCACTCGTTTGTGTATTATCATACCATATTTTTGTATCATTTGCAACTGCTGTTTTTTGTGTTATAATACATTGCGTATGAGCCGCTTCGGCGGTTCCGAACGGAGGTCAAACTGATGCAGATGCTGCATTTCCGCGTGCCCACATCCTGCAATGGCATGCGCCTGAATATTTTTCTGCGCACCATGGGTGTCAGCTCCGCCTGCATCAAGGCGGTCAAATATCAGGCACCGGCTTCTGTGTGCGGCTGGGGGATGAGGTCATCCCCGTCCATACAGATTACCGCGTTGCAACAGCGCAGATTGTTTCGTTCGCTCTGCCTCCTGAGCCTCCCACCGCTGTTCAGCCGGAGCCGCTGCCTATTGATGTTATCTATGAGGATGAGTTTGCGGCTGTATTGAACAAACCTGCCGGCATTGCGGTACACCCCACATTAAACCATACCAGCGAAACCCTTGCGAACGGCTGGCTGTACCGCCTGAAATGCCGCGGCGAGGATGGCGTATTCCGCCCGGTCAACCGCATTGATAAAAACACCAGCGGCCTTGTGCTGTGTGCGCAGAATGCCTTTGCCGCGCCGGAACTCGCCAAGACTGCACAAAAGTGTTATCTTGCCCTGGTGGAAGGCCCGCTGCCCGTTGGGTCGGGCCGCATTGACGTCCCGATTGCGCGCCGCGGCGATTCCATCATTGGCCGCTGTGTAAGGGAAGACGGCAAGCCCAGCGTGACGGAATACACCGTGCTGGCCGCCAGCACTTCCCATGCATTGATTTCCTGTTTTCCGGTAACGGGCCGTACCCATCAGATCCGCGTTCACTTTTCCTGGCTCGGCCACCCGCTGGCGGGGGATAGTTTGTACGGCGGCCATACGGATATCATTGCGCGTCACGCCCTGCATTGCGCAGTGTTGCGGTTCAACTGCCCCGCGGACCATGAGCCCCGCCGGGTGCAGAGCCCTTTGCCGGAGGATTTTCTGGCCGCCTGCTGCGCAGCCCATCTGCCAGACAAAGAAGAGATTCAAACAATGTTACAATCCGTGCTGCCCTGCGCTGAGTAGCACAAAATGCCTACATTGCGCCCTATAACCCCATGCACGCGCCTTTACGCGCGGAAAGGAGCCTCTTTTGAGCACAAATCCTACCCATTTGGAACAACAGAATCAAACTGAACAACAAAATAAAGCACCTGTATCTTCTATCCGTACTCACAGCGGTTTTACCCTCTGGTTGGACGGCCTGCGCTGCAAGCTGACCGTACACGCCTGGCGGCGCAGAACAAAAAAAAGCCCGCCGCCATCACAGCTTCCGTCAGGTACTAGCGCGTGTTCCGCACGCGAACCTGATTGGCGATGCCTTGTACATGATCGGCTTTTGGGTCGAGTATGCCGTGGTTTGCGCTGTGCGCGGTACTTACAAAGTTGCTTCTACCATTGGCATGAACGCAGCCCGTTTGCTTGTCACAATCATCCGCCCGTTTGCTCTCGGCATCATTACTCTGTGCGAGGATATCGTCGAGCCGTTCCAGGTGGTTGGCTCCGGCATACGCCATTTCCGCGCAATTTCGGATGAACTTTCTGACGAAAGCGCCCATACCATCCGCAAGGAAAAACTCCGTTATTTTGCCCATGCTGCACGGCAATTTTTTGCCGCTGCTGCTGAACGCGCTTTCTTACATTATGCCGGTTGCTGCGGCGGCAGGCTTTTTGTATGTGGTGCAGAGCGGGCTGAACCAGAACTTTGTTCTGAATGTTCAGGTTAATGGAACGTCTGTCGGCATGGTAGCCAGCGAACAGGTATTTGAAAGCGCCCGTGAAGATGTGCGTTCCCGTATCACCAATGCGGAAGCTGTTATGGCTTCCACCGGCGCACAGGTTTCGGATGACAGCTGGGATGTTACCCCTACCTACACGCTGGAATCCGGCAGCAGCACCATGACGGAAACCGAAGCTGCGGACGCCATTTTGTGCGCTTCCAGTGACCAGATCGGCGAAGCAACCGCTGTCTATGTGGATGATTCCCTGCGTTTTGTCACCACGGAAGGCGACCATCTGCGCACCTATCTGGAAAGTATTAAAGCACCTTACGTCAACGCAATGGACCAGAACAAGCGCGTCAGCTTTGTACATGACATCAAGCTGGTTGACGGCATTTATCTGCTTTCTTCCATTTTGGATTACAACAATGTGATCAGTACCCTGAACCAGGGCGGCGGCCCCACCTATTACACCGCAGCAGCGGGGGATACTGTTCAGACAGTTGTGGATAATACCGGTGTATCCTGGGATACGCTGGCCGCATTAAACCCCGATCTGACCGGGACCGATGAAGTTCTGGATGAGGGAACCGCTGTTATGACTGGTGTTTCGCACCCGGATATGCTGCAGATCAAAGAGGTCGTGCGCAGCACCTATACCGAGCCGATCCCGTTTGACACCCAGACAAGTGAATCGGACGAATATGATTTCGGCAAGACGGTTGTTGTGCAGGAAGGTGCCGACGGCACCGAGGAGATTACCCGCGAAACCACCTATATTGACGGCGTTGAAAGCTCCAGCGAAGTTGTCAATTATAAAGTTTTGCAGAACCCTACCACACAGTTGATTGTTAAAGGTACTAAGCTTGCCAGCGGCATGGTTGCCCGCATTGGCAGCGGCACATTTGTATGGCCTGTTCCGAACTATACCTATGTCAGCCGCTGGATGAGCTCTTACCATAAGGGTGCCGATATCTGTGCCGCTTACGGTACCCCCATCATTGCATCGGATTCCGGCAAGGTCGTTACTGCCGGTTGGCATTACAGCTATGGCAATTATGTTATTATCGACCACGGCAACGGCTACCGCACGCTGTATGCGCATATGTCGCAGCTGAAATGCACAGCAGGCCAGGCCGTGAACCAGGGCGATGTCATCGGCCTGGTTGGCTCCACGGGTGACTCTACCGGCAACCACTGCCACTTTGAGATGTATTATAATGGCGCTCGTTTCAGCGCCCAGACCTACTTTGGCGGCATGCGTGCTTCCCGCTAAGCGGCGGGAATGATGCAAGTCATCCCTGTTATACCGGTATTTTCCTGTAGATTTGGCGCAAAAAGATTTCATTCAGGTTACAATTTATCTATTTTTTTACAAATAATAGGGTCAGCGCTTTTCAAAGTACACCGGATGGTGTATAATATGATATAGGTGTGCGGTGGCTCCTGATTACTGTGGGCTGTTTCGCACGTTTTACCCTAAAAGGAGAGTAGCTGCTTGGAAAAGTTTGTGATTCATGGGGGCAAGCCCCTGAACGGCGATGTCGTTATCGGCGGCGCCAAGAATGCCGCTGTGGCAATTTTGCCGGCCACCATTCTCGCGGCAGATAAATGTACCATCGAAAACCTTCCCTGTATCAGCGATGTTATGGCCTCCCTCCAGATCCTGAGCGAGCTGGGGGCCAGCATCCGCATGATTAGCAAAAGCACATATGAAATTGATACGACCCATTTGAACTGCACCGAGGTATCAAACGAGCTTTCCCGCCAGATGCGTGCCAGTTATTATTTTTGGGCGCGCTGCTGGGCCGCTTTGGTGCCGGTCAGGTTGCCATGCCCGGTGGCTGCAATCTGGGACCGCGCCCGATTGACCAGCACCTGAAAGCCTTTACCGCTATGGGTGCCGATGATTCCGTTGAATACGGCATGATCCGTGTTCGTGCAGCGCACCTGACTGGGAGCCATATCTTTTTTGATACGGTTTCCGTTGGCGCCACCATGAACGCCATGCTGGCCGCTGTGAAAGCGGAGGGCCTGACCATTCTGGAAAACGTTGCCCGTGAGCCGCATGTTGTAGACCTTGCCAACTGCCTGAACATGATGGGTGCTGATGTGCACGGTGCCGGTACGGATGTTATCAAGATTCGTGGCGTCAAGCAGCTGCATGGTTGCTCTTATTCCATCATTCCGGACCAGATTGAAGCGGGGAGCTATATGGTTGGCGCAGCTATTACCGGCGGCGATGTGACCCTGCATAATGTGATTCCTAAACATATGGAGCCCATTACCGCAAAGCTCCGCGCCGCTGGTTGCGAAGTGACCGAATACGATGATGCCATGCGCATTGTGCGCCACGGTGCCATCCATCCGGTTAAAATCAAGACTATGCCGCACCCCGGATTTCCGACGGATATGCAGCCATTGATGACAGTGCTACTGACGCTGGCCGATGGCACTTCCATTGTAACGGAAGGCATCTGGGAAAACCGCTTCCGCTATGTGGACGAGCTGATCCGTATGGGTGCTAACATCCAGGTCGATGGCCAGGTCGCCGTTATTGAGGGTGTGAAAAAGCTGTATCCCGCCCCGCTGCGTGCGCTGGATCTGCGTGCCGGCGCGGCAATGGTCATGGCTGCCCTTGCCGCGGATGGTGTCAGCGAAATTGACGAGACCGCACACATTGAGCGTGGTTACGAAAACATTGTAGAAAAGCTGCAGGCACTTGGCGCGGATATCCGCCGTGTAGAAGTCCCTGTACGCATGACTCGCGCAATGTAACACTGGCTTTTACGGGCCGCAGCAATGCGGCCTGTTTTTTTATGGCCGTTGGCAAAAGCGTTTCATCAAAGGCTGTATTTTGCATTGATGCGCCCGTGCAGCCGCAATTCAAAAGGATATCATTCTTTATGGCATTATTTACCACACTGTATTCCGGTTCCTCCGGCAACTGCGCCCTGATTTTGCACGAGGGAAAGTACCTTCTGATCGATATGGGCAAAAGCTGCCGTACAACCTTGAATGCGCTCCGCAGCCTGGGGCTTGCTGTATCCGACTGTGAGGGCATTCTCATTACGCACGAACACTCAGACCATGTCAGCGGGTTGGATACTTTTTTCAAGCATTATTCGGTGCCAGTCTATGGCTGTGCTGACACATTGGATACGCTTTATTCCCGCGGAACCATTCCGCCTGCACTGGACGCGATTGCCATGGATGGCCGCACTGAGGATATTGGCACATTCCGTGTTTCCAGCTTTCCCACCAGCCACGATGTACCGTGCTGTGGCTACCGCGTCACAACGCCGGACGGCCACATTATGGCGCTTGCCACGGACCTTGGTGTATTAACTCCTGTCGTGCAGGAAAACCTTGCCGGTTGCAGCCTGGTTGCGCTGGAAGCCAACTACGACTCGTTCAGCCTGCACGGTGGGCCGTATCCTTATTATCTCAAAGTGCGTATTGCCAGCGACCGCGGCCACCTGGACAACCGCGCCTGTGCGGCCGAGCTGCTGGACCTGATTCAGGACGGCTGCAAAAAGTTTGCGCTGTGCCATCTCAGCCAAACTAACAATTCGCCAGAGCTGGCACTAACCACAGTATACAATGTCTTGCTTGCCGCTGGCATCCAGCCAGGGCGGGATGTGCTGATTCAGGCACAGTCCCGCAATGAAGTAAGCCCCTACATAGAGTTCTGAGGTACCCCATGCAGAATATTGATTTGATTTGTGTTGGAAAGTTGAACGCGCCCTATTTTGCGGCAGGCGTTGCCGAATATCAAAAGCGTCTTGGCGCTTTCTGCAATTTCCGCATTATTGAGCTGCCAGAAGCTGCGATTGCAGATAAAAACGCCAGTGACGCCCAAATCAGCAAAGCTCTGGACAAAGAGGCCACCGCCATTCTTTCCAGCCTGCGCAAAGGGGAATATCTCGCCGCGCTTTGCGTGGAAGGTAAACAATTTTCCAGTGAAGAGCTGGCAAAACTGATTGCAGACCGCGCCAATAGCGGGGCGGGGGATATTGCATTTGTAATTGGCTCATCCCACGGGCTGGCGGATTCTGTAAAAAAGGCCGCCAACGCAAAGCTGTCCATGGGACGCATCACGATGCCGCACCAACTGGCCCGCCTTGTACTGACGGAACAGATCTACCGCGCCTGCACCATCAACAATGGCATGAAATATCACAAATAATATAAACAGCAAAGCCAGATGGACAACGCCAATGTTCTGTCTGGCCTTGCTGTTTTTATGCCTTATGGCAACACCGCATAATTCCCGCCTTACGGCTTAAGCACCGCTCCGGCGGCTGCGGCACGCATCTGCGTTGCAAAATGCTCGATAAGACATCCAGTATTATCTGCGCTTTTGGCTTGGCATCTGCCGCACCTCGCTCGCCGTATCGGCACTTAGAATTATGCGGTATTGCCTTATATTTTTTTGTGCGAAAATGGACGGTCAGCTCTCTTATATTATCAAACAGCCAAAACCTGATCTACCGGGCGTGCTGCTTTCCTTAACACTCCTTTTTGTGGATAGAGACAAGTCATCCACAGGGCAGTGCTTTAACAACTGCATGTAAAAAACAAAAATGTTCCCCGGAACCATTCTGCCCTAACAGCAAACCAGTTCCGGGGAACGTTATATTATATTTTGTTTTGGCTTACCGGGTCAGCCTATCGGCTCGACTTCCGCTACGCCGCAAAAATTAGTACTTCAGCTTATCCAGGGTATCCTTGTACGGGGTATCGGCAGCGGTCTTCATCGTTGCCTGTGCCTTGTACTTATTCAGCATCATTGCGCTGCGGGCAGGATCAGCCAAAGTGCCGGCACCGGCAATGCAGCCGCCGGGGCAGGCCATACCTTCCAGCAGATAGCCGTTGTACTTGCCGGCAGCAGCCAGCTGCATCATCTTCTTGCATTCTGCCAGGCCCTGTGCGGAAACGACCTTCACTTCGCGGGTCGGGTCTTCCTTCTTGATGACATTGACGACCGCCTGTGCAACACCGCCGCTGACGGCAAAGCCGCGGCCGTCGGCACTGGCATTGTTGAAGTTATCATTCGGGTCATCCGGCAGGTCATCAAAGTTGATCTGCTTGGCTTCAAACATGCCCATCAGTTCTTCAAATGTCAGGACAAAGTCAACCTCGCTGCGCACACTGTGGCGGCTGGCTTCCAGCTTCTTTGCGGCGCAGGGGCCGACAAAGCAGATACGGGCTGCGGGGTGATCCTGCTTCAGCAGGCGGGCAGTCAGCACCATGGGGGTCATGGCCATGCTGATGCAGTCAGCAAACTTGGGGAAGTTCTTCTTGGCCATAACGCTCCACGCCGGGCAGCAGGAGGTTCCCATGAACGGGTGCTTGGAGGGAACTTCCTCCAGGAAGTCATGCGCTTCATCAATGGTGCACAGGTCAGCACCGATGGCAACTTCTGCAGTGTTGGCAAAGCCAGGCGCTTCATGGCCTCGCGCAGTTTGGCGGGGGTCATGTTGGGGAACTGGTTGACAAAGGCAGGTGCCACGATGGCGATGACTTCATCTCCGCGCTTGATGGACTGGATCAGCTGGAAGATCTGTCCCTTATCCACGATAGCGCCGAACGGGCAGTTGACCAGGCACATACCGCAGGATACGCACTTGTTGTAATCAATATCTGCGCGGCCATGCTCGTCAGAACGAATAGCACCAACGCCGCAAGCCTTGGCGCAGGGGCGCTCCACCTTGACGATGGCGTTGTACGGGCAGGTGGTTACGCAGCGGCCGCACTTGATGCAAAGATCCTGATCAATGTGACTGCGGCCATTGCGGAAGCTGATTGCCTTTTTGGGGCAGACCTCCTGGCAGGGGTGAGCCAGGCAGCCCTGGCACATGCTGGTAACCTTTATGATCTTTTCCGGGCACTTGTTACAGGCAAACTTGATAACGTTGATCAGCGGCGGCTCATAGTACTTGTCAGCAATTACGCTGTGCTCCAGGTCTTCGGTAGCGGAAACGCTCTCGGTAACCGGGCGCAGAGAAAGGCCCATAGCCAGACGGATGCGTTCAGAAACAATCGCTCTCTCCAGGAAGATGCTGCTGCGCAGCGAAGAGTCCTCGCCGGGCATGATCTTAAAGGGCAGGTCCCGGATTTCCTTCGCGTAATCTGCCATTTCATTGCTCTCATAGGACATGCGGGCAACTTCGGTAAATACCTTGCGCCGAATGTCGGTTACAGGGGTATAAATGCCTCTCATTGTGCTTATGCTCCTTACACAAAACTTCTAATTGGCCGTATGTGCAAAGCCGCGGTTCGGCCCCGCACACGCACATTCGCTGGATGTGCGCCGCAATGGAAATTGCTGTTCTCCATGCTCTAAGTTAAAATAATAACGATACGGCTCCTGTTAAGATTTTACCAAGAAACCGCCTTTATTACAAGAGGAAAACCCGGAAATTCAAGAAAAAACCGCGCAAATTTTATGTTTTCCCACCTTGTCCATCACTGTGCCTGGGCGCGGCAGCGCTTGCCGTCCCATTCACCCAGTGTTACGGTCACGATTTCACCGCTTTTGTGCCCCGGCGCATTGACCACAACTGGCAGATATTGTTTGGTGTATCCGGTAAACAAGGTGGAGGACAGTGGGGTTTCCAGCAGCACCTGTGCCGTGCGCCCCTGTGCTGCATGGGCCAGTTCTGCGCGTACCTTCTCCACAGCGGCGGTCATGCGACGGCTGCGGGATTCCTTTTCATGCTCCGGAACCTGATTCGGAAAATCGACGCGGGCGTTCCTTCGCGGCGAGAATAGGGGAAAACATGTACTTTCAAAAAGCGCTGTCCTGCCACAAATGCCATGCTGTCCTCAAAATCCTGCTCCGTCTCACCGGGAAAGCCCACAATCACATCGGTCGTAATGCTCACGTTTTCCTCGCCAAAAGCTTCTCGCAGCTTTGCGGCAACGGCGGCATACTGTTCCGTGGTATAAGGGCGGCGCATGGCGCGCAGAGTCTTGCTGCTGCCGCTTTGCAGGCTCAGATGGAACTGCGGGCAAAGCTTCGGCACAGCAGCCAGGCGGCGGATATCGTCATCCGTCAGCATATCCGGGTCAAGGCTGCCCAAGCGGATGCGCTCAATGCCCGCCACAGCCGCCGCATGTTCCACCAGCTCCGCCAGGCCCGTTCCGGTATCTTTGCCATAGCTGGGCAGGCTGATTGCCGTCAGCACAACTTCACAGTAACCGGATGCCGCCAAGCGGCGCAGTTCTTCCAGAATGCTTATTTCGCTGCGGCTGCGCACCGGGCCGCGGGCGCGGGGAATCACGCAATAAGCGCAGCGGCGGTTGCAGCCATCTTCTACCTTCACAAATGCGCGGGTGTGATCTGCAAAGCGGTCCATCGGCAGTTCTTCAAAGCTTTCGCCCTTCTGGTGCGGGCGAATGTCCACCACCTTGGTTTCCTCGCCGTTCAACACTTTTTGCACATCCTGCAAAATGGCGTGGCGGTTGCCGGAACCCGTTACCACATCGGCTTCTTCAATTTTAGCGGCTTCTTCCGGGAACGCCTGCGGGTAACAGCCCGTCAGAACTGTCACCGCGCCGGGGTTTTCGCGTTTGGCGCGGCGCAGCCATTTGCGGCTTTTCTGGTCGCCAAAGTTCGTCACGGTGCAGCTGTTGACCACATAAACATCCGCACCGTCTTTTTCTTCCACTACGGTAAACCCATTTTGCTCAAACAGCTGGGCCAACGCACCCGTTTCGTTCTGGTTGACTTTACAGCCGAGGGTATAAAAACAAACTCTCATCGTATTCCGTCCTTCTATTGGTTAACGCTCTGTTAGTATTATAATAGAATCTGCCCATTCTGACAAGGCTCCACCGCCCACACAGAAAAAGATGAGTGGTAATACCATGCGGCTGCAATAAACATCCCTTATACCGCATACAATATCACCAAAGCAAAAAACATTCTTGCCGGGCAGCGCCCGGCCAAAGACGATGGCAGGGGAGGCTTTGGTCATGAAAAAGCGGGTTGCAGCCTGATTTTGGGATTATTTTTATCTTGAATGCGCTGCCCTGTGCAGCGCTGGATATTAACCCGGCCACCGATCGGGATTTTGATGTTCCCTGCCAGGCGGCTATCCTGATTGATGAAGATTCCGGCACAGTCTTATATGAAAAGAACGCCGACGAGTCCCGCCCTATCGCCTCCATCACCAAGATTATGACGCTGCTGTTGACCTTTGAAGCACTGGAAGCAGGGAAGGTCAGCCTGAGTGATATCGTCCCCGTATCCGAACACGCCTATCATATGGGTGGAAGCCAGATTTGGCTGGAACCCGGCGAACAGCTGACATTAGATGAAATGCTGAAAGCCATCTGTATTTCCTCCGCCAACGATGCCGCAGTAGCCGTTGCCGAATTTATTGGTGGCAGCGAGCCGGTATTTGTGGAGCGCATGACGCCCGCGCCAAAGAGCTGGGTATGCAGAGCACCACGTTCCGCAACGCCTGCGGGCTGGATGAAGACGGCCACCTTTCCACCGCGCGCGATGTCGCCATCATGAGCCGGGAAATGCTGCTGAACCACCCGGAAATTGAAAATTACTGCACTGTATGGATGGATACCCTGCGCGGCGGTACAACCCAACTGGTGAACACCAACAAACTGCTGAAAAGCTATAATGGCATCACCGGGCTGAAAACGGGAACAACCGGCAAGGCCGGTGTGTGCATCTCCGCCAGTGCATCGCGGGATGATTTGCGGCTGATTGCTGTTGTGCTGGGTTCTTCCAGCGGCAAGGAGCGCTTTGCCGCTGCCACCAGCCTGCTGGATTATGGCTTCGCTATGTTTGAAAGTGCGCTGGTTCCCATCCCGGCAGACGCCCCCAAAACACTGCCCGTGCAGAAGGGTGAAGAGCCCGCGCTGGAACTATGTTACACCGCGCCGGAGCGCTGTCTGGCCGTAAAAGGGCAGGGCAGCGCCCTGCAAGCTGAAGTTGAACTTCCGCAAACGCTGGAGGCTCCCATCCGGGAAGGTTCGGTTATCGGCAGCCTAAACATCAAAAACAGCCAGGGCATTTTGCAAAGCTGCCCAATTATTGCGGCAAAACCCGTTGGCGCGCGCAGTTTTAGCGGTTGTTTCCGGCGTGTTGTCAATGCTTTATGGCTTACAGCGTAAGGTTTTGTGCAAAACGGATGAAAAACGCCAGGTTTTGGCTTGACAATCAAGCGCAAAAACTGTATCATGAAGTTACTAAATTATGGATGAGGAGGATTTAAGCGATGAGCGTCAAATACAATGGCAAACATCTTGCAAAGTTTATCCGTCCCGAAGAATATGATACGATCTTCCCGCAGGTCGAGCTTGCCCACCAGCAGTTGGAATCCCGTTCCGGTGCTGGCAATGATTTTTTGGGCTGGCTGGACCTGCCTGTTAATTATGACAAGGAAGAGTTCGCCCGTATCAAGGAAGCAGCCAAAAAGATCCGTGAAGATTCCGATGTGCTGCTGGTCGCCGGTATCGGCGGCTCTTACCTGGGCGCACGCGCTGTTGTCGAAGCAGTCAAGGGCCTGTATCACAACGATACCGAGGACGGCCTGAAGATTTATTTCTGCGGTAACACAATTTCTCCCACTTACCTGAACGACATCATTAAGGTGACCAAGGGTAAGCGTTTCTCCATCAATGTTATTTCTAAATCCGGTACCACCACTGAAACCGCTCTGGCCTTCCGCGTTCTGCGCAAGTTGCTGGAAGATTCCGTTGGCCCGGAAGAGGCGAACAAGCGCATTTATGCCACCACTGACCGTGCCAAAGGCACCCTGAAGCAGCTGGCTGATGCACAGGGCTGGCCGACCTTTGTTGTTCCTGATGATGTTGGCGGCCGTTACTCTGTTCTGACTGCCGTTGGTCTGCTGCCCATCGCCTGTGCCGGTATCGACATTGATGCCCTGATGAAAGGTGCTGCTGATGCCCGCAAAGCTTACAGCGTTTGCAGCAAGGATAACGATGCTTATCGTTATGCGATGACCCGCAACATCCTGTACCGCAAGGGCAAGGTTGTGGAAACCCTGGCCGCTTTTGAGCCCGACTTTACCATGATGAACGAATGGTACAAGCAGCTGTTTGGCGAAAGCGAAGGCAAAGACCAGAAAGGTCTGATGCCGACTTCCTGCATCTTCTCGACTGACCTGCACTCCATGGGCCAGTTCCTGCAGGATGGTAGCCGCACGATGTTCGAGACTTATGTCGATATCAAGAATACCCGTGAGGATTTTTACATTGAACCGCTGGAAGGCAACTTTGATGGTCTGAATTTCCTAGCTGACCAGAACATGAGCGTTGTAAACCGCAAGGCCATGGAAGGCACCATTCTGGCCCATAATGATGGCGGCGTGCCGATCGGCGTGATTGAAGTAGATTCTCTGGATGCTTATAATGTTGGCTACCTGATTTACTTCTTCTGGAAAGCATGCGCTGTTTCCGGTTATCTGCTGAGCGTCAATCCGTTTGACCAGCCCGGCGTGGAAAGCTACAAAAAGAACATGTTTGCCCTGCTTGGCAAACCTGGTTATGAGGATCGCAAAGCGGAGCTGGAGGCAAAGCTTGGCTAATGCCTGTTTCCGCTTTAATATAAAGGAGGTCACTTCTTATGATTAAACTGATCGTTGGCGCCAAAGGCTCCGGCAAAACCAAGACCATGATCGATATGATCAACAACGCAACCAAGACCACTTCTGGCAACATCGTTGTTATTGAGAAGTCCATGAAACTTACCACCGAGATTAACCACGCAGCCCGCCTGCTGGACGCCGATGAATACGACATCAACGGCGCTGATATGCTGTACGGTTTTGTTGCTGGTGTTCTGGCTGGTAACTATGATATCACCGAACTGTTCATTGACGGCATCCTGAAAATCGTTGACCACAACATGGATGCAGCCGCCAAGGTCCTGGCTGAGATTGATAAGATTGCAGGCAATAGTGTTGAGGTTGTTGTGACCGTATCCGCTGATCAGGCTTCTCTGCCGGAAGGCATCAAGAAGTACCTGTAAAAGCATTGTCCTTTAAGTAACTGGGGGCAGGCGCTGCAAGAGCCTGCCCCTTTGGTATGCCGTGCAAAAGCAGTGGCTTTTGCCGCAATACAGCTGCCCATCCGATTGAAAAGAGTGGGAAAATCAAATTCTTTTACTTTTTTCTGTTTTTTTGTTGACAAGATGGGTCGACTTGTGTATACTAGATAAGCAACCTTTTGAGGTGTAACTATGCGCTTTGATATTCGGAACTATTTCAAAACGGGCAAAACGCCCTATACAGCGCAATTTTCTGAAGATTTCTCCACAGAAAATTTTGATGGAAGTGTGATCCGTGAACCGGTCACAGGTTCTTTTCAGGCTGTGCCCACTGCTGATGGTGTGGTCATGCAGCTGACGATTGCCGCTGAAACCGATGCCGAATGTGCACGTTGCCTTACACCCATTCACCAGAGTTATAATTTTAGTGTGGATTATTTTGTCAAAGAGCGTGAGCTTGATGACCCGGACTTTGAGTTACCGCTGGATGAAAAAGGCTGCTTGGATATACGGGAGCTCGTGTACCAGGAATTGATTTTCAAAATTCCGCGGGTACTTTTATGCAGCCCCGATTGTCAAGGTCTATGCCCCATCTGTGGCAAAAGGAAGGCGGCAGGATGTAACTGCCAACCGGCAGACGAAGCTGCCCCTGCAGATGCCCGGCTTAGCATATTAAAACAACTGCTTAGTTGAATTTCACCAAGGAGGTGCTTAAAAATGGCAGTACCCAAGAGAAAACAATCCAAAGCCCGTCGCGATAAACGCCGTTCTAACGTTTGGAAGCTGGAGGCTCCTACGCTGGTGAAATGTCCTCAGTGTGGCGAACTCAAGGTGCCCCATCAGGTTTGTGGCAAGTGTGGCTACTACAAGGGCGTCGAAGTTGTCAAGGTTAGCAAAGAGGCTTAATTGCTTCTTAAAGGGAGGGGCTGTGCCTCTCCCTTTTTCTTGTTTATCCCCATTTTTTATTCTGCCGGAAAGGAGCTGCCACTATGCCGCTGCATCTTGTCAGTGTTGATGAACATTCCCCCGCACAGCGTTTGGGCTTGGAACCTGGCTGTACGCTGTTGGCCATTGATGGTAACCCCCTGAACGATGCATTGGACTATCAGTTCTATACCTCTGCGCCGCATTTCACTCTGACGATCTGCCAGAATGGTGCACAGCAGCAAATTTCTGTTGAAAAAGGGGAATATGAGCCTTTCGGCTGCAATTTCAAAACATACCTTGGTGATGAAAAGCACAGTTGTGCTAACCATTGCATGTTCTGTTTTATTGACCAGCTGCCCCCTGGTATGCGGGAACCGCTTTACTTTAAGGATGACGATGAACGTCTTTCCTTTTTGTATGGCAATTATATCACGATGACCAACCTGACGGACCGTGAAGTTGAGCGCATTATCAAGCTGCATATCAGCCCTATTTTCATCTCGGTACACACCACCAACCCCCAGCTGCGGTACGCATGATGGCAAACAAGCGCGCAGCCGAAACCCTGCGCTATCTGGACGTGTTTGCCAAAGGCGGCATTGATATGAACTGCCAGCTGGTGTTATGCCGCGGCATCAATGATGGAGACGAGCTACGCCGCACGCTGGACGACCTGTTGCGGCTACGGCCGCAGGTGGAAAGTATTGCTGCCGTGCCCGCCGGTGTAACAGCCTACCGTAAGGGGCTGTTTAAGCTGACGCCTTACGACCAGCAGTCCGCCGCCGAAACGCTGGACATCATGGAGGAATATTGTGCCCGCTGCCGGAAACAGTACGGCCGCAGTGTTGTTTACCCCAGTGATGAATGGTATCTGCTGGCGGGGAGGGAAGTTCCCCCTGCTGAATTCTATGACAACTATGACCAGCTGGAAGACGGCGTTGCATGTGGCGGATGTATCATGATTCCTTCTGGGATGAACTGCAGTTCCCACGCAGCAATGTGGAACCGCGCAGCATTGATGTTGTGACCGGAACCCTTGCCGCGCCGCTTATCCGCGAAATGGCAGAAGCCACCCATGCCAAATACCCGCAGATCTCCGTTACCGTACACGCCATCCAGAACGATTATTTTGGCGGCACTGTCAGCGTTGCGGGCCTTGTGACGGGAACGGATATCATCAAGCAATGCAAGGGCAATTTGAGCAGCAATATTCTTTGTGTTCCCGAAGTGATGCTCCGGGACGAAAAAGACCGCTTTTTGGATGATCTCACCGCCAAGCAACTGGGGGAGGCCCTTGGCTGTGAGATTGAGGTTATCCCAACCGATGGTGCCGGTGGGTGCAAAGCTTACCTTGGGGAACTGAAGCCAAAACCCAAACGCAAAAAGCTGCATTTTTCTTTTGGTGGGCGGTAATCCCGCCCGTATTTGCGGTGCAAACCGCATAAACTTTATTATGTAAGGAGGCATTTGACTATGGCAAAACCGATCGTAGCCATCGTTGGCCGCCCCAATGTGGGCAAGTCAACGCTTTTTAACAAGCTGACCGGCCAGCGCCTTGCCATTGTGGAAGATACGCCCGGCGTTACCCGCGACCGTATTTTCTGTGATTGCGAATGGTGCGGCCATAAGTTCCTGCTGGTTGATACCGGCGGCATTGAGCCCAACATTGACGACGGCCTGCTGGCCCATATGCGGGAACAGGCCCAGATCGCTATTGATTCCGCGGATTGTATTATCATGGTGGGCGAAATTGGCGCTGGCGTTACCGCCCAGGACCAGGATATTGCCGGTATGCTGATGCGCAGCGGCAAGCCTGTGGTTCTGGCAGTCAACAAGTGTGATAAAGTCGGTGAACCGCCGATGGAGCTGTATGACTTCTACAGTCTTGGCATTGGCGATATCGTGCCGATTTCCAGCGTTCATGGCCATGGTACCGGCGACCTGCTAGATACCGTGTGTGAAAACCTGCACTTTGATGACAACGATGAGGAAGAAGAGGACCGCATTCCTGTTGCCGTCATTGGCCGCCCCAACGTGGGCAAATCCAGCCTGATCAACCATATTTTGGGCGAAAACCGCCTGATTGTTGCCAATGAGGCAGGTACCACCCGTGATGCCATTGATACCATGGTGGAAAACCAGTACGGCAAGTTTATCTTTACCGATACCGCCGGTCTGCGCAAGCGCGGCAAGGTGGAAAGCGGTGTGGAGCGCTACAGCGTGCTGCGCAGCCTGGCTGCTGTGGAACGCAGCCGCGTGTGCGTTATCATGATTGATGCAACCGTCGGCTTTACGGAGCAGGATTCCAAGGTTGCCGGTTATGCCCATGACCAGGGCAAGGCCTGCATTATTGCTGTAAACAAGTGGGATGCCGTTGAAAAAGACAGCTACACCATGGACAAGATGCGCAAGCAGCTGGAAGAGGATTTCAGCTTTATGTCTTATGCGCCCATCCTGTTCATCAGCGCAAAAACCGGCCAGCGGCTGGACAAACTGTTTGAAACCATCCAGTATGTGGACGTGCAGAACGGCACCCGCATCCCGACCGGCGCATTGAACGAGATGTTGGCGCGCTCTACCGCGCGTGTGCAGCCGCCCTCTGATAAGGGCAAGCGCCTCAAGATTTTCTATATCACCCAAAGCTCCACCCGCCCGCCGACATTTGTTGCGTTCGTCAACCAGAAAGCGTTGTTCCATTTTTCTTACCAGCGCTATATCGAAAACCAGATTCGGGAAAACTTTGGCCTGACCGGTACACCGATGCGCCTGCTGATTCGTGAGCACGGCGATGGTTCGGCACGCTGAGGACCACGAGGGGGAGAACAGATGGTTCATTTGATGGAAGCCTGCCTGCTTACAGCATTGCAGGCCTATCTGTTGGGAAGCCTGCTGTTTGGCGTTTTGGTTTCCAAACTTTTTTACCACGATGATGTCCGCCTGCATGGCAGCGGCAACGCCGGCATGACCAACGTGCTGCGCACCTATGGCAAGCTGCCCGCAGTAATCACTACCATCGGCGATGTGGGCAAAAGTGTGGTTGCCGTCAAGCTGGGGCAGTTTATCTTTGATTCGTTGCTGTCCGGCACCGGGGCTGATTTCCAGCCGCTTTTGCAGCCGATTTGCGGCGCTTACCTTGCCGCCATCTTCTGCATGCTGGGCCACAGCAAGCCTGTCTTTTTTGGCCTGCGCGGCGGCAAAGGCGTGCTGGTTGGTGCCGGTGCTGCGTTAGCCACCGAACCGATTGCCTGCCTGGTGCTTTTGGTAATCTTTCTGGTTGAAGTTGCTATCACCCACATTGTCAGCCTGGGCAGCATTATTATTGCTGCACTGTATCCTGTGCTCACGCTCTGCTACTGGCTCTGGAAGGGCACCGATGCTGCATCCCTTGTGTTCATCACGGTATGTTGCGTGTTAATGGGCGCTTATGTCATCTGGCTGCACCGTTCCAACATCCAGCGCCTGAAGAACGGCACAGAATATCGCTTTGGCGAGAAAAAGAAAGAAACCAGTAATTTTGCTGCATTTTCTCTTCTTTTCCATTGCCTCAGCCTTGCCAAAACGCACAAAATTGATGTTTTCAAACCCAAGGCCTTACCCAGGCCTTGGGTTTTGTGCTATAATAGTATTGTAAGACGTTAAAAAGTGTGAATGGGAGGTTTGTTTTATGTTTTGTGTTGGTGATATTGTCGTTTACGGCGCACATGGTTTATGCAAAGTGGATGGGATCGGCCCACTGCCCATGAAATTTGCGGACAAAAGCAAACGCTATTACACGCTGCACACCTGCAAACAGCCAAGCATGACAATTTATGCCCCCGTTGACAACCAGACCGTTGTGATGCGTCAGCCGCTGAACAGGGCGCAGGCGGAGACTTTGATTTCGGAAATGCCCCAATATGCAGTTGTCCCCATCATGGATGCCAAAGAGCGGGAAAGCCGCTGCCGCGAGGCCCTGCAAACCTGTGACTGCCGCGAGATTGCCAAGATGATAAAAGGTCTGCATGACCGCCACGAAATCCGTGTACAGCACAAAAAGCATGATACTGCCGCTGATGAACGCTATTTCCGCCAGGCGCAGGAACGGCTGTACAGTGAGCTTGCTTATGCCCTTGGCATAGAGGAAGATGCCGTTCCCGATTATATTGCCCAGCGCATCGCCCTTGCTTAACGTCTGGCAATCATATCGGGCAGGAAACATCAACGCTTATGGCAATACCGCATAATTCTAAGTGCCGATACGGCGAGCGAGGTGCGGCAGCTGCTAAGCCAAAAGCGCAGATAATACTTTGTGTATTATCGAGCATTTTGGCAACGCAGATGCCGTGCCGCAGCCGC
>ENA-OQAJ01000022-OQAJ01000022.1-human-gut-metagenome-genome-assembly--contig:-NODE-22-length-38832-cov-4.476838_pt1 | contig 38832 bp, 46 predicted proteins | sample MGYA00242736_ERZ504529 | MGnify/ENA primary metagenome ERZ504529 (study PRJEB26092, sample SAMD00036275) | human gut metagenome | host: Homo sapiens | study: EMG produced TPA metagenomics assembly of...
CGCGATGCCTTTTCAACGGGGGTGCAGCGTCTCTTCGTCTGCGGACAGGCCATGTTCCGACATCCGGCGGATGTCTCCGTTACAGCGGTAAAAGGGAGCGGTTCGTACAGGAGGTATGCGGCACGTATTATGGGTTATAAATAGCGGCTTTCCGGATCACCGGCCTGTACGGGATAGATCAGCACGAAACTGTTTCGCCCGAGGTATTGATCCAGGTAAGCCGGGATCTTGTTCATCGCCGGTTGGTAGGAGATGCGTTCGCGGCGGCTCATTACCAGCCACAGACAGTCGTCCGTGCGCAATTCGCGCAGCAGGGCCGGCAGTTTTTTCCCAGTCTTTGAAAAGTACCGTTTCTACGGTTGCGGTCTGCTTGCGCCGCAGCGGTTCGATGTACTTGAGCGTTGTTTCCGGGGCATAGACGACGATTTTGGTCCCGGTATTGCGGGCCAGATTTCCGATTTTATGCAGCCACATGAGAAATCCGGCCTCTTTTTCGGCTTGGGAGGGAATGATTACGATATGTCGCTTTATGGTCGCCAGCGGTTGTACCGGTTTGTAAATGTAGGTCGTGACGTTGCTTTCGCCCAGCAGGTCGCCCGTGATCTTGCCGAGGAAGATCGCGGGGGATTTGTCCCGATGGAGTCCCATTACGATGTCCGTGATACTCTGTTCTTTGGCGACGCTTGCGATTGCGTTCGAGATATTGACGTCGTAGCGCAGCAACTCGTGGAGGTAGATGTCCGATGCGGCAGCGGCCGTCGCCGCCGTTTCGAGAATTTTGCGGGCCCGTTTTTCCAGCCCGCTGTCTTCCACCTTGTTGTCTATGGCGTGCAGCGCGTAGAATCCGTTGTGGTTTTTCTTCGATTTGAGCACGTTGCCCAGAGTTACGAGTTCCCTGACGTCTCTTCGTTCGACACCGGGATCAGGATGTGTTCGTCCTGATGTTCGGTGCTTTCGTCGTTTTCGCGGACCCCTTTGATGGCGATGTTGTGAGCGCCGCGCTGGGTGGCGAAGGTCGAAATGGTGCAGGTGGCCAGGATCATCAGGATCGTGCCGTTCAGGACGCTTTCGCCCAGCAGACGGATCGGTTCTCCGTCGGGTGTCTGGCCGATGATGACGTTGTAGCCCACCATCACGGCTGCGAGCGTGGCGGCTACGTGGGCGCTGCTCAGGCCGAAGATGACCGTCCTTTGGTCGCTGGAGAGTTTGAATGTTTTTGAGTGAGCAGCGCGGCGATGTATTTGGCGGCGGTGATCAGGACGATCATCACGGCGGCGACCTTGATGCTCTCCCAGTCGCGGAAGAAGGCCCGGTAGTCGATCAGCATGCCTACGCCGATCAGGAAGAAGGGGATGAAGATGGCGTTGCGACGAATTCGATGCGGTTCATCAGGGGCGAGGTGCGCGGGATGAGGCGGTTGAGGGCCAGCCCCGCGAGGAAGGCGCCGATGATCGGCTCCAGTCCGGCCAGATGCGCCAGGTAGCGCCCAGAAAGACCATGACCAGCACGAAAATGTATTGGGAGATGTTGTCGCTGCAATGCTTGAAGAACCAGTGCCCGATCAGCGGGAAGAGCTGCATGATGAATGCGATGCAGAGCACGACCGAGATGCGAGCCGGTACCAGAACATGTCGTCCGTGTTTCCGGTGACCATGCCTACTATGACCGTCAGCAGCAGCAGGGCCAGCGTATCGGTAATGACCGTGCCTCCGACGGCGATCGTGACGGCCTTGTCGCGGGCGATGCCCAGTTTGCTGACGATGGGGGTAGGCGATCAGGGTCTGCGAGGCGAAGAGTCCGGCCAGCAGGATCGAGGAGTAGATCGAAAATCCCAGGATGTAATATCCCGCCAGAATACCGAGCAGGAGCGGAACACAGAACGTATAGAGTCCGAATACGAGGCTTCGGGTGCCGTTCTTGCGGAAATCCGACATGTCCATATCCAGGCCGGAGAGGAACATGATGTAGAGCAGTCCGGCCGTACCGGAGAGGATGATGCTGCTGTCGCGTAACACCAGGTTGAGGCCGTGCGGTCCGATCACCGCACCGGCGATGATAAGTCCCAGCAGGTAGGGAATCTTCAGCTTGTTGAGCAGCAGGGGAGCGGCGAGGATGATGACCAGAATCAGCAGGAATTTGAGAATCGGATCCTCGAGCGGGAGGGTTATGCCGTCGAATAGAAGCATCATGCGGAATCGGAATTAGGGTTAACTGATCGGGACCGTCTGCGAACCGGGACATATTCGTGTTCGCCGGAACGGGGCCGGTCGAGTTAAATTTTATCAATATGTTTGCCGGAAAAATACCGTAAAGCACGGATCGTTTGCCGGAACCTGAATGAACGGTTGTTTCAATGCGAACAGATCGCGCCCGAATCGGAACGACATTCGTTTTGTCGGGGCACTGCCTGCATGGTAATTTTACGGAAACAAAGATAGTGAAAGCCGAGAGAAAACGGGAACTTGTTCCCAGTTTTCCGAGGCGCATCCTATCTAAGACTATGTCAAAGATAGCAAGAACTCGCAAAAAACGGCAAAATTTGGATAAATAAAGTAAGTGTTTGGTATTGAGGAGAGTTAAGCCAAATTCTTCTATACCTTTCCAAATCGCTAAAATGCAGGATAATGAAAGGTTAAGAGAAAGATTTGCTACTTATCCGTTGCCTTTTTTAGCCCCGGATAATCCGGCAAAATAACGCTTGACCACCTGCGGTTTTACCGTTCACCATGCAAAGAACCCTATATTTTGCCCGTAAAGATAACCGTTTTTTTCCGTTTTTCATGGAAATACAGGTTATGTTACCGGCATCCGGGGTTTTATTCTTTGTTCCGCTATAATTTTCATAACTGTAAATAACTCTATATCAAGTAATTTTGCAACATAAAAAATAGAGTTATGAAACAGACGGATGTAACGGTTACGTTCTACCTCAAAAAGAGCGAAATGAATGACGAGGGACATTGCCCGGTCATGGCGAAACTTGTTGTCGGCAAATTTTCAGAAGCGGCTTTTAGTGCGAAAATGTCCGTACCCGCTGCACTGTGGGCATCCGGACGTGCCACGGGTAAAAGTAACGCCGCGCGGGAAATCAACCGGCAACTGGACGATTTGCGAGCTTCAGCCATTTCCATTTATGACGAACTGTCAGCCACCCGTGAGAATGTAACGGCTGAAGAAATAAGGAATCTGTTGTTGGGGACGGCTTTCGGGCAGGAAACCCTGTTGGGTTATTTCCGGACGTCATCGAACATTTCGAAAAACGTGTCGGCGTGAACCGGGAAAAGGGAACAGCGCAATCTTACCGCTATGCTTGTAACTGTGTGGCTGCTTTCATCCAGGAGAAATACAAGTTGTCGGATGTTCCTTTCACGGCCCTGAACCGTTCATTCATCGACAACTATGACCTCTACCTACGCACGGAGCGCCGCTTTGCCCTGGGAACTATCGTGTTGCTTGTCACACGGTTGAACACGATTGTCGGGGAAGCCATCGCGGAAGGGATTATCACTGCCGACCCGTTCGCGGGTTATGAAGCCGAACATCCCGAGCGGGAACAGAAATACCTTACCGCAGCGGAGTTACAACGGCTGATGACCACACCCCTGCACGACCCGAAACTCTACCATATCCGCGACCTGTTCCTCTTCTCCTGCTACACGGGTATCCCTTACGGGGACATGTGCCGCCTGACGACGGAGGATCTGGAAGTGGCCGAGGACGGTGAGGTATGGATCAAGACCGCCCGCAAGAAGACGAAAATCGACTATGAAGTGCCGTTGCTCGACATACCGTTGCTCATCCTCGACAAGTACCGGGATATGGCCCCGGAAGGAAAACTGCTGCCGATGTACAGCAACAACGAACTCAACCGGACACTGAAACGTATTGCCGCCATTTGCGGAATTGAACGGAAGCTCGTCTTTCACTGCGGACGCCATACCTACGCCACCGAGATCACGCTTTCGCATGGTGTCCCGCTTGAAACCGTCAGTAAAATGCTGGGGCATAGCCGCATTTCCACGACGCAGATTTACGCCAAAGTGACCGATGACAAGATCGACATGGATACCCGGTCTTTAGAGGAAAAGATTGCCGGCCGCTTCTCCGTAGCTATTTAATCTATCATTGACAATCAAATTCACAACGATTATGGAAACGAATAATAAAGAGATAAAAACGCCGCAGCACGTTCTCCCTGCTGTTCTACATCAACCGCACGAAAGTCCGCAAGGACGGAACATGTAAATTGTTATGCAAGGTAAGCATCGACGCCAAGTCGGCCCCGATCAATATCAACGCGTTTTGTCGATCCATCGCTCTGGAATCCGGAAACCAAAAGGGCGAACGGACGAAGCGAGAACGCCCGAACGGTAAACCTGGCAATAGAGAAACTGACCGAAAAAATCACCGGACATTACCGCCATATTCGTAAAAGCCTCGGTTTCGTGACGGCCGAGCTGGTCAAAAACGCGTGGAAGGAATCGGGCAGAAACCGTTCACCCTCCTTGCCTTGTTCCGCGAGCATAACGAGGAGTTCCGCAAGCGTGTCGGCGTGGATCGCAAGGAAGAAACCTATGAAAGTTACGAGAACTCCTATAATATTTTAGCCTCCTTCGTGAAAAAAAGGAAGGAAAAGGAGGATGTAGCGTTGCGGAGCCTTGACCGGGAGTTCTACGATGATTTTGAAATATTCCTGCGTACAGATCGTGAAATGAAACCCAAGACAGTACACGAGCATCTTTACCGGTTGAAGAAAATGACCAAGCGGGCTGTCAGTCAGGGTACACTCCGGCGCGACCCTTACGGGAAGCTGCACCCGGAACTGCCCCGGCGCAAGAGCCGCCATTTGAAACTCGAAGACCTCAAAAAACTGATGGAAACTCCCGTCGATAAACCCAACCTCCAGCGGGTGCGGGACTGGTTTCTCTTCGCTACCTTCACGGGGTTGTCCTACGCCGACCTGAAACGCTTGTCCGAAAAAGACATCACGCAGTCGGACGACGGAACGTACTGGATACACATCCGGCGCCAGAAGACCGAAACGCCCTCGGCCATCCGCCTGCTGAACGTGCCGTTGCAGATCATCGAGAAATACCGCCACGAGCGTAAAAGCGACAGGATTTTCAACCTCTATTGCCGGGGGTATCTCATCAAGCTCACCAGAGAACTGGGACGGACATACGGCTTCGACATGACCTTTCACAAGGCGAGGCACAATTTCGGGACACATATCACGCTCTCGTTGGGTGTGCCTATCGAAACTGTCAGCCGCATGATGGGACACAAGAGCATTTCCACCACGCAGATTTACGCCAAAGTGACCGACCGCAAGGTGGACGAGGACATGAAACGTCTGAAAGAACAGACCAAAGGCCGGAAAATAAATCTCTACGAGGAGGACGAACCGGAAACGGCAGATATTATAACGGTAAACGGTTGAACAGTATAACAAAAATTGATAAATTTGTATGACTATGACGACAAGAGAACCTATCAGCATTGAAAACGGGCGGGTGGAAATCCACACGCCGGAGAACCGTGTATGGCTCACGCGCCACCAGATTGCCGACCTGTTCGGAGTCTTCGTTCCTGCCGTGGGGAGCAACATCCGCTCCATACTCAAAAGCGGCATACTCCGTGAGGAGCGGGTTTACCGCCGGGAGCGCAACCGTGACGGCGGTATTGTCGAGCTGTATTCGCTCGAAATGATCGCCGCGCTGGCTTTCCGCTTAAAATCCGGGAATGCAGAAGCCTTCCGACGGTGGCTTGTCCGAAGGGCCACGACGACCGCTGTCGTCTGGCAGCTCCCCGGCATGAACACGATATTGAATTGAAAAAGAAGAACGGCCAACGTTTTTGGCCGTTCTTCTTTTATACCCATTCCTGTCCCCCGATACATTTCTTCCGGGAATCTTCCAGAAATTTCTGTATCTCGGATTCCATGTATAGTACCTTGCCCTGAATCAAATAATAGGGAATGATCCGCGCCGTGCGGTATTCCTGCAATGTACGCCTGCTGATTTTCAGCAGCCGGGACAATTCCTCGTCGGTGACGAACCGCTCTCCCTTGAGTGTCCGGCCTCCGGAGGATTCCAGTTTATCCAGTGCCTTGCCGGCCTTTTCCAAACGCCGGAAGAGATCCGCCACACGCGGATCGTGCTTGTCGATGAAATAATGGCTCATAACGCGGCGGTATTAGGATAGTGCGACGATTGCAGCAGCTTCCCGACATCTTCCGGTTTGTAGAAGATTTTGTGACGGATGCGGCTGAAAGGCAGCAACCCTTTCTCCCGGTAGGTTTGCAGGGTACGTTTCGATATACCCAGCACGTCACAGACATCCTGGTTGTCCAGCCATTTTTCAAACTCACGTCCTCTTGCCTGCGGCATAACGCCTCGGCTTTTCTTTCAATGGCTTCCACGTGCCCTGCCAGCGCGTCGAAAGCCTTCACGTCCATACTTATTATTTCCATGTTCTGTTTCATTTTTTGTTTCCCGGATGCCCAAAAGTACACAAATGGACAGTATCTTGTTATCAGCCAGTGGCATATGGACGTATCCGTCTTCAAAGTGGCAGCGAGTGGCGCCACGTCCGGCGGAAACGATCCTCCGCCGATACGGGATCGGCACGCTCCGATACGCCAATCGCCCCGTGAAAGGAAATGTTCGCGGGCGATTTATCATTCCATGCAGGGTGAGCCGTGAACCGACTTTCGCGAGCGTTCACGGCATATCGTTTTCTCCCCGTTTCTCTCCCATAACCTTTTCCTCTCTTTTTTTTCATGCCGCGGAGCGCGGTATGGAAATCTGTTGTCAGTAGCAAAGGTAGTTACGGGGCTCACGCTGCTGCAAGATCGGGCCGCGGGGCGGTTTGCCGCAAAATCTTCCTCTTTCCCTGCGGGCGAGCGTATTTTCCGACAAAATCTTGCAGCAGCTATCCCCGACACCTTTTGATGCTACCGAAACAGATTCCATCCATACCGGCTCCGCTACGGCATAAAAAAAAGTCAAAGGTTATGAGAAACGAAGAGAAAAATAAATGGAAACAGAAATCCTCCAACCTTCCACTTGGCATAAAGGCAAAGGTCGGGTTGGCGGTAAAGGTCGGGGCGGTGGCTTTGGGCTTCCACGTGTGGGGTATCGACTTTATTTGGGTCGTTTTGGGCTTCACGTTCTGTTATGACATCCTGCGGGGCATTTTCTCCTGCCTTGTTTCTCTCGTGGCTCTAATCGGCTTTTTCTATTTCCTATTCACTCACATCTTCTAAATTATTACAGGTATGACAAAGTACATTTCATTATTCGGAGCGACTACCACGGACACGCAGGTGCAGGTAGTCAAGGAAAACCAGGTTATCATCGGTATCGGTGCGGGTGCGAGCAGAAAGCGTTACGTCGTTTACAAGGTGGAACACACCGCCCGTGGCTACGTGTACCACATGGTCGATACCGAAACAAAGGAAATCAGCCAAACGGACATTCTGCGACCCCTCTCGCAAACATTCGGTATCGGCAGGTACTACGACGACGTGAACCCCGAGTTCATGGACGCTTTCGAGGTGGCTTTGCTCGTGGGGCAGGCGGAAGAGCAAGCCACGGCGCAGGCCATCGCCGCCGCCAAAGAGAAAGCCGAGCATGACCGCATAGCGGAAATAGGAGCGCAGAGGTTACGCCGCATCATGCCCGAAGGGGTGCAGGGCGTAATCATCGCCGAACTCAACGAAACGGAATACACTGACCCCTCTTACGAGTGTTCGACCACCCGAAGCGTGCGTACCGTCATTCTCGGCTTTTCGGCCACCTCCCGCAACGGCTTCGGGGAGTTGAGAAAGGCGGCGGCCAATTTCCCGCAAACGGCGCACCTCTCCGAATACGACCCCAAGAACGAACACCGCTATCCCGTTTTCACGCTCGGCAAAAGTCCGAAATACGGGTGGAGTGTCTGCAAACTGGCCCACTACACCCGTGAAGGGTACATCGACAGGCTGGCATATATCGCAGGAAACGAGGAGAATATATGTCTGCCCGAGCCGAAAGACGAAAAACGGGCGGAACGCACTGAAACGAGCGTGCAAGGCGGGTTTATCATCGTGGACTATTCCGAGAAGGCGATAGCCGTATTCGGGGACACCAAGCCCGTCAAGGACGCCCTTCACGCACTCGGGGGACGCTTCAACGCACGGCTGACGCATGACGGGCAGAAGAGAGCGGGATGGATTTTCCAAAAGACCAAAGAGGACGAGGTGCGACGGCTTCTCGGAAAGGACGAATAAATGTTGAACACGGGGCGGCTCGCCGCCCCACAATACCAAAAAATCATGGCACAAGGAACAGATTATTTCAAACTGACGATACAGAACTATCTCGACGCACGGGCACGGGAGGACGAACTTTTCGCACCCCGATACGCCAACCCGAAAAAGAACATTGACGATTGCTGCACTTTCATCATCAACCAAGTACGGCAGAGCGGTTGCAACGGGTTTGCCGACGAGGAAATATACTCTATGGCACTCCACTATTACGACGAGGAGGACATCGACATCGGCAAACCCGTCAGTTGCAAGGTAGTGGTCAATCACACCGTTGAACTGACCGAGGAGGAAAAAGCCGAGGCACGGCGGAACGCCATACGGAAGGCCGAGAGCGAAGCCTACGCCAAGTTGGCGAAAGCCAAGTCCAAACCCAAGAAAATCGAAGATAACAAACTAATGCCCAGTCTATTTTAGTTATGAAACCGAGAACAAAATTCCAACAGAGCGTCGTGGCGGCAAGCAAACACCTGCCGCCGCTTACCCCCGCACAAATCGAATGGGGGTACAAGAACTGCATCGAGCATATCGGACGCCGCACGCCGAAAGGACTTATCACCTGCACCGAGTGCGGCCACACGTGGCAGAGCGAAAACGGAGAACTCACGGACAATCTGTTAGGGTGCGAGTGTCCGCACTGCCACACCACGCTGAAAGTGGAAACCACCCTGCGCCGCAAGTTCAACGATTACGAGTATTTGTGTATCGTAACCCGCTGCAAGGGTTTTCAAGTCCTGCGCTTCGTCTATATCGAGTGTTGGGCGAAAGTGGGACAGACGCCCGTTTACACCCATATCGAAGCCGTACAGCGGTGGATTGCCCCCGACGGACGCTCCGCAACCTTCGCACGGCTGCGCCCGATGGGCTTCTTCGTTCACGGGTGGAGTTGGTCGAGCGCATTGGAACTGCGGGCGGAGAACGACGGGAAATACAACATCACGCCCACACGCATCTATCCCCGACAACGGCTTATCCCCGAACTGCGCCGAAGCGGCTACGGCAAACAACTCCCCGATGTAACCCCTTTCGACCTTATCCACCTGCTGCTCTCGGAGAACAAGGCCGAAACGCTGCTTAAAGCGGGACAAACGGCACTCGTGCGATTTTTCGCCCGTTCCTCCCGCAATATCGCAGACTATTGGCCGGCCATCCGTATCGCCATCCGTAACGGGTACGCTATCGGGAAACCGACGGAATGGTGCGACTACATCGACCTGCTGCGATTTTTCGGGAAAGACCTGCATAACGCCCATTTCGTGTGTCCCGCAGACCTGCCCGCAGCGCATGACCTCTACATGGCAAAAAAAACGGCGGCACATGCAAATGGAACGGCGGCAGGAGGAACGGCGCAAGGCGTTGGAACAGGAAGCCTCGTTTGTCGAAGCCAAAGGGCGGTTTTTCGGAGTGGAGTTTTCCGACGGGGAAATCTGCATCAAGGTATTGGACAGCGTTGAAGCCATACGGCAGGAGGGCGAGGCCATGCACCACTGCGTATTTACCAACGAATACTATCTGAAAGCCGACTCGCTCATACTCTCGGCCACAATCGACGGCAAACATATCGAAACGATAGAGGTGTCCCTAAAACGCATGGAGGTCGTGCAGAGCCGTGGCGTGTGTAACAAGAATACCCCGTACCACGGGCAAATACTGAAACTGATGAAGGGGAACATGTCCCTTATACGGAAACGAATGACAGCATAAAAAATCGGGGCGCGAAAGCCGCCCTACAAAAACATAACAATGAAAATCATCTATAAAAGCTACATGGCACGCCCGCTCAAACCCTTCGGGGAGTGGGATTGGGAAGTTCGGGAAGCAGTCAAGACCGCCCTTGCGCTCGTCGAGGGGAAAAACGGGTTCAGAACCCATTCCGAGATATGGCGAAGGTGTAACCTCGTCATTACCGTGGGACACAACATCTACACCACGAGTATCGAGATACGACCACCCGAGCAGGACGTGATACGCCGCAGGAGCAACTGGCATAACGGCTACGCCTACTACTGCAACGGCGTGTTCTGGGCGAACATGAGCAGGGTTAAAGTGGAACTTGTCTGATTAAAAAAAAATTTCGGGGCGGCATAAGCGCCCGTAAAAAGCGAGAATATGAAAACGAATGAAGTAAACAAGGAAATCTCCTATGAAACGCTGCTCGTAACCTTCGGCGAGGGTATCGGGCGGCTCAACACCATGTTCGACGACCCGCAGGTGTGGGGCGTTGCCACGCTGAAGCAGTGGATCGACGGGTATGAAACTACGCGCTTCACCGAAATCGACGACCGAACGGCGGTTATCACATCCGAATACAACATGGACAGCGTGAAGGAATGGCTGCAAAAGAACACACCGATTATCAACCTGGAAAAACGATAAAATCATGCGCAAGTACAAATTATTCATCGGCTACCGGCTGCTGGGAGAGTTTTCCGGTATATGGGAAGCCAAAAAATTTCGCCGCTGAAAGCGGCATGAGCGGAATTTTCTCGCTCGTGGGAGAAAATTACCGGGACAGTTGGTACGAACCAAAAAAACAGGACAAGAATGGAAACAAAGATTAAAGACATCACGGGAGCGGAAATAACCGTTACGACTTAAAAGAGGCGGTACGCCAATGCCGGGAGTGCCTCGCAAGTCCCTACCTGATGCCCTCGGGGCATACCGTGGGGGAAAACCATGCCTACATGTTGCGGCAACTGCTCGCCCTGCAAAGGCGGAAACGGGAACACGGCAGGCAACGGCCGTGAAAATACGACGCGAAAAAATCGGACGACAACCGTCCGATTTTTTTGTTTCCCGTCAATCGACCGCCGTATGGTCGCCCAGCTTCCCGTGCAGTTCACGCCCGATATGTCCGGCAATGCCACGGGGAGAAATTTCAGAGATTGAACCCCACCCGCCATGCGTGTATATGCACGTCTTGAGCGGTTCGGTACGGGAAAGGTAGAACAGATAGCCGTTGCGGAGCAGGATGCCCACGAACACCGAGCCGACCTCGATGTCGGCGATCTCGTCAAAACGTATCTTCCCGTCATTGTATAATACTGCCGTGCCATCCGCATCGGGAATGACGAACAGATCGTCTTCCATGACAATCCCGTGCAACTCGATTAGCGACCCCAGGCATTCACTCGCCGATACCCGGTCGTAATCACCCTTTACCTCATTTGTCGATTTCGTTTCCATATCGCTTTTCTTTAGGTTCAGACAAATACCATACGAAAAAGGCGTGAGAATACGTTAAATACCGGCATTGAGGTACAGCCAAGCACCCATCCACTCGATAGATAATTTCTCCCCACGCCGCTATCGCATACGCTTGACGCATATAGACACGACAATGAAGAAGAGAACTACCCATTATTTTGCGAGCGGATTAAAATTTGGCTGTTTTCAATGCCCCACCATAATGTGTTCCTTCCGTATGTAAATCGCCCGGCGGCACGCCGCCGGAGGATTCGATTGCAAATATAACGATTCTGATTCAAAAAAGTGATATATAAATAGGCTTTTCAAAGGGTATGAGTTATATTTGCATAAACAATGAATCAAATAATAATGGAAGACGATACTTTATCCTTAAAAGAGTTATTATCAATAGATTTAACAAAGGTGCCAGAGCAAGAATCTCTGCAAATTTTGGATAATAATTTTCCTTGTTGTTATATAATAAGAATTGGGGATAGCTTGGAAATAACGCTTGAAGAACATATTTATACTAAATACTGGTTTCACAAATATCATGCTTCTGTATTTGCAGAAGCAATGATAAAAGCAGTTAAACGATTAGCAACAGAGGGGTTTCCCTATTTCAGCGAAGAGTTAGATAATGATGATGATGTACATTTATTTGTAAGATGGGCATTAGCAGAATCTATTCATATACCTAATCAAACACTCATAGATAATATTGAATTGTCATTTAATAAAGTGTACGAAAGGGCTAATAATATGCTGGAAAACTCCGATAGTATTCTCATTTTGGGCAAAGATACAGGAGAAAGTATGGAGCTATTAAAGAGGATACAGACGTATTTAGATAATAAAGGTTTTTATACTTATATTATTAAAGAACAACCAGATCTTTTAGGAGAGAGTGTAATGCAAAAAAAGTTTTGCGATATGCCCTTTCTTCAAGATTGGTAATAATTGAGAATACAGAACCGAGTGGGCATTTATACGAATTTCCACATATTGTCAAGATGGCAGAAATGCCTACTGTCGTATTACAGCAAAAAGATAAAGGAGCAACGTGGATGTTTGAAGATTTATATCAAAGAATGGCTAATATAAAAAAGATAGAATATACAAATGATAATATGGAGGAACAAGTAGATGCCGGAATAAAATGGGCGTTTGACTATTTAACACAATTTGGTATTTATCAAAAAACACTATTCCCTGGTTGAAATAAATATAAAGAATATGAGTGAGGAACGAAATTCAAACGATGTAGAGGATAAAATCTCTATTAAAGAAATACATGAAACTTTTTGGCGTTGTAGAGATTTTGAATTATCCCATTTATGGCAAAGATCAATATTTCTTTCAGCTTTCTTGATCTTATGTTTTACGGGATATGGTAGTTTGCTAATAACTATGCTTGAAAAGGCGTCGTTATTTGCATATGCAAATTTGTTAGCATTTTCAATAGGAGTTATAGGAATTATTTTTTCATGTTTATGGATAATGATGGGAAAAGGTTCTAAAGCGTGGTATGAAAGATATGAGAATGCTATTTGTGCTTTTGAGAGAAAATCCCAGTATATGACACCTAAAGCTTCTCATATAGGAGGGTTTCATTACCAAAACATACAAGGATATGAACTTCCTCAAATTCAAAAATCCTTTTTCAAGGGAAATGGAGGCGCCTATTCTCCTTCTAAAATAAACATTGCCATTGGGCAAATCACTTTGTGTTTATGGAGTATTATTGTATTATTTCACGGGGCAGTGGCTATTTGGGGGAAGGATATTATTTCATTAAAGGCATTTACTTATATAATCTTGATAGGAGGAAGTATTGTCATTTTATTATTCTTTTGTGCTGTTTTTTATCGGAAAATATATTGGCTACATAGTAAAACCTTAAATAACGAATAAGCGATAGATTTTTCTATCGCTTATTCATTTTATTTAGGAGATTTTTCTTTTCCCTTTTTTCGCTGATTTAGGAGAAATACGTGTAGACATGATATTTTTCTTCCGCTGCGGCTCTACGATCCGCAGTTTGAGTTTCTCCGCCTTGCGGTCGTAACGCACCTCGCAGCAGTCGATCTCACCCGCAACCGACGTCCACACGTTGTTCACACGCACCGCGCCGCCCGAGTAGAGGGTCTTGTATTGTTCGTATTCGAGCGGCTGCCGCAATTTCGCGTCCACCTGACGGTGGAACGAATAGATATTACGTCCCTTCGCTATCTCGTCGGGAACGTAAACCCGCAACTCGGGATGGGCGGCCTCGGCATAGAGGCACAGATCCGCCGTGCGAAGCTCCCTCGGAACCCACTGGATCATCCTCGGGTCGCCCCGCACGGCCGTATCGGCCACGAGCGGCGTGATGGCCCTCTGGGGAATGTCGTACAGCACCCCCGCATCCTTGCGAACGGCCTCCAACGCCACCTCCTCCGTTACAAGCCGGCGGTTCAGGTGCAGGACACTCATCAACCGGTGTATCTGCTGCGGGTCGTCCTGCTCGCGGAACACCTGCAAGACCAGGGCGGAGTCGCTCAACGCGCTGATAACCGAGAAATCGGTTTTGTCCTTCCCGTAGGTACGCTCGAAAGCCTCCCGGCTCATCTCCGGCGTCCGGGCTTCGCGGGGGACGCCTTTCAGGTTTTGCGGGTTCTCCCGCACCAGGCTCATGTATAGATCCGGGCTTTTCATGCTCTCGGGCAGGTGGGCGATGGCATAGGGACTGCGCCGTATGGCCTCCATGCACAACTCCGGCGTTTTCCACTTCTCGGGGACATATTGCAGGTAGCTCCCGTCGTGCCCGACGGCCCGGCGGCACATCTCCTCGTTCTTGGCGTGGTCGGGAAGGTTGTAGAACAGCTCCGGCTCCAGGGCGAAGATCTCCCGGGCCACCCTCGGCGTGACGTGTGCCGGGTTCATGTGCTGCAAAAAATCGAGGTCTTATCGTAATTCGTGCAATAGAACCCCAACGCCTCATGTGTATATCCTCGAAAGGGATATAGCGGAGGACACGCAGGTCGTCGGCACGGGCCAACGCCCGGTTGCAGACCTCTGGCGTGAGCTGTTCGGGGTTGAAAAAGCGGATGGCCAGGGGATCGCGCTCCAGCGCCATCCCGCACAGACGGTCGGTTTTCAGATGCTTCGGAACGTACTCCAGCGCCAGGTAGTTCGAGGACACGGCGGCCTCGCAGACCCGTTCCGTGCGTAATTCCTCCGGCACTTCATGGAGCAGGATGCCGTCCCCGCTGACGGCACGCAGGCAGACTGCCTCCGTGCGCAGTTCCACCGGCACGAGCGAAAGGCAGGACGCGTCCATCCCCACGCCGTGAAGGGCCAGTTCCCCGGTCATGACCTCCGGGGCAATGGAGGCGAAAATCTCGAACTTGTCCACGAACGACATCCCGAATTTTTTCAGCCCTTCCAGGCATATATCGGGATACGGAATGTAAGGGAGTATCTTGTAATCGGCACTGTCCACCGCTTTCAACGCCGCACGGCATATTTGCGGCGTCCTCAATTCCCCGGGGACGGCCTCCAGCACCAGACCGTTGCGCTTCACGGCCGTCATGCACAGTTCGGGGGGCTTCAACCCCTCCGGAACGTAATACAGCGCGTAGCTGTTGCTATCGACGGCGGCACGGCACATTTTCGGTGTCTTCAGACGGTCAGGGACGAATTTCAGTGTTTCGCCCCGGTGGCCGGCCGCGGCAAGACAAAGTTCCGGCGTTTTCATCGCTTCGGGAACGAACTCGATGTTGAAAGCCGATTTCTTGATGGCGAAACGGCAGACTTCCGCCGTTTTCCGATCCTCGGGCAGCGTCTCGAAAAGGTTCTCGCGCCACGGGTTCTCGTACACCCCCGTATCGAGATAGGCTATATCTATTCTCTCTTGCTCTGTCATGGTTTTCAGTATTTATGGAAAGCGCCCGGGTGACGGGCGCTTCTCTTGGTTAGACATATTCCGTTATCGTTCCGTTTCCTCCGTCCCGTTCTCGCTCTGGAACGTGAAGGAGGTCTTCACGACCTGACCCGTGTTGTCCTCGACATAGACGTCGATGGTCTGCTGGTCATCGCTGCGCGATGTGTAATAGAGGCGGAACACCTCACGGTCGAGCGGATAGCGGTCGTTGGGCAGGAACACCGTACCGTCGTCCATCCTCAACTCACCGCGCCCGTCGGGCTGGAAATAGCGGATCGTGTAACGCGCGCCGTCATATCTCCCCTCCCGCACGAGCGTGCAGCGGATTTCAGCGGTTTCACCAACGGAGATTCGCTTCTGAACGGGCATCGTTTCCAGAGAGAACGTGTACGCCTGCTGTATATCCAGCCCGTTGTCGCAGGATGCGCATAAAAGACCCAGGGCGGCGATCCAGACCGCCAGGGCCAATATCTTTTTCATCTTTTTCATGTCGCTTGCAAGTTTAATGGATTATGAATTTCACGCCCAGGCCGAACTGCGCGTGGAAATGTCCCGTTGTAGTGCCCCATAGGATACGCTCACGCCCCGTCAGCGAGAGGATAATCCTGTCGGTCAGGTACGCATCGACCTCCAGCGTGACGGCCCCGCCATAGAGGAAACGGTCGCGGTGGCGGAGCGTAGAGCCGTCATAGAGCCGCCTCTCGCCCCGGTTCACACTCTCGTAACCGGCCAGCGCCGAGCCGCCGAGGTAGAAGAAAAAAGTCCTGGACGGGTCGGCGAGGAACTTGTAATAGTAACCGCCCTCGGCCGTGAACTGCGCCACCGGGATACGTTCCGACTTGTAGGGGTAATAACGGTTCAGGAACTCCGCGCCGAACACCCACTTGTCGGCATTCTTCGCGTAGCGGCTCATGGCCAGCCCGAACCAGTAGCCCGTTTCGCTGCGGCTGTCCCGGGTATAGAAGCCGTCGGTCATGCCTCCCCGTATTTCCAGCCCGCGCATGGCGGGCAGGGCACGCTGGGCGTGCGCCCCGTCCGAAAGGAGGAGGCATAACCCCAGCGTGAGAATGAATATCGCCCGTTTCATATCACTTTACCTTTAACTCGTTGATAACACGTGCGCGCACCAGGTCGCATTCTCCACCGTGAAAGTCTGGTGTCGCCCGCCCTGCTGCTCGTGCAGTTCCACGACCAGCTGCTTGTCGTCGGCCAGCGTGAACTTCGGGAGCGTGAAGACCATGCGCTCGGTACGCTTGCCGCCGATGACCTGCACGTTGTTGTACGCACGCACGGGCCATACGACCTGCTCCTGGATGGCCGTGCGTTTGGCCACCTTCTTGTCCGTAATCTTGAACGTCAGGTAGTCCACGTTGAAAGGCACGTTGGAGGAGTTTTTCAGTTGGAGGTGGAAATAAAGCAGGTCGTTATGCACGTAGATACCTTTGAGGAGGTATTGTACCCCGAAACGCTTGCAACCGATATGCTTGATCTCGCGGCGGTCATTCTTGTAAATGGACTGCATGATCAGTTTGACCAGCAGCGGAGATTCGCATCCCAACTCCTGCAAATAGATGTCCAGCGCGTTATTGGGGCGGTTTACCGCCTCCCCGTCATGCAGGAAGTCCGCCATCTCGACCGACAGTTTCACCGGCTCGTCGGCATACTTGACATTGAAGCTGTAATAGGCCCCGTCCTCGGTAATGACCGAAAGGTTGCTCTCGCGCGAGAAATCACGCAGGGCCGCCTTTACACGCAGCACGTTTTCCGTGCCGTCGGCTTTCGCCGCCAGAAGATCCGAAGACCCCAGATCGACGTAACGGATGGCCGAGGGGAAAATCACATGCACGGTCTTGCTGAACGTCACCTCCAGCGCGTAGGGCGGGATAACCCGGTTGAAAGTCAGCGGACGGGTAAGACCGTCGTACAAATCGCCCGTGGAGGGCTTTTCCTGCGCGTGGGCAGCGAACATGCACCCGATAAAAGCGAGTGCCAGAAGAATCTTTTTCATACTCGATAAATTTTTGATTGTTGATAAAAATGGATTTTTTCAGTGGTGTACGGAAGTACGTCGTTTGTACCCTTATTGAAGGGGCGGGAGTAGCAGGACGCTGTAACCGGCCTTGAGCGTGACCTTGACCGAGCGCATCTTCTTGCTCACGTATTGCGACACGCCCTGGATGGCGCTGCGCCCCAGGTCGGAGAGCAGTTGCGAACCGGCATCGTCCGTGATCGTGATACTGCTGCCCATGCCCGCGCCCATATTGGCGGCGATCTCCTTCACGGCATTGAGTTCTTCCGACCCCGGCACGGGAATACCCTCGTTGCCGTTCGTGTCATAGACCGACAGATCGACCGGAACGACCGCCCCGCCGTGCTGGACAGCGCTGACCTTGACCGTCAGCCGTTCGCCGTTGATCCTCGCCGCCCCCGTTACGGGCGTACCCGAGGGGATGAGCAGATCTCCCGCCATCATCGGTTCCAGCAGCCGGAAAGTAACCTCCCCGCCATCGGTGAGCGTCACGGTTTGCTGCACGGCGGCACGGATACTGTTGCGCTCGGGCTCGCGAAGGTCGCTCCCCACCGTGTTGAACCCCCAGTTCCGGGGCTTGACGAACTCACGGGCGAAGACCGAATCGGGCAGCGGGGCGGCGAGCAGCGACACGATGTTACGGCGCACCTGGCGCACGGGCTGCACGGAAGCCTTGCCGGAAACGGAGGTCTTCTGACGCGGGGCTTCAGGGGCCTGACCGCCATTCATATAGCGGGCGGCGATCTCGTAGGACTTCTCCAGCAGCGCCACCTGCTCCTCCTGGGCCGTTTTCTGCGCCTGCTGTTCTTCCAGGCGGCGTTCCAGTTCCTCGATGCGGGCCTGCATCTCGCGCTCTTCCCCCGTTTCACCGGCGGTCTCCTCGTAGAAACTGCCTAACTGGCGGTTGATGTCGGCATAGGCGGCACGGGAAGTCCGGAAAGCTCCCGACGAACCGCCGGCAGGGCCGGAAGACTTATCCGGCACGGCAGCGGGCATGACGGGCTCTTCCTCCTCGTCCTCCATCCCGAACGCGAAATCCTGCAAGGAGCGCATCTTTTCCCGCTCCCTGCGCCGCATCTCCTCCTGCACGTAGGCATCACGCTTGTCCGAGAGGATACCCTCCGATTCCGGGGTCGCAGCTCCGTGTTGAAACCCGCCGAAGGCTCCTCCCGTTCTTTTTCGCCGGGGGAGAAGATCAGCCACATGCACCCGCAAAGGCCAGGAAAAAGAGCGGGAAGACCACCATCTTCTTCCGCATCTGTATCTGCCGGGGCGTGAGTTCCTTTTTCCCCGCCTCCGGCTGTTTATTCTGTTTTTCGTTCGTCGTCATAATTGAAATCTTTTAGATGTTTTACACTGTCGGCCTCCTGCCGTTGTCTTAATTCCAGTTCCAGCCGCTCGATATGCCGTATCTGCATCCGTTCCCCGGCTCCCTTGCCGAAGCGGTAGATGGAAGACACGGTAAAGTAGAGCGACAAGACGGAAAAGAACAAGAGCAGCGTGAGGATCACGATAATCCGCTTATCGGGCGAGAGCGCCCCGCAAGCGCGGCGCAGGTGGTCTTCGACCCACTCCCCGAAAGCCTTTATTCTCTTCTTTGCCATAGCCTTATCTTTTTAATGTACGTAAATCGCGGTTCTCCAGAATCTCGAATTTCTCCATGATGAAACCCTGCGGGTTATTGTCCGACGCCCCGAGTTGATCAGCTCGCAGCGCGTGACCAGCGAACGCTCGGTGATGTTGCTCTCGCGGACAATCATTTGCCGGGCATAGGTCATGGCCCGGTAGGGATAGGCGTTGAAGTCGCACACCACGGAGTCCACCTCGATACGCTGGCTGATGTTCCCCGACACCACACGGTTGTAGTAACCTTTCTCCTGCATGTCCTGGTAATAGGCGAAGGCGCTCTTATCGACCAGGAACAGCGCGCGGTTGATGTTGCTCTCGATGGCCGCACGGTCGGGCGAGAGGGTGAAGAACAACTCGTGAAAACGCCGGATATGTTCGCGCGCCTCCACGGGGCGGTTCTGGCTCAAATCCTGCGAGAGCGCCAGCATCAGCGACTTGCCCCCGTCCAGGACGTAGATCTTCTCGCGCTGCTTTTCGGCGAAACGGAAGCTCGCGACCACGCTGAACACGGATACCAGCGCGCACAGGCAGAGGAACACGATACCGAAAAGCCGAATCTGCCTGAAACTTGTTTCGATGTTTTTTAATGACTTGAATTCCATTGTCCAAATTGTTATGAATGATTATTGTTACCTTGTGTTGCCAGGTTGCGCCCGTTGGGGGCACTGCCCGAAGCCGGGCCACCGCCGCCGTTACCGGAGGAGGAACCGCCACCGCCGCGACGCCCGAACGTGCGGCCGATCATGTTGCCGGCGATACCGCCCGCGACACCCGTGGCGAATGCCCCGGCCTTGTTGATACCGCCCATAGCCCCGCCGGCTCCGCCCGACTGGATCACCCACTCGGCAACGGTGGGGATCGTGAAATAGCCTATGATACCTATAATCAAAAAGATAATATAGACACCGCTGCCGCTGTCGGGAATGTAGTTGGGGTCTTGCAGGGCCAGGACGTCCGCCTGGAGCATCAACGTCTGGATCTTGGCCAGCACCGCGGAGAACAGGTCGGCGATGGGAAGCCAAAGGTACACGCTGATATAGCGGGAAATCCAGCTCGCGAGCGTCGAGTGGAAGCCATCGTAAATGGAGAGGGCGAACGACAAGGGCCCCAGAATCGACAGCACGACTAAAAAGAATGTCCGCAGCGTGTCGATGGTAAGCCCCGCGGCGTGAACAACAACTCGAAAAAGTCCCGGACAAGCTGCCGGAAACCGGCCTTGATGTCGTACCACGTGCGTTCGGCCCACATGCTGATAATCTCGCCCAAATCCGTGATACCCATATCCGCAAGCCGTTGTTCATACACCTCGTCGTCCACTAACCAAGCCTTGCCCTCGCGCCTGCGGGCCTCGGCTTCCAAATCGTCCTTCTGTTGCTGGTATGCCTGCAAATCCAACGTCTGCCCCTCCAGTATGGCGTGCGTGCCCTGCACCACGGGCGACATCACGGCGTTGATCGTCCCCAGAACCACGGTGGGAAAGAACATCACGCACAAGCCGATGGCGAAAGGCCGCAGGAGCGGGAACACGTCGATAGGCTCCGCGCTGGCCAGTGCCTTCCATACCCGGTAAGCCACGTAAAAGAGCGCACCCAGGCCGGCGATACCTTTCGCCACCCCGATCATGTCGCCGCATAGCGGCATCATCTCCTGATACAGGTTCCGGAGAACCTGGTGTAAATTGTCGAAATCCATGACTGCCTCCGTTTTCAGGTTACCAATATCTGTCGTTCGGGTTCCCGTAAAGTGCCAGCACCCGGTGCGCGTCGCCCTTTTCGCGGCTGCGGATGAAGGACACGGAGATGGTCTTGCGCGTGTAATAGCGCGTGAGGTTGCGGTACTCCAGCATCTTCGTGTAAACCTGATCCACCACGTCCATCCGCTCCTTGTCCGAGAGCGAGAGGCCGTTGCCGCCGGTTATGACCGTCTTGAGTTCCGTCACCAGCGCGCCGCCCTCCTCCAGCAGCCGGGCGTAACCCGCCGAGATCGCCGCCAGCTCGTCCACCGTGAAGTTCGGGTCTGAAACCATACGGTTGAATCCCGAGGTGTAGATTTCCGTGATCTCGCTGACCATTTCGAGCGTCAGCTTCACCTTCCGGGCATCCTTGATGATGTTATGCACCGATTTGAGGGCGTCGTAGTAAGCCTTGCTCTGGTTATAAATCTTGATACTCTCTTGCAGCGACTTGACCATGTTGGTCGCCGTGGTCGAGCTTTGAACCGCGCTCTTGATGTTCTGAACGAGGTTCGACGGGTCGATGACCGTCCACTGCGCTTTTGCCTGGTACGTGAAGCAAAGAAGCCCCACGAACAGCGTTAAAATCAATCGTTTCATCCTTTTCATTATTTAATTCGTGAATACTTGGGCGGTCATTCCGACGCCCGGTAATAATCCCCGTAGGCGGAGAGCTGGAGCACCTCGCGCCCCGCATCGTAGGCCAGGGCGACATACCCGTAGAGGTCGAAGTAACGGATACCTCCCCAATACTTCCTCACGGGACGGGAGAAGCGTGTCCCATCCTTGTAGGACACCTCCACGTAAAAACCGCCGCCCCGGCGTCCCCGGGTTGCGGTAGATGCGAACCCGGGGAGAACCCGAGCGGCTTTCCCACTCGCCCGCCACCTCGTACAGCGCGAAGTCCAAACGCGCCGCCGTGGGGTCTGATCCGATACACTTGCGATACATGGCCTGCCCTCCCTTTAACGTTTGCCCTCGGCGAGCTGCCTGATCGCCAGTTCCATATCACCGCCCAGCTCGCCGGCAAGCCGCTGTACCTCCACTTTCTCCGTTTCCTCGGTCGTGTAGGCAGGTACTCCGGGACGCTGACCTCCGTGGCATAGACCGCCGACTGAACGCCGCCCAGACCGATCCAGACCTCCTTGTATTTACGGGAAGGGTCGTTGGACTGGTTGATCGAGAGAATCTGCGCCTTCTCCTTGTCGGTCAGCCCCAACAAGGACTGAATCGCGTTGAAACGGTTCATGAATTTGCGCTGGTCGAGCAGGATCTTGCAGTCCGAGTTGTTGATGATCGCCTCCTTGACCACCGGGCTGGAAATGATGTCCTCGACCTCCTGCGTCACAACGATGGCCTCACCGTAGTATTTGCGGACGGTTTTATACATATAACGCAGATATTCAGCCATATTGGCCGTAGAGAGCGCCTTCCAGGCCTCCTCGACGATGAGCTGTTTGCGTACCCCCTTGAGCCGTCTCATCTTGTTTATGAAAGCCTCCATGATGATAATGGTGACCACGGGAAAAAGCTCCTTGTTTTCCTTGATGGAATCCACCTCGAAGACCACGAAGCGCTTCGAGAGCAGGTCGATGTTGGCCCGGGAGTCAGAAGGAAGTCGTAGCGTCCGCCCTTATAATACTGCCGCAGGGTGATGAGCATGTTGTCGATGTTGAAATCCTCGCGGCTGACCCGGATCTCCCGCTCCTCCAGCTCGCGGCGGTAGTCGTCCCGCAGGTACTCGTAGAAACTGTCAAAACACGGCACGATATTCCGGTCGGCGCGGATACGCTCGATATAGGCGTTCACGGCACTGCCCAGCTCGCCGCTCTCGGTCTTCGTGATCTTGTCGTCCTCGGTTTTCCAGAGTGTCAGCAGCAGCGTCTTGATGCTGTCCTTCTTCTCCACGTCGAAATAGTAGTCGTCGGTGTAGAACGGATTGAAACTGATGGGATGTTCCTCGGTATAGGTAAAATACACGCCGTCCTCACCTTTGGTCTTACGCCGGATCAGCTCGCAAAGGCCCTGGTAGCTGTTACCGGTATCCACCAGCACGACATGCGTGCCCTGCTCCCAGTATTGGCGGACTAAATGATTCATAAAGAATGACTTGCCTGACCCCGAGCCGCCTAACACGAATTTATTCCTATTCGTAATGATCCCTTTTTTCATCGGTTCGTCCGAGATGTCCAGGTGCAGGGGCCTGCCGCTTACGCGGTCGCACAGCTTGATGCCGAAAGGGCTGGACGAGGATTTATAGTTGGTTTCCTCCGTGAAGAAACAGACCGCGGGCTCGATGAACGTGTAGAACGATTCCTCGGCGGGGAAATCTCCCGCGTTGCCCGGCATACCCGCCCAGTAGAGCGTGGCGGCGTCCACGGTGTTGTGCGCGGGCGGCACTCCATCAGAGCGAGCTGGCTGCCCACATCATTGCGGATATGCCGGAGCTCCTGCACGTCGTCCGACCAGGCCAGCACGTTGAAATGGGCCCGGACGGATTGAAGACCGAACGAGTGCGCCTCGTTGAGATACTGGTCGATCCACTCCTTGTTTATCTGGTTCCCGCGGGAGTAGCGGGAAAGGGACTGCATGTTACGCGCACGTTTCTCGAACATACGCAGGTTTTCGTCGCTGTCTTCCAGGAACACGTACTGGTTGTAAAGGTGGTCGCAGGAAAGCAGAAGCCCCACGGGGGCCGCGAACGAGAGCAGGCAGTCCGAACGGTCGGTGGAAAGACGCTCGTAACGGGTGTCCGTACCCACGCGCCCCGGCAGGTCTTCCGTGTCCGAGAGCGTGTGCAGGCACACCCGTTTGTTACCCACACGCAGAACCTCGGCCCCCAGCTCGATGTCCTGAAGAGAAGTCGTCTCCGAGAGCGAGAGGGAAAAGTACCGCTCCAGCAGGCCCGGACAATCCGCCGTACCCGTGATCTCGTCCCCCGTGAGGCGGACAAGGGCCAAGAAACCCGAATCGTTCAGAATACGCTCGAACTGTTCCGCCGCCTCCAGGAATTTTGTCGCCGATTCCCGGTTTACCTCTTTGGGAATGATGTTGCCCCGGCAGAGGGTCGAGAAGTCTGAACGCATGTGCATACGCTCCCTCGTCGTTTTCGTCAGGTAGAGGAAGCAGGCGTGGGTCAGGAACGGACGCTCGTTGAAATGCCGCTCGTAACTGCGGGAGAGGAAACTCATGTCCCCCTCGCCCGTGGCCGGGCGGTAACGCTCGCGGATGAACCAGTCCTGCTTGTGTACCACGCTGTATTCGGGCAAGACCTTCAGGGCCTTGCACCAGGCGGCGTGGATCGCCTCGTACTCGGCGGACGTGACGGTGAACAGCTCCGGGAGTTCGACCCGATAGGCGACCGTTATGTCCGCATCCTTGCTGATGATACAACCGCCTTCCACGGCCAGGAGCGGGAACTTGCTTTCCAGCGTGGTGGCTTTCAAGATGTTTCTCATACGCGGCCCCCCTTTCTTTTCAGCAACCGGCGCAGGGACTTGCGGTTGAGCAGGTAGCGGGGATGCCGGCGCGCGGCGAGCAGCTTCATCAGCCCGTGTTCCCCGTAACGGGCGTTCAGGCGGAAGGTAAGCCAGACCAGCACCGAAGCCGCCGCAACGCCGAAAGCGATACATACCCACTGATCGACCCCTGCCATGTAGAGGATGACGAACACCACGAAGACGGCCAGCAGGCCGCCCGCGAAGATGAAGAGGTACTGCGCCTTCAGGCCCCGGAACTCCACGCTCTTGCCGATTCCCTTGTTGATTCCATATTCCATAATTATTTGCATGACAGGTTGGACTACAAGAAGAAAGAGCGTAGGATCGTCGCGGCGACAATCAGGAAAATACACGCGCCGAACCAGCTCGCGGCGGTCTTCGACGTGTCGGGGTCGCCGCTCGAAAACTTGTTATAGACCTTGATGCCCCCGATAAGGCCGACCACAGCCCCAATCGCGTAGATGAGCTTCGTTCCGGGATCGAAGTAGCTGGTTACCATGTTGGTAGCCTCCGTAATGCCGGCGATGCCGTTGCCCTGCGCGAAAGCGGAGGAGATGGCGGCAAAGAGAAATGCCGCCGGAAGAAGAATCTTGTTCTTTCTCATAACTCGATAATGTTTGAATTGTGGCGCGGGGATGGATAGGCCCCGCACCGGGTTAAACTTCTTGATTCGTTTTTTTTCATGTGGTTCGTAGGAGTAGCCTCACGCGCTACCCGTAGTCTTTTTCTTTCATCGTGATGTCATTATGGGGTTAAACAAACTCACGGACGTCGAAACCCGTGGGAACCGAACCCTGCGGAGATGGGCTTTCCGCAGACCTCTCGGACATACGCCGGTGAAAAGCCGAGAGGTAGGTGTCGATCAGGGATTTTACCCTGTCGTTCCCGTCGGGGCAGCCCGAAACGATGACCTCGAACATGTCGGTCTGTTTCAGGCCCAGGAGGACACGTCCCGTTTCCTCCCTTTGCTCGTCTGTTGAAGGTGGATCGTGTACCACGTGGCGGTAGGCTTCGCCCATCTGTTCAAAACTAACCCCCTGGGCAAGCGAGCGGCCCAAAAGGGGCAGCTCTTCGGTGTCGTCTTCATCCTCGTCATAATCCGGCTCCTCCGCGTCCGCATCCGGGAAAGATTCATCGTACAGCGGAAAGTCGATTTCCAGAGGTTCGTTAGGCTCCCCCTCGGGAGCGACACCGAACACTTCATCCAGGTCTTCCGGCGGAATCTGCCGGGGGTGTTCGGGTACATTCGTGGGCACAAATATATCGGCTTTTTCCGTAACTTTTTCAGTTTCAGATTCTACGGCAGCTTGTGGCCGGGAGTGGCGCGGGTCGAGGACAAAGCGGCTCCTGCCGATGATCTCCTGTCGGCAGGGAGTGTCTTCGGCAACGATCCCGTCTGCCGGTTCGTTGCGTTCCATCCGCCGCAGGCGGAAAAACGCCCACAAGGCATACCCCACGGCAAAGAGGGGCAGCAGCCACAACGCCCCGTTCATCGCTCCTCCGCTTTGGGTTGCCGGGAGGCCACGGCCTCACGCTCCTCGAAAAGCCGCTCGATGGTTTCCCGGTTATCGTCCAGGTGCGCCTTGAGAACCTTGTCCACGTAGGCCGTGATCGTCACGTCGCCACGACCGATGACACGGGTGATCTCGCGGATACGCTCGTGATACGACGGACGTATCTTCACGTGCTTGTTACCGGCGAAAGGCAGCCGCAGCAGGCAGATGTAACGGGCCAGGTACTCGGCCTCGGGGGTGGGGACAGTCCCCACGGCGACCTCCCCCGAAGGGCCGTCGGGGACGATAAGGGTTTTCATCCTGCGCCGGTAGCGGCACACGCGGAAGATGAAGGGCACGGCGACGCAAAGGACGGCCGCCAGGATAACAGATAAAATAATTGCTTTGTCTGACATGATGGATTGTTTTTAATAGGTTGTAAATATTGGGTTCATAACTAAAAAATATCGGAGTTCCGTTTCTTGTAGAGTTCCGAAATTTCCTCCTGATAGGTAGCGAAATGCTGCTCCAGCACATTGTCCAGGTAGCTATACAGCGAGAGTTCGTTCTTACCGATAACCTGCACTATCCGGGTTATACGCTCGTGAAACTCCTTGCGGATATACACCGTTTTGCCGCTTCGGGTATTGGAGGGGGCGTTCCGGATAAAAAGACGCTCGTAATCCTGGCCTTTCCCTCTTCGGCGGCGTCCCTCCTCTTTCGTAGCCGACGAGGAGGCGGCCTCGCCGGACGGTTCCGATAGAGCCGATGCCTCCTCCTCTTTTTCCGGCGTGTAAGGATGTAATGGCCGGTTTCGGCTTTTGGCCTGGCTGATGATGAAGGAAGCGTCCAAACCGTCGTCATGTTCTTTTCCGCTCATAAGATCCTACTTTAACAGTTCGATCAATTCATCCACGAGTTTATCCAGGTTGCTGCCCCGGATCAAAGAACGGTCTGCCGGGAAGAGCGTGGAGCGGAAGACAGAGCGACGGCTGGCGTTCTGCTCACGACGAAAACGCTTGGTGTCAGGCAGGAAGGTCTTCAGAACAGGAAGATCCAGCTCTTTCATTACCGCCTCGTAAACCTGATATAACTCTGTTTTTTCACGTCCGTCCACCATGTTCCATAGCATATACAGCCCTTTCATCCGGGACTTCTCGCGGCCCATGATATGCTCTTTTACCACAACCGCGTAATTCAGGGTGCTTTCCATGACAACCCGGTCGGCACTGATCGGGGCGACGAGATAATCCATTCCGGCCAGGGAATGAATCAGATCCTCGTTATTGATCGTACCGGGGAAGGTCGAAGAACACATAATCGAAATCACCTTGCGGCAGGAGGTAGTCGCATCGGCCAACGCCTCTTTCGTGTTGCTTTCCACGACGGGATAGGCTTTCTTTTGAAGCCGGGTGAATTGTTCGTAAGCTAACCTCTTGTAATGTTCGTCTTCGAGGGCAAGCTTCAGGTCACGTTCCCGCATCTCCACGATGGAGTGTTGGGGATAATCGCAGTCGATGACCGCGACATTGAAACCCTTTACATAGTGCAGGTAAGAAGCTGCCAGCACCGTGAGGGTGGTTTTACCCGCTCCGCCTTTCTGGGTGGAGAAGGCCACGAATTTCGTTTTCTCTTTCATTGTTCCATGCGTTTTTAGTTATACAATCGGGTAATCGTTCATCTCTTCACGTATCCGGGCAAGTGACGGCATGAGATTTTATGCAGGTATGCCGGCACGCATATATGCTGGTGCGCTGGCAGGCTGTTACGCCGGTATGCCGGTGCATGGGCGCGTGTCCGATTTTATACTCATGCGCAACCGCATTTGCTTATCCGGACAAAGACCCGCTTTTTCCTCTGCACACGGTGTTTTCTGCATCCGTCCGCACGTGTGCGGACAGGAGGATGTGTCATTGCCCGTATCCGTTCTCACGTGCAAAGTAAACCCTTAAAAACACGGGTTGTATGCTCTTTTTCCGCTATGGCCGCGTGTGGCATCAAAGTGGACGCAAGTGGCGTAATCACTTGTAGTACAAGCGATTGAATAGGTCGGTATCTTTGCCTCGTGAACGATCCCGACGCTAATGAAGCCGTCCTTGCCCCGTTTTACGGCGGCTCTTTCAATGTTCTGTCCGCGAGCGGGCAGAAGGTATTTGCAAAGGGCAAATAGCAAGCTGTGTTTTCTGCTGCACGATTCTCGTTTTGCAGCAGAAAACAGCTTGCCCGCAAGGGGGAGAAAGCACCTCCGGAGTCGGTGCTTTTCAGAAGGGCGGCAAGCCGCGAAGGGATCGGAATTTTCAGGAACCGGTGGGGCCCTGGCCTCTCCTTAAAATTTCGATGCGATGGAAAAGAACAGAAAGCCCCGAGGGGGCAAAGGGGGACGACCCGCGAAAAAACGACCCGGCCGTTTACCGCTTTTCGGTAAACTTTTCAGCCGTGGAACATGCCCGTTTCCTCGACCTTTACGAGCAGTCCGGGCTATTGTCCAAAGCCGCTTTTATCAAAGCGAGAGTGTTCAACGAGGCGTTCCGGGTGGTAAAGACCGACCGGGGAACGCTCGAATACGTGGCGAAGCTGACCGCTTTCCACGCCCAATTCCGTGCCGTGGGAACGAATTACAACCAGGTGGTGAAGGAGCTGCACGCGCATTTTTCCGAGAAGAAAACACTCGCGCTGCTCTATAAACTGGAGAGAGCGACACGTGAACTGGCGGCCGTCGGGCAGCAGGTCGTGTCGCTCTCCGAAGAGTTCAAACAGCGATGGTAGCCAATATCACCACCGGAAAAGACGTGTACGGCGCGCTGGCGTACAACCAGGAGAAAGTCGATCGGGGCGACGGGAAGGTGCTGCTGACCCACATCGTGAGGGAGCCGGCGGATGGGCGCTTCAACGTGGCCGCGACGGCAGAAGACCTCCTGCGCTGGATGCCCTCGCACTACCGGACGGAAAAACCCGTCGTGCACGTGTCGCTCAACCCGGCTCCCGAAGACCGCCTCGACGACGGGCAACTCGCGGAGATAGCCGGGGCCTACATGGAGCGCATGGGCTGGGGAGGACAACCTTATATCGTATTCAAGCATACCGACATCGGACGGGAGCATATCCATATCGTGTCGGTGCAGGTGGCCCAGGACGGGCGCAAGATAAACGACAGCAGGCGCAACGAACGCAGCGTGGCCGTTACCGAGGAACTGGAACGGGAGTACGGACTGCATCCCGCCAAAGGGAGAAGGCGGGAGAAAGGGCAAGGGATCGTCCCCGCCGATTACACGCGGGGCGACCTGAAACGCCAGGTGGCAGCGGTAATAAAACCGGCCGTGGCGACATACCGCTTCCAGACCCTCGGCGAGTTCCGGGCATTGTTGTCCTTATATAATATAGGTATAGAGGAAGTCCGGGGAGAGCGGAACGGAACCCCCTACCGGGGATTGCTCTACACGCTGCTGGACGAGAACGGGGACAAGGCAGTGGCCGCGCCGCTCAAATCCTCACTGTTCGGTAAAGAGGTCGGGTATGACGGGCTGGAACGGCACATGGAGCGCAACGCCGAACGGTTCGGGAAGGACGACACGAGGAGGCAAATCCGTGGCCGGGTCGATAAAGCGCTTCGGGGAGAACCCACGGAGGAAGAACTGCGCGAACGCCTGCGGGGAGCCCGGGTGGATCTCTACATACGACGCAACGAAAACGGCCGCATCGTGGGAGTGACGTTCATTGACCACGAAACACGGACGGTCGTGAACGGATCACGGCTGGGAAAGGCATACTCGGCCAACGCCTTCGAGCTGCGCTTCGGCGGGAAACGGAATCCCGGGGAAAACACGAGGGACTTGTCCCCGAAACAAGCGCCTGCCGGACGGGACGGGCAACGGAAGCGGAATACCTCACGACGGAGGAAAGTATAACATCTCAATTATCATTCATTTATTAAATTTTACGGTTATGCAACAGGAAGACGACCTCGGGGTCTTGCAAAAACAATGGATTTCATGCGGGCATTGAGTATCTTGTTCGTGGTTATCAACATCTACTGGTTCTGTTACGGGCAGATACGGGAATGGGGAATCAATATCGGCGTGGTCGATAGGATTCTGCTGAACTTCGACCGCACCGCGGGGCTGTTCCGGAATATACTATGGACGAAACTTTTCGCCGTCGTGTTCCTCGCCCTTTCATGCCTCGGGACAAAAGGAGTAAAAGAGGAGAAAATTACCTGGCGGAAAATCACGGCATCGCTGGCCACGGGAGGCGTGCTGTTCTTCTTCAACTGGTGGCTGCTGGACTTGCCGCTGACGGCGATGGCGAACGCGGCTTTCTACATACTGACCCTATCGGCCGGGTATATCTGCCTCTTGATGGGCGGCGTGTGGATGTCCCGCCTGCTGAAGAACAATCTCATGGATGACCCTTTCAACAACGAGAACGAATCATTCCAGCAGGAAACACGCCTGATCGAGAACGAGTACTCCATAAATCTGCCGACGAAATTTTACTATAACAAACAGTGGAACAACGGGTTCGCCAATGTCGTAAACCCGCAAAGGGCTTGCATCTGCATGGGAAGCCCGGGCAGCGGGAAGAGTTATTGTGTTGTAAACCAGTTCATTAAACAGCAAATCGAAAAGGGCTATACCCAATACATCTATGACTACAAGTTTCCCGATCTTTCGGAAATCGCTTACAACCACCTGCTGAATCACCAGAAAGGTTACAAGAAAATCCCGACTTTCTACGTCATAAATTTCGACGACCCGCGCCGCTCGCACCGCTGTAACCCCATTCACCCGGACTTCATGACCGATATTTCGGACGCCTACGAGAGCGCCTATACCATCATGCTCAACCTGAACCGAAGCTGGGTGCAGAAGCAGGGCGATTTTTTTGTGGAAAGCCCCATTATCCTTTTTGCGGCCGTGATCTGGTTCCTGCGCATCTACGACAACGGGCGGTATTGTACCTTCCCGCACGCCATCGAGTTCCTGAACAAGCGGTACGAGGATATTTTCCCGATTCTGACATCCTACCCGGAACTCGAAAACTACCTCAGCCCCTTTATGGATGCCTGGCTCGGAGGCGCTCAAGACCAGCTCCAGGGCCAGATAGCATCGGCCAAAATTCCGCTTTCCCGCATGATTTCGCCCCAGCTATATTGGGTCATGTCGGGCGACGATTTCACGCTCGACATCAACAACCCGGACGATCCCAAGATACTCTGCGTGGGGAACAATCCCGACAGGCAAAACATTTACGGAGCGGCTTTGGGATTGTATAATTCCCGGATTGTCAAGCTCATAAATAAGAAAGGCCAGCTCAAATCGGGCATCATCATCGACGAGTTGCCGACAATCTACTTCAAGGGACTCGACAACCTGATCGCCACGGCCAGAAGCAACAAGGTCGCCGTGCTGCTGTGCTTCCAGGATTTTTCACAGTTGAAGAGGGACTACGGGGACAAGGAGGCCGCCGTCGTGATGAACACGGTGGGCAACATCTTCTCCGGGCAGGTCGTAGGTGAAACGGCCAAGACACTCTCGGAACGGTTCGGTAAGGTATTGCAGAAGCGGCAGAGCATGACGTTGAGCCGCAGCGACAAATCGACATCCATATCCACGCAGCTGGACAGCCTGATCCCGGCCTCGAAGATCTCGACGCTCACGCAGGGAATGTTCGTCGGGGCCGTGGCGGACAATTTCGACGAACGTATCGAGCAGAAGATTTTCCACTGCGAGATTGTCGTGGACAACGAAAAAGTGAAAGCGGAAACGGCCCGGTACAAGAAGATACCACAAATTACCGACTTCACGGACGAGAACGGGACGGATCACATGAAACAGGTCGTGCAGGAAAACTACGAACGTATCAAGGCAGAGGCCGGCCGCATCGTCGCCGAGGAACTGGAACGTATCAAGAACGACCCGGTGCTTTGCAAGCTCCTGCCGGAACAGAACTAAATGAACACAAACACCCCCGCAAACAACCTCCGTGACCTTAACCGGGGCTGTTTCCTGGTTTTATAACCGTACAGCCGGTGTTTTGGAGCATAAAGTAGTGATTATGTGAACGGAAAACATTATTTTTGTGTTCGGAATCCTTTTAATTATAAGTATGACAGTTACCGATATATACGAAGCAATGAACAGCAAGGCGGAAGCGTTTTTCGAGTGGTTGCAGGCTCACCCGAAATACGGGTTGCTGTTTGGTGTCGGGTTGCTTGCCCTATGGCTTGCAGGGTTGCTGTTCCGTTGGAAATGGGCATGTGAGTGGCAGTTTCATGGAAAGCTATGGTTCTTTGATGATTGCAAACCCGAAACACGCCGCAGGGTTCAGATTGTGTTGGTCAGCGTTCTGATTATACTTATATTGGTTGGTTTCTTTGTATGGAGATAACGGTATGGAAAAGGACAATCGCAAATACCGGATCTGCTTCATCGACTATATGTGGTATGTAGCCGAGATATGGCACGAAAGGGAGCGTACCAATCTCAACGGACGTATGCTACTGTTTTGGTGCTGGCTCTTCGTCCTACTCATACCGCTTGGGTTTCCGCCGATATTGCGCCTTTTCGGCTGGATGATTGGTTTGGCCATAGTGATTCCTCTCTGCTTTCTTCCCGATTTATTCTGCAAGCTACGCTATACAGCCGGACGGCGTGAAGCGCTCCGTGAACATTACGGGAAGATGAAACATCCCGGCAGGAAGCTCGCCAAAATAGTTCTTATCGCTATCGCCCTGATCGTGGCAAATGTAGCGCTGATGTTCCACCTCGGATTTATACATTGGGCATGATGAAACGGCAGGAGAATAAGCAACGGTTTTATCTCTGGGACTACCTCTGGTGGATGGGGGAGAAATGGAAGCAGGCAAGACGAACAGGCAGGGTCGATGGCGAAATGATGCTCTCGATTTATATCTTCGCTCTTTTGATATTCCCTATGATGACTGTTACTATCCGGCTTTTTCCAGGTGTGTCGGCATTGTTGCCATGTGTCGTTTTTAGCATTGTCACATTTGCCGTTATGTCGCTCGTCAGCAGGATTTACAAATGGCGAGGCAAAGCAGTGATGTCTCACTATGCCAAGTGCAGGTTTAACGAACTCCTTGCGGTTCTGTTATTTTTCCTTGCGATGGCCATTATCTGCTTTATGATGTATCTTCTTGACAAAAAGTGATACATACTTTGATACGGACTCCGGGCCGTTATATCGAATGGTCTAACTCGATGTACCAGTTTCCCTTGATGGGCTTGTAAAGCGTGGTGTCGTTGTACGTCCTGCGGTAGATCTCGTTCAGGTCGCCATGTTCGGTGATACGGATATTCCGACGGCTTCTCAATCCGGGATCGTAAACGAAACTCTTGGACGTTCCGGCATCCACGATGCCGTGGGAGTAGTACGGCATAACGAGGCTCACATATACCGAATCTGCCGTTCCCCATTCCCTGCGATCAACAAGGATAAAACCGCATCCAATCTCTGATAACAGGGAGTCGAGTAGGATTCGCTCCGGCTTCAACAGTCCATATACCGGGATGTCTTGTTCATCATTCGTTTCATGGGATGTATCGCTTTGCTCCATTGAATCAAGTATAATAACCTCTTCCGGAGAAAGCGGCGGGTAGTGAAAACTACCTTCTGAACTCTCTGCCATGATTTCGTACACCTTACGGAACGCCACCTCGTGCGTGGTGAAATGGCGTATCATTTCCTCGTCCGACGGCGGCATGGGAGGCTCTCCGCAGCTTACGGCAAGCAGGATTACAAATAACAGGATTATGACTGGTGTTCTCATTTTCTAATGTTTAATGTTCTGTGGCTAACCAATCTTGTTTAGGGAGTTGAGCCATTTGTTAATAGCATCCAATCTGTTATTCTGTTTAATGGTATCTTCATTTCTACATAATTTGATTTGCCGAATAACAGAGTTCTGCATAATTGAATCGGATTTGAAAAGCAGTTCTAAAACGGCTTCATAACATTTGGAATATCTGGACAATTCATCCAATATATTTGCGTCTTTTAGAATATACAGGTTGAAATTGTACACAAATGACTTGTAACTGAAAATCTCCGACTGTAATGCTGCTGCATCAAGACAAGTATAAAACAATTCCTTATCGTGCTGATATAGCCACATATAATCAGATGGGTTCAGGTTGTAGTGCAATAAAGTTTCCGAACGGACAAATGGAAGCCCCGTATTTGAGCCTACCAGATAACGGTATGTCTCATTGACTATTGACTCAACTATTTCAATGGATTCTGATTGTTTGTCCGATTCCCGTATTTCTGTAAATGTATCGGCAATAAGAACTTCCACATCCTGCGATTTTGTAATATATACCGTTTTTTTGCCAGCGGAATCTACGGATATATTCTTCAGAAGTCGGACAACAGAACAGTAAAGTATTTAACAATCGGTTCAGATATATTCGCTTATCTGGAATATGACAACGGTGTAACCCTATTATGGAGCCATAAGCGTATAGCTTTCCAAACTCGTTTTCCTCCGAATTTGAATTTTTAGGCATGTAATACAACCGCACAATATTGGAAATGAAATAATATATATCAAGATATTTCAATGTATCAGCCGATTCTCCATATTTGTTAAGTAAATGCCGCTCCAGTTTCTCGCCATACCATAAGTAGCCATCGGGATTTATTTGAAACAACCGATGAAACTTAGGTCTTGATAATGAAAAGTTCTTGTTTCTACTTTTCATTCGTTCCAGTAAGGCGACAATAATTCTATTCGTTATATCCATAGCTGTAATGTTCAATAGCGTTCCGCTTTAAGCAGTAGTGCTGTTTGTTACTAACGAATTCATTCATTAATTGATGCTTTCATTTTTTCTACAATTACATCAATATATTGTTGTGGAATGTTTTTATTTTTATAGTTCTCAATAGCATCAAGAATACTTTGTTTCAATATCTCAACACATTGAGAATCATTTGCTGTTTCAAATTTATCAAATGGGAGTAGAATTTCCAATTCTATCCGATTAGTTTTTTCGAATATCGACTTAAATGGATTTGTAGTAAATCCTTTTTAAGCAGAATACATAGAAACTTAGTTCATTAATATATGAAATATCACATAGACAATCCATATATTCTATTACAGAGTTTCTTGCTTTACGAAACTTATCAGAAATACTATGTTCCAATTCACCTCCAATAAAACTTCATACAAATTTGTTATCGTTAGTAATGTTCGGCGGATAATCATCATTAAAGGAGATTGATCCGCTTGTTATCTGCCCGCTTTATTCCTCTTCTTCGATGAAATGATTTATAAAGTAATTGAATGACTGGGCGATGTAACGAGTATTTGTTTCAAAGTTGTATTCTCTTGAAGCGTTTTTCGTCCCACTCGTCAGTCAAGTAATAGTAAATCTTTTTATTCTTCAAGTTCAACGCATAATAGTTTCCACCCGAATCCATAGCAAAAGGCAACAGATTGCATGGCATTAAATTCCTACTCCATATATCTTTGGCTATGACTTCAATTGTTTCAAAAGCATTGGTGCGTTCCTTTATCGGAAAGAACGCATTTATCTCCACCCGATCCAAATCCTCGTCCTGCGGTTGAAAACAATATGGTGATGGCATACCACCGTTGAACTTGAGGTAAAAGTTCTTCATGCCTGCCGGAATCTTTACATTCAACTCAACCTCAAAATTCTTTATATCTTCTTTTGTTAGCGAAGCCGAACAGTCCGAAAGTTCAGGCATTACACCTTCTATTTCTATAATCTCCGTTTGTTGTTCCTCTTCGATTTTTGGGAAAGCAACGAGATTATTGAAAAAATCATCTATTGAATCCGCTATCAATGAGGTTCATCAAAAATAAATGCATCGCTATTTTTTACAAAACCAATAATTTTATAAAAATATACAGCTCTGTTTTTATATTGATTGCAATTTACACCAATATTTCTCAAATTGTTATGTCCACTGGCAAATAGCAGAATATTGTCAGAAATCGAATTAGAACTACGATGCTCCAAGGTTTCTCCTTCAACAGTATGAAAAAGAGCATTTTTAAAACTCTTATTATATTTGAACGGTTGGAAAATTCTAATTTCCACTTCGTAATATTTGTTTATGGAGATGGTTTGCTGTTTAGGTTCTCCTCCATTATATTGCAAATAGAACTCTTTCAGTCTTTCCGGCAAGGCATAACCCAATTTACTCTCTATTTCTTCAAAATCTTTGAGAGTAAGACTTTTTTTGGCAATTTTCTAATTCTATTTCATATTCATTCTTTTTATGGGCAGATAATGGGATGCAGATAGCAACCTGTTACGGTTGCTTATCTGCGTGTTATCCGCATAATTATTTCTATTTATACAAATGGTTAATCCCATTCGATTTCATCTCCTTTCTCTCGAAGAATTTTATATATTTCTTCTTCGTTTTCTATTAAAGAGATGATAATGTCGGCAAAGCGTTTTTGCTTTTTGCTCGTTTTCTGCGGTGTCCTCAAAATAAGCTGCGTAAGAACCAGCTTCAGGGTCGCTTTCCATACTTTCCAAAATGTCTGGTGCATTTTCTTCCAGATAGTAGTTGAAGAAGGCATCCCAGTTGTAACCATTCATGTACGCCTCTTCGTTTATCTCATTCATTTGCTCTCCTATTGCCAATGTTTTTCAACCTCATTTGGGAGAGCAGAACAATGTTACCAGAACCATTTGTGTAAATTTGAACATACTCATTATTAAAGATGTCTCTTTCTTCTGTTGTTGCCATAATCTTTTAATTTTTAATTGTTTTACTATTGCGGATAATGGTTTGCAGCGTTCCGCCTTATTCAGTCGGTAGTGCTGTTTGTTATAAACTCTTTTTTCTTTATTCTTTTGCCGTTACATGTAAAGCCATAAGTAAAAGCTGCATCTATGGTTTGTTTTGCACTCTCAAGAATATAATGATACAAATTATCATATTTACTAAAGCATGGAGAAAGAATGTAGAAGTTTTTAATATTTAAAGGAATATAAATCCCCGTCATATCGGATATTCCATAGCGTGCTTCCTCCAAATTTGGTACTGGTATGGAAATAGATATTTCAAACTCTTTATTAGATGGGAAACGTTTTGCCCGTTTGAAAATCCCAATCCCCCCCATTAGTATTTTCGAAGATTTATCTGTATGAGAAGTTTCCAATCTCCCAAATCATCTAAGTTGATTTGGTTATTGTAATCTTCCATATAACCATTCAACTCTCGGTAAATTGAGCGCAGTAAGTCCAATTCTCCAAGTTCAGGGATTTCACTACTTATTAAAACTGCATATTGATTATTCATACATTCATCCTTATATCCAGAGTTTATAATGTTTGGCAGCGTTCCGCTTTTTAGTCGGTTTGCTGTTTGTTAGTCGCTTATTCCCATTCAAATGTTGATAAGTAACGAAGACCATTATAGTCCGCAATCTCTTCAACATATTTTTTAGGTATGCCAAGATGACCTTTCATGTTTTCTTTAAGAATAAAAACTTTTTGGTTTTTCTTTTTATCTCTAAAACCATTCGGGATATAGCAGAAAGTACAATTATTTGAGGCATTATTAAGGCCATTTCTATTTAATGATTTTTCAACCCAACAATCAAGTACATTATTGTCTATTATAACTGATTGAATTAATTGAACAGAATTCATTGTACATGTTTTGTCAATTTTAATTCTTAAAAACTCTGGATAATAGAATTTTATACCTAAGTCTTTACAGAACTGACAACGATGTTCGGGATTGGGACGCTTTTTGCTCTGACCGGATTCATACGCTTCCAACTCCTTGAGGTATTGCTCTTGATTAAAATACTCCATAAATTCGGTTTCATTTTTATCGGTATGCCCAATCCATGTCATATATTTCAAACCGGCAGTCGAGACTGTTGTACCAGTCGGATTAAGTTCAAAAATAAAAGAGCCCAAGAAGGATACCGATACGGTATTCGTCGCTTTCTGCAATGATATACCCTCATGGCTATTATACATGATTGCCGCATTTGCGACAAGTTATTTTTTTTCGCTCTTAGTATTTCCTTGATTTTTATCTGTGTCTGCCGGAATAACATTCAACAGATTCTCAAGTCCTTCAGAAGAAATATTTCATAATAAGAGAATCTTCGTCATAGTCCATTACACCAAGCTCTTTACAGAACTGGCAACGAAGTCCTTATTGTCTTCATCGTATTCTTTCCACCATTGACGGAAAGCCGATTGATCCATATATTTCTCAAAGTCAGCTTCGGAATCGAATTGACCGACCCATATCATTATCTTGCTCATTTTCTTTTATTTTTCAAGCGACTAATGTTTGGCAGCGTTCCGCTTATTCAGTCGGCTTGCTGTTTGTTAGCAATCGTTTAAGAAAGCAACATGAAATGCCATTCTTTTGGATAATCTTTATTTATCATATTGAACAGCAACTTTACATTATTGGAATGCTGTTTTGTCAATATGGAGTATATATATTCATGACAGGCGCAGCAGGCTCGTTCTTTATTAGAGGCAACACAATGAAAAGAATCATCTGTATTTTCCTCTACACAAAACCAGTTCCATCCATAGTGCTTTTGGATAGTGTTTCCTAACAGGGAACCTAACTCATAAGCTCTATCAGTAATTTCCTCGTCATCTGAACTTTCAAAATTATTGAGATAGTTCTTTATGCCATCAAGGATGACAGAGGATTCAGCACTTTCCTGCAAGCCAATAAGGACTAAGCCTTTAGCTGCAAGCTGATCTATTTCAATTCGTTCGTCCTCGTTAATTGGACGGTATTCTTTAATTTCACTCATTGTTTTATATTTATTTCGTTGATTGCTAATGTTCGGTGGATAATCATCATTAAAGGAGATTGATCCGCTTGTTATCTGCCCGCTTTATTCCTCTTCTTCGATGAATGATTTATAAAGTAATTGAATGACTGGGCGATGTAACGAGTATTTGTTTCAAAGTTGTATTCTCTTGAAGCGTTTTCGTCCCACTCGTCAGTCACGTAATAGTAAATCTTT
>ENA-OQAJ01000023-OQAJ01000023.1-human-gut-metagenome-genome-assembly--contig:-NODE-23-length-37730-cov-3.899130_pt1 | contig 37730 bp, 44 predicted proteins | sample MGYA00242736_ERZ504529 | MGnify/ENA primary metagenome ERZ504529 (study PRJEB26092, sample SAMD00036275) | human gut metagenome | host: Homo sapiens | study: EMG produced TPA metagenomics assembly of...
CTTTTTTTCATATTTTTATTTTTACCCTAAAATCCGGTTTCAGGACTTGCAAATTTCATACTTCCATCAAGAAGTATACTGTGTTTATTGTCGCTTCGATACGTTTTTTTACCTCTGCTGCAATCTCTGTTTGTTTTCATATCTTTTATACTCATCATAGTATATGGGTTCCAGAAAATGTACCTGCACTGTAAGTTTTTTGACAGATCCCGTATCAAACGCCTTATAAGAATCAATCAGTGCTACGGGTACGATCGGACATTTTTGATTTCGTTGCAGCTTTAAAACTTCCACCTTTAAATCCTGCGGATGATTGCCGTCTTTGCTTCTGGTTCCCTCGGCAAAAATCAGATAGTTTCTTCCTGCCTTTACTTCTTTGATAACATTAATGATTACCTGCATAGATTGTTTGACATCATCACGGTCAATCATAAACGCTTTCATGCAAGCAAATACCTGCTTCAGAAATGGTACGTTTTGTCAGCTCTTTTTTTTGCCACTACCGAGAAAGGTATCGGACACACCTGTATGATTGCAAGTACATCAAATAATCCCTGATGATTGGGAAAGAAAATAAACCCATTTTCTTTTGGAATATTTTCCATACCATGACCGTCAATTACCAGATTACCGCCTTTCACTGCTCTGTTATCTACATATTTAAGAAGCTGATATCTCTGTTCTTCACTGTAACGTTCTGCATGCGATGCATACCAGCATAACTTAAACCATCCATATGGAACAAAAAAGAGATTTCTAAATACCATCAGTAATATTCTTTTCATTTTTTTGCCCTCGATATATTACACTCCTGCTTTTTCCGAAATTTTGTCTTCATATCCCGGATTTTTCTTGATAAATGTTTCATATGCTTTGGTATACGTCTTGTAAGCATCTGTCTTCATAAATTGGACATATGCTGTAGCCGCCTGAGTTTTCATATCATCTGTAATCTGTGATGGTGCCATGATATAATAAGTTTTATCCTGTTTACCAACCATATAAGTTCCAACACATGGATATTCCTGATCATCCTCCAGAATCAGATTGTAGGTTATGTATACATAACTGTACTTGTCATTTTCAGAAAGGATCTCACAATCCTGAACAGATACTTTCTTAGGATTATGTGCCGCAAAATATTTGAGTGTTGCTGTAATCTCTGTCTGAAGATCTGCTTCTGTATTATCTACCTGGTTATAGCACTCCTTCACTTTCTTTTCTTTCCCGTCAGTATAGGACTGAATCAATTCCTCTGTTACTTTTTCCGGTGATTTATGACTCACTCCCCCGCATCCTGCCACACAGAGTGTCAGTAATACCAACACTCCGGCTGCAAGATATCTGTACCATTTCTTCATGGTTATTCCTCTTCCCCTCTGTTCTCATCCTGTGTCTCCTGATCTGTCGGCTGATCAGATTCTTCTGTTTCTGCACTGTCCGTAATTTCCACTGCTGCCTGCTGTGCATTTGTATCTTTTTCTTCCTTATCTCTCACTTTAGCTACACTGGCTACAGTGACACCCTCTGTAAGATTGATCAGTTTTACACCTGATGTAATTCTTCCAAGAATGGAAATATCAGCGCAGGCGATTCTGATGATAATACCTTCCGTAGTGATCAGCATTACTTCATTATCTTCATTTACAGCTCTTGCTCCGATTACATCACCGGTTTTCTCGGTAATCTTATAACATTTTACACCTTTACCGCCACGATTCTGACAGGTAAATTCACCCATAGAAGTACGTTTACCCATACCATTTGCAGAAACTATCAGCAGGCAATCTCCCTGAGAATTCAGCTGCATTGCTACCACTTCGTCTCCGTCATCGATATTCATACCGCGTACGCCCATAGAAGTTCTGCCTGTACTTCTTACATCTGTTTCTTTAAAACGGATACACATACCATCTTTTGTAACAAGTATTATATCCTTCTTATCATCTGTAAGCTTAACCTCGATCAGTTCATCATCATCACGCAATGTGATAGCTGCCAGTCCGTTTTTACGCACATTCGCATATTCTTTAATCGGTGTTTTCTTTACCAGCCATTCTTCGTAGCCATCATCAGATAATGACCATCTTCAAATTTGCGAAGCGGGATTACTGCAGTGATGCATTCCCCCGGCATAAGCTGTAACAGATTAATAATCGCAGTTCCTCTTGCAGTACGTCCTGCCTCCGGAATCTCATATGCCTTCAGACGATATACCCTTCCTGTATTTGTAAAGAACATCAGATAATGATGGGTAGTTGTCATCAGAAGTTCTTCAATGTAGTCATCCTCAAGAGTCTGCATTCCCTTGATTCCTCTTCCACCTCTGTTCTGGCTTCTGAAATTATCTACTGTCATTCTCTTAATATATCCAAGTTTGGTCATTGTGATCACTGTATTCTCTCTCGGAATCAGATCCTCTGTAGAAATATCGTATACATCATATCCGATAGAAGTCTTTCTGTCGTCTCCGTATTTCTCTGCAATTGCAAGAATTTCTTCACGAATCACGCGAAGAAGAAGACTTCTGTCCGCAAGGATAGCCTCGTATTTACGGATTTTTTCCATTAAATCAGCATACTCTGCTTCCAGCTTCTCTCTTTCCAGACCTGTCAGAGCACGCAGACGCATATCTACGATTGCCTGTGCCTGAACATCTGTCAGTTCAAAGCGGTCCATTAACTCCTGTTTTGCGATCTGCACATCTGCGAAGCTCTGATAATACGGATCACCTCATCAATATTATCCAGTGCTTTTAACAGACCTTCTAAAATGTGAGCTCGCTCTCTTGCTTTATTCAGGTCATATTTCGTTCTTCTGGTCACTACATCTTCCTGATGAGCCAGATAATATTCCAGCATCTGTTTCAGGTTTAATACCTTCGGTTCCAGACTTCCGTTATTCGGAATAAGTGAAAGCATATTTACGCCAAAAGTATCCTGTAACTGCGTATGCTTATACAGTAAATTCAAAACTACATTTGCATTTGCATCCTTGCGCAGATCAATACAGATTCTCATTCCCTCACGACTGGAATGGTCATTCAGGTCTGTGATTCCGTCAATCTTTTTATCTCTTACAAGTTCTGCAATCTTTGAGATCAGACGCGCTTTATTTACCAGATACGGAAGCTCTGTGACAATAATTCTGGACTTTCCGTTTGGAAGAGTCTCAATATTTGTCACTGCACGTACACGAATCTTACCACGACCTGTTCTGTATGCTTCTTCAATCCCTCTTCTTCCAAGAATCGTCGCACCTGTAGGAAAATCAGGACCTTTTACAATATCCAGAATCTCTTCCATAGTCGTTTCGCGTTGTTCTTCAATGATATTGTCTATAATCTTGACAACAGCATCCACAACCTCTCTCAGATTATGAGGAGGGATATTGGTAGCCATACCTACTGCAATACCTGAAGTTCCGTTCACCAGAAGATTCGGATAACGGGACGGCAGTACAACCGGCTCTCTCTCTGTTTCATCAAAGTTTGGCTGGAAGTCAACAGTATCTTTGTTAATATCTGCCAGCATTTCCATGGAAATCTTACTTAGACGTGCCTCAGTGTATCGCATGGCCGCTGCCCCGTCACCATCTACGGAACCAAAGTTTCCATGTCCGTCTACCAGCGGATATCTGGTAGACCATTCCTGTGCCATATTTACAAGTGCTCCATAAATAGAACTGTCACCATGTGGATGATATTTACCCATTGTATCACCGACAATACGCGCACATTTACGATGCGGTTTGTCAGGACCATTATTCAGTTCTATCATGGAATACAATACACGTCGCTGAACCGGTTTCAGACCATCTCTTACATCAGGCAGTGCTCTGGAAGCGATAACGCTCATGGCATAGTCAATATAAGAGTCCTTCATGGTCTTTTCCAGATCCACCTCGTGGACTTTGTCAAAAATATTATCTTCCATTTATCTATTCTCCCTATTATCAGATATCCAGATTCTTTACAAATCTTGCATTCTCTTCAATAAATTCACGTCTCGGCTCTACCTTGTCACCCATCAGTGTAGTAAATGTAAGGTCAATCTCAGAAGTCGCAGCCTCATCCATGGTAACCTTAAGCAGGATTCGTTTCTCAGGATCCATCGTCGTCTCCCAAAGCTGGTCTGCATCCATCTCTCCAAGACCTTTATAACGCTGGATCTTGTTATTTCCGTCACGTCCGATTTCTGTCAGAATCTGATTCAGTTCATCATCGTCGTATGCATACCATACTTTCTTGTTCTTCTCCACCTTGTATAATGGCGGCTGTGCAAGATACACATATCCCTGTTTGATAAGCTCAGGCATAAAAACGATACAGGAAAGTCAGCAGAAGGGTTGCGATGTGCGCACCATCGACATCGGCATCAGTCATAATAATAATCTTATGATAACGAAGTTTACTGATATCAAAATCTTCATGAATTCCTGTTCCGAAAGCTGTGATCATAGCTTTGATCTCTGCATTTGCATAAATCTTATCCAGACGTGCTTTCTCTACATTCAGGATCTTACCTCTCAGTGGAAGGATAGCCTGTGTTACACGATTTCTGGCTGTTTTTGCAGAGCCACCGGCGGAATCTCCCTCTACAATGTAGATTTCACAGTTCTCAGGATTCTTATCTGAACAGTCTGCAAGCTTTCCAGGAAGTGACATATTATCAAGTGCTGATTTTCTTCTGGTCAGATCACGAGCCTTACGTGCAGCCTCACGTGCTCTCTGTGCAAGAACTGATTTCTCTACTGTAGTTTTCGCTACTGTTGGATTCTGCTCAAGGAAAATCTCAAGCTGCTTGCTCACCACGCTGTCAACAGCCCCTCTTGCTTCACTGTTTCCAAGCTTCTGTTTTGTCTGACCTTCAAACTGAGGATTCTCAATCTTAACACTGACGATTGCAGTCAGACCTTCGCGGATATCATCGCCACTCAAATTGGGTTCACTGTCTTTAAGCAGCTTGTTCTTTCTGGCATAATCATTGAACGTCTTTGTCAGGGCATTTCTGAAACCTACAATATGAGTACCACCCTCAGGTGTATTAATATTATTTACAAATCCATAGCAGTTCTCTGTATAAGAGTCATTGTGCTGCATGGCAACCTCTACAGACACACCGTTCTGCTGTCCTTCGCAGTAAATGATTTCCGGGTAAAGCGCTTCCTTGCTTCTGTTCAGATAGCTTACAAATTCACGGATACCACCTTCATAATGGAAAACTTTCTCTCTTTCCATTCCTTCTCTGGTATCTTTAAGAGAAATCTTCAATCCCTTTGTCAGGAATGCCATCTCTCTCAAACGCTGTTTCAGAATGTCATAATCATATACTGTTTCCTCAAATATTTCTTTATCCGGAAGGAAGACAACTGTTGTTCCGGTCTTATCCGGTTGCAGTCTCCCACAACCTTCAGAGGATACATAGTTTTACCGCGTTCATATCTCTGCTGATAAATCTTACCTTCATGATAGATCCTTACTTCAAGCCATGTGGAAAGTGCATTTACTACAGACGCACCTACTCCGTGAAGACCACCGGATACCTTGTACCCTCCGCCTCCAAATTTACCGCCGGCATGAAGAATGGTAAATACTACTTCTACAGCAGGAATCCCTGCTTTATGATTGATTCCTACCGGAATACCACGTCCGTTATCTACAACTGTGATAGAGTTGTCCGGATTAATAACTACCTGAATCTCTGTACAAAATCCTGCCAGTGCTTCATCAACCGCGTTATCTACAATCTCATAAACCAGATGATGAAGACCTCTGCCGGATGTACTTCCGATATACATACCTGGTCTCTTTCGTACGGCTTCCAAACCTTCCAGAATCTGGATTTGATCCGCTCCGTATTCTGTATTTTCTCCGCCCATTTCTTTCCTCCTGTTATATATACTTATCACCAGAATATATCTGAAAACCCCTGCGTGAAAATTATAGACAGGTTTTCAAATATATTCTGGTATCTGGACATAATAATACAAATTTATTATAGCACAAAAGCCCGTTCCTTGCCACAGCCTGAATAAAAAAGAATCCCCGAAAACGGGAATTCTTCTGTATGTTAATCTTATTCTTCGGTTTATTGATGAGGTACTGATAGACATCTCTCTTCGTCATTCCTCTGTCATTTGCTACCATTTTCATAGCTTCTTTTCTTGAATGTCCCTGATTTTCATAGATTTCCATGTGTTCTTCTATGGTAATTTTTTCCCAGGATGCCTTCTGTTCCTCTTCCATCTCCTGTCTGCTTCTGCCTTCAATCACCAGCACGCACTCTCCAAGCGGCTTCTCTGTCTGATAATAGAGGATCAGCTCCTCGATAGTCGTATGGAATGCAGTCTCATGTCTTTTCGTCAGTTCCCTGCAAAGAGTCATTCTGCGATTTCCGAGAGTTTCCTTCAATTCCTCCAGAGTTCTTATCAGTCTGTGAGGAGCCTCATAGAGAATGATAGTTCTCGTTTCATTCTTCAGTTCTTCCAGAATCAGTTTTCTTTCTTTTTTATCTGCCGGAAGAAATGCTTCAAAAGCGAATCTTCTGGTTGGAAGTCCGGACAGAGTCAGGGCAGTGATACAGGCAGCAGGTCCCGGAAGAGAAGTTACTTCAATCCCCGCTTCATAACACATTGCCGCAAGCTCCTCTCCCGGATCTGAGATCCCCGGAGTTCCCGCATCTGTGATCAGTGCAATATTCTGCCCTTCCTGCATTTTACTGATCAGAACATATGCCTTATCAATTTTTGTTGTACTCATGATAACTGGTCATAGGTGTTTTTATATCAAAATGGTTCAACAGTTTAATACTGTTTCTGGTATCCTCTGCTGCAATAAGATCCACTTCTTTCAATGTTCGAAGTACCCGGAGTGTAATATCCTCCAGATTTCCTATGGGTGTTGCACATAAATACAATTTACCACTCATAATTTGTTTCCTCTCATATTACTTTGCAAATAAAATTCGGTTAAATCATATCATAAATCTTCAGTATATTTTCTGTATAGACTCCCGGCTCTTTATATACGATCAGAGGAGGTTCCACTGTAACTCTGGAATTTCCTCCCTTTAATGCCTCGATCAGAACCATGTTTGGTTCTCTGTCTATGTATGGATATACAAGCTGCATCCTTTTCGGTTCCAGACGATACTTTGTGAGAACATTCATAATCTCAGCCAGTCTGAACGGTCTGTGAACCATATAAAATCTTCCACGTTCTTTCAGAACCTTTGATGCCTGGCTCACCACATCCTCCAGATTACAGAGTACTTCATGTCTGGCAATTGCTTTTGGCATATCCGAATTGCGAAGTCCATGCTGTCCGATCATATAAGGCGGATTACTTGTCACTACATCAAAAGAAGCTGCCCCAAAAATATCAGCAGCCTCCTTAATATCACCCCGTACGATCTCAACATCGTCCTCCAGATGATTATATCTGACACTGCGTCCGGCCATATCTGCACACTCTTTCTGAATCTCAAGACCTGTAAAGTGTTTCCCATTTGTTTTGGTTTTAAGCAGGATCGGGATAATTCCCGTTCCTGTTCCCAGATCCAGAGCAGTCTCACCCTTTTTTACTTTTGCAAAGCCGGAAAGAAGAACTGCATCCATCCCAAAACAGAATTTATCCGGATCCTGTATCACATAATATCCGTTCTGAAGATCATCTATACGTTCATTATCTTTTACCAGCTGATCAGTCATTTAATTTGGAATCTCCTTTTTTATCTTCCAGATTTCCAAGTTCTTTTAATTCTTTTTCAGAGACTTTGACTTTCTTCTTTCTCGGTCTGAATTTCAGGTCATCTACCGGAAATTCCTGAATTTCTTTCTCGTCATTGATCTCTACAATTACCTTTACACGTTGACGAAGCACGTTTACACTGTGTACAGTTCCGGTAAGCCCATCCGGAGTTGTAACTGTATCTCCCAGTCCCGGAAGCTTTTTATTCAGCTCTTCATATGTTTCCTGCTCGTTCTTCAGGCAGCACATCAGTCTTCCGCACACACCGGAAATCTTTGTCTGGTTAAGGGACAGATTCTGCTCTTTTGCCATCTTTATGGATACAGGTGCAAACTCAGACAGATATGTGTGGCAGCACAGACATCTTCCGCAGATACCGATTCCTCCCAGAATCTTTGTCTCATCGCGAACACCAATCTGGCGAAGTTCGATACGCGTTTTTAAAAATTGCTGCCAGATCTTTTACCAACTGGCGGAAATCAATTCTGCCGTCAGCAGTGAAATAAAACAGCACTTTATTATTATCAAATGTATACTCTGCATCTATCAGTTTCATTTCCAGACCATGTTCACGAATCTTCTTCTGACAGATTTTAAATGCCTCTCTCTCTCTGACTCTGTTCTGTGCCTCTCTCTCGTCGTCCTCCTTTGTTGCCACACGAAGAACTTCTTTGAGAGGGTGAACAACATCTTCCTCATCTACTTCTCTTGGTGCAAGTACGACTTTCCCGTATTCAATTCCCCGGGCTGTCTCCACGATCACGTGATCGCCTGTTTTAATTTCATAATCTTTAGGACTGAAATAATAAATCTTGCCTACATTACGAAATCTCACGCCTACTACTTTTGTCATTCTATTTCTCCCTGATCGTCAGGAACAGCAATTCAAATGCCAGATCAAAATTAACATTTGCTTTCAGACGTACCTTTGTCTTCTGAATAGAATCCAGAATGTTCTCCAGATTCTCGTAGGAACGCTGCTTTGCCTGTTCTCTGATAAAATTAATTTCCTGTTTAAATACCAGATTGTCAATCTCCTGTGTTGCCTTAAACATCAGGACATCTCTGAACCAGAACTGGAAAATATCCAGATAATCGTTGATATTCTGTTTGTCCTCAGAAAGACTCTTAATCGCATCTGACAGTTCATAAACTTCCATGGTGTTTGCATATTTAAGAATCCTCAGTGCATTCTGAGTCATCTCTGCAAACTCCTGAGAAGTAGCTGCTTCTTTTGCCCTTCCAATACTGCCCTGTGCAAAGGATGCGTCAATCTCCGCCTGGTAATCCGGAACATGAAGATGCTCCATCAGATATTTCTTTACAAGACCGTCATCCACTACCTTCAGATCAAGACGAACACATCTTGACTGAATAGTCGGCAGCAGTCCCCCGATATTATTAGTCAGCAAGAGAATCACTGCATATGCCGGCGGCTCTTCAATTGTTTTAAGAAGAGCATTCTGTGCCTGTGGTGTCATAAGATCTGCATCTGCAATAATATAAATCTTGTAAGGACTGTAATATGGTCTGATATCTATATCATTGATCACCTGATCCCTGATCTCGTCAATTGTGATCGTTCCAGGTTTCTCATGACTGACCATAATAATGTCCGGATGATTCTTACCCATCGCCTTTTTGCAGGAATCGCATTTCTGGCAGGGTTCTGTACCTCCGGCCTCACACTGAAGTGTTGCCGCAAAAGTCCCTGCAAGGAGCTTCTTACCAGAACCTGGTTCGCCGGTAAAAATATAAGAATGCGATATTTTTCCTGATTCTATTGCATTTTTTAAATGTCCGATAATCTCTTCGTGTCCGATAATATTGTTAAATCCCATCATAAGAATCACCTCACCAGTCCGTTTTGTAAGATATTATACCATAAAAGAAGAACTATTGCACAGACTTTATATAATTTGCGATTTCTTTCACACAGTCATCAAGATTTATATTCTGAAAACGTTTCTCTATCCCTGCGTTCAGAATATTTTCCTCTGAAAAATCCGAACTGATCTGCAATAAATCTTCTACACATTTCCTCATATCTTGGATTTTCCTGTTCTCTCTCTCTATTAAGAGCACGACTCAGTCTTTCTCCATCTTCTACCTGGACATAAACAGGACAGACTGCATCTTCCCCATAGTATTTACGCATCTTTTTAAATGACTCCAGAGTACCGATTCCCAGATAATCGGAATCTGCAAGGTTCACCTGACCATCATCTGCAGTGAAATAAGTCCATATCCCATAAACCGTATGATATGCTCTCTCCTCGATAAGATTTCCGTTTTTTTCTGAATTCTTCCAGTTTTCCGTCATCTACAAAATAATAATTTTTCCATCCTGCTCTCCTGCCCTGATCGGGCGGGTTGTATACAGAATAAGTGTTTTCAGATTCAATTCTTTATGTGCGGCCAGAAGTGAATAGATTCTGTCTTTTCCGGATGCACTCTTTCCCATGATGTAAAAAATCTTTCCCATATCTGTTATGTTATTCCTTTGCCGGACTGTATTCTTCCTGTCCAATTTCATTTCGGGCAGCTACGCAGATTGTTTCAGCAGATGTATCACTGAGTCCCTGTACTTCCAGCCCCTGTTCCATGTATCTTCTCACATTTCTTACAAATTGTCCAGTTATCTGCTCTCCCGGCACAATAATCGGAATTCCGGGCGGATACAGATAAGCAAACTCTGCACTGACTTTGCCAACACTTTCTTTCAGAGAATATCGCCTTTGCTGTGCATCCACTGCCTGAGAAATTGTCATAAGCTGTGTCATTCTCGCATGAGAAGTATGATACTGCGATTCCTCCGACTCATCTGTTTGCTGTATCTCTGCATCAATCTCTTCAATTGCAGTACACAGTCTCTCAAATCCCTCTTCTGTATCTCCCACTGCTGCAATTCCAAGAACATATTTCTCAGCCGCCATTTCCATTTCAATGTGATATCTGTCACGAAGTATCTGATGGAGAAGGTGTCCGTTAACAGAAGTTCCGACTGTGGAGAACAACAGCTTGGATCTGTCAAAATCATAGATTCCACTGCCTTCGATCATAGAACCTTCGATCAGTTTTATTTTTTCACACTTTGAAAGACGCTGTCTGGCCTTCTCCAAATTGAAGGTAAATTCGCGAAACATTTGCTGCCCGTCTTTTCTCAGTTTATCCATACATGCATCCATACTCGCCATCAGAATATACGACGGACTGCTGGTCTGGTAAATCCCCATAAATCTCTTTATCTTTTCCACATCTGCCATATCACTGCATATATGAAGCACCGCCGTCTGAGTCATAGATGGCAGCGTTTTTATGGAAACTCTGTATTACAATGTCAGCTCCCAGATCAGCAGCAGACACCGGAAAATATTTAGAATAATGAAGATGTGCACCATGTGCTTCATCCACAATAAGAGGAATCTTATGTCTGTGTACAACTTCTGCAATTGTCTTTATATCAGACACAACGCCGTCATATGTAGGCGAAGTAAGCAGAAAAGCCTGCACATCCGTATTTTCTTCCAGATATCTTTCCACACGTTCAGGGGAAATTCCTCCGTTTATCCCCAGTCTCTGATCTTCATGTGGATAAATATAGACCGGCTGAAGCTCACGTAAATACAATGCATGGTAAACAGCCTTGTGACAGTTCCTCGCGACAAGTATCTTCCCACCTTTATTTACACTTGCACTGACTGCTGCCAGAAGAGCCGCCGTACTTCCATTTACACTGAAGAAACATTTCTTTGTCCCATAAATCTGAGCTGCATATTCCTGTGCTTCTTTCAAAATTCCTTCCGCATGATGAAGATTGTCAAATCCTGAAATCTCTGTAATATCTCTCTCAAAAAGAAAATCATCTGCTGAAGATGCCCGGTTTCTCTTATGCCCCGGCATGTGAAACGGATAATAGTCAGACTGCCCATAGCTTTCTAATTTTTTATATAATCTTTCCATTTTTTTCCTTTTTATACTATTGTGCCAACAAGTTGATTTCTCGAACAATCTTGCGTTCCAAATTTCCCACTGATTATTGCCTTTTCGTGCCTGAAATATGGAACTTCCCTGATTCAGTTAAACTTTAAATCTGTATCCTACGCCCCAGATTGTTTCAATATACTGAGGTTTTGCAGTATTAAATTCAATTTTCTCCCGGATCTTCTTGATATGGACAGTGACTGTTGCAATATCTCCCACAGATTCCATATCCCAGATTTCCCGGAACAACTCTTCCTTGGTAAACACTCTGTTCGGATTCTCTGCAAGGAAGGTAAGCAGATCATATTCCTTGGAAGTAAATGTTTTCTCCTCTCCGTTTACCCATACGCGGCGTGCAGTCTTATCAATCTTGATCCCGCGGATCTCCACAATATCATTTTTGCGTACATTGGAACCGATCAGACGATTATATCTGTCCATATGTGCCTTGACTCTGGCTACCAGTTCACTTGGACTGAATGGTTTTGTCATGTAATCATCTGCCCCCAGTCCCAGACCTCTGATTTTATCTATGTCATCTTTCTTTGCAGATACCATGATGATAGGAGTATTTTTTTCCTGTCTTACCTGCCTGCAGATATCAAAGCCATCCACCTCCGGAAGCATCAGATCCAGAATAATCAGGTCAAACTCCTCATTCAGCGCACGCGTCAGTCCGGTGTCTCCTCTGTTGCAGATTTCAACTTCAAATCCGGAAAGCTCCAGATAATCCTTCTCCAGATCTGCAATTGCCTCTTCATCTTCTATAATTAAAATTCTGCTCATTTCATTGGTACCTCCTGATACTTTCTAAGTACAAAATACATGATTGTGCCGATTCCAAGCCTGCTGGTTGCCCAGACCTTTCCTCCATGATCCTCCAGGATCTTTTTTACAATGGAAAGACCGATTCCGCTTCCTCCCTTGGATGAATTTCTCGACACGTCTGTTCTGTAAAAACGATCAAAAATAGACGGCAGATCCTTTGCTGCAATTCCCTTTCCATTATCTTCAATTTCAACCTGAATAAAATCTCCCACATCCTTTATGCGAATCTGGATGATACCTTTGGGTTTATCCATATATTTGATAGCATTGCTGATAATGTTATGAATAACACGCCGAATCTGTTCTCCATCTGCGATCACCTGCACATTATCCTCAACATAATTGGCATATACCAGTTCAATTCCTCTCGTTTCCAGTTCCAGTCCTACTTCTTCTGCGCAATCACTGAAATAATCTTCTACATTCAGTTTACTGAAAGTATATGGAATTCTGTTGGTATCAATCTTTGAATAAAAAAGTCAGCTCATTGATCAGATGATCCATCTCATTCGTCTTATTATAAATAGTCTTCACATAACGGTCTATTTTCTCCGGCGTATCCGCTACGCCGTCCATAATCCCCTCTACATATCCCTTTACCGCTGTGATCGGCGTCTTAAGATCATGAGAAATATTGCTGATAAGTTCTTTATTTTCTTTATCCATAAGAACTTTCTCTTCTGCTGATTCCTTCAGCCGCTTTCTCATCTCCTCAAAATCCCGGCAAAGTTCCGAAAACTCATCGTCACCATCTACTTCCAGAACAAAATCAAGATTTCCCTCTTTGATATTCTGAGTGGCTTTCTTTAATTTAACCAGCGGTGTGGCAATACTTCTGTAAATCCATAATCCAATAGATAAAGCTGTGAATACTAATATTACCGTCGCAGTAAACAGCAGATCTTTTGCAATAATCCTTACCTGTGTCTGGCTGTGGGTGGATTCCCCTACTGAAATATCATACACCACTTCCGAAGAATCCTTTGTCTGCTGTGCAAACTTTGTATGACCTAATCCGTACAAAGTTGCCGAAAATAAAAGCAGAGGAACCAGAATATCATCACTACGAATCCAACTATAATCCTTGTTTTTAACTTCATCCCGATCATCCTTTATCTGTTGATTTATAAGGTTTCTATAATTTTGCCCTCTGCAAGCATTATATCATAAAGTCTGTTTTACATATCTAAATTTTCTATAAAAAGAACAGGAATCATCTGTCCTGTTCTTTCAGATAATTCCTGTTTTATCCCATTGCACTGCAATTTTTGTGATATTCTGTAATTATTCAGCATTCCACTGTCTGTGCAAGTACTGAACAGTTACGATTTTCTTATTTAAGCAAGGTATTTCTTAAGGTCATCAACTTTGTCCAGATGCTCCCATGGAAGGTCTACATCCGTACGTCCGAAATGTCCATAAGCAGCTGTCTGTCTGTAAATCGGTCTTCTCAGATCAAGCATCTTGATAATTCCCGCCGGGCGAAGGTCAAAGTTCTCACGAATGATCTCAACCAGCTTTGTATCAGAAAGTTTACCGGTTCCGAATGTTTCTACGTGGATAGATGTCGGATGAGCAACACCGATCGCATAGGAAAGCTGAATCTCACATTTATCTGCAAGACCTGCTGCAACAATATTTTTTGCAACATAACGTGCAGCATACGCTGCGGAACGGTCTACCTTTGTACAGTCTTTACCGGAGAAAGCACCGCCGCCATGACGTCCGGTTCCACCGTAAGTATCAACGATGATCTTACGTCCGGTAAGTCCGCTGTCACCATGAGGTCCGCCGATCACGAAACGTCCTGTTGGGTTGATGAAATATTTTGTGTTCTCATCTACCATATCTGCCGGAATGATCTCATCGAAAACGTATTTCTTAATGTCCTCATGGATCTGCTCCTGAGTTACATCCGGATCATGCTGTGTAGAGCATACTACTGCATCGATACGGATTGGTTTTCCGGCTTCATCATATTCTACAGTAACCTGTGTTTTTCCGTCCGGTCTTAAATATTTTAATGTACCGTCTTTACGGATCTTCGTTAACTGACGTGCAAGTTTGTGTGCCATGTTGATGGCATATGGCATATACTCTTCTGTCTCATTGGAAGCATAACCAAACTGGATACCCTGGTCACCTGCTCCGATAGCATCAATTTCATCTTCACCCATTTTTGCTTCAAGAGCTTTATCTACGCCAAGAGCGATATCAGCAGACTGTTCATCGATTGCTGTGATAACTGCACATGTATCAGCATCAAATCCATATTTTCCACGTGTATATCCGATTTCGCGGATAGTATCTCTTACGATTTTCTGAATATCAACATATGCATTTGTTGTAATCTCACCCATAACAAGTACAAGACCTGTAGTTGTAGCAGTTTCACATGCAACACGACTCATAGGATCTTTTTCCATAAGAGCGTCAAGAATAGCATCGGAAATAGCATCACACATTTTTATCCGGATGGCCTTCAGTTACAGATTCAGAAGTAAATAAAATTTTCTCCATTGTGTTCTCCTTTTTTATTCATTTACAATTGTTTCCCGACCGCAGAATAACCCACAGCCATTTATGTACTGTATCAACAGATTATTTCTCTCCGCTGATACTTTTCCGTTAACAAAAAGAAACAGCCCGAAGTAATCGGACTGTCTGATTATCTCAACAATCCTCTTATTGTTCGATCACTCGCTCAGGTTGGCACCTTCCTACACAAACAGGGGTTGCCGTGGCTTCGCAGATCCTTTGTATCTCCACCACTCTGAATAAAAGGCTATTACTAATTATTAACTTGCATTAATTAAGATTGCTGCATATCATACAATATACTTAACCCTTACAAATGTCAAGTAATTTTTTGGTATTTTTTATCATCCCACCCTGAGACGGAATTTCTGGATTTCTTTCTCATTGGATACTCTCTCAATCTCAGCACCGAGAGATCTCAGCTTATCTTCAAAATTCTCGTATCCTCTCTGGATATATACGATATCATCAACAACTGTGATCCATCTGCTGCAAGACCTGCGATCACCAGGGCTGCACCTGCACGCAGATCCGGTGCACTTACTCTCGCACCTGTAAGCTTCTTCACACCATCAATAATTGCTGAATTTCCCTCAACTTTGATGTTTGCTCCCATACGTGAAAGTTCGTCCGCATACTTGAATCTGTTCTCAAAAATACTCTCTGTTACAATACTGGTTCCCTCTGCAAGTGCCAGAGTTACAGCAATCTGTGGTTGCATATCTGTAGGATATCCGGGATATGGAAGAGTCTTTACATGAGTACGGTGAAGTCTCTTTGGTGCACGTACACGAACTGCATCATCAAATTCCTCAACCTCACATCCAATTTCTTCAAGTTTAGCCGTAGTTGCTTCCAGATGCTTCGGAATTACATTCTTAACTGTTACATCTCCGCCTGTTGCTGCCGCAGCAAACATAAATGTACCTGCCTCGATCTGATCCGGAATAATAGAATACTCTGTACGGTGGAGCTTCTCCACACCTTTAATACGGATCACATCTGTACCTGCACCTTTAATATTTGCCCCCATACTGTTCAGGAAGTTGGCAACGTCAACTACATGCGGTTCTCTTGCGGCATTTTCCAAAATAGTACGTCCCGGAGCCAATGAGGCTGCCATCATAATATTGATCGTTGCACCTACAGAGACAACGTCAAGGAAAATATGGCTTCCATGAAGTTCATCTGCTTTCGCAACAATTGCTCCATGCATGATATCTACATCTGCACCAAGCGCTCTGAATCCCTTCAGATGCTGGTCGATCGGACGGCTTCCGATGTTGCATCCACCTGGAAGCGGTACCTCTGCATGTTTATACTTACCAAGAAGTGCTCCCAGCAGATAGTAGGAAGCTCTGATCTTCTTGATATATTCATAATCAACACTTACATCTCCAATTGTAGATCCGTTAATCTTCACAGTAGATTTATCAATACGGTCTACCTGTGCTCCAATACCAGCGATCGCTTCAAGCAATACATTGATATCCCTTACATCCGGCAAATTCTCTATCAGAATCGTCTCATCAGTCATTATGGCTGCTGCAAGAATAGCAAGTGCCGCATTCTTGGCACCGGCAATCTCAACTTCACCGACTAAAGGGTTGCCTCCTTTTATAACATACTGTTCCATATCACACCTCTTATTTATTTTCACTCCATGAGCAGAATTAATGGTCACTGTTCACTCTGTTTTTCGTTTTCTGCGAACATGTAACTTCTGTTTCAAATGCATATATGTTTATACTAAACGATCATCCTATTTTAAAGTCAGTTGTATATTATATCATATATTTATCATTTGTAAACAAAAATTATTTACCACTGTCCTTTTCCCGAGCTGTAATAATCACTTTCCCTGCTCTTTGATATGTATTATCTCCAGAATTGCCCGAAGACTTTCATCCAAATCTTTCCCCTCTTCATCAATGGTAATATCTGCATATTTCTCGTACAGAGGTACACGTTCCTCATACAGATCTTTCAGGCTCTGACCGTCCTTTAACAGAACTCCGCGGCCTTTCAGATTTCCCAGTCTTTTGGATAAAGATTCCAGTGATAATTTAAGATATATAACCTTACCTATGGACTTCAGATGTTCCATTGCCTCATCACAGTAAATAACACTTCCGCCGGGTGCAATGACCGTATCTGTCACATGAATGTCTGCATTAACCTGATTTTCAATTTCCTTAAATTTTTCCGGTCCGTCCTGCTCTATGATCTCTGAAAGCTTTCTTTTCTCCTGTTTCTGTATCAGAAGATCCGAATCCAGAAATTCATATCTCAATGCTTTTGCAAGAATAACTCCTATTGTACTTTTCCCTGAACCGGGCATTCCTATTAATGTCACATTATTCATGTTTATGTCCTTTCATTTTATCATACATTGTCTGCGTCTGCAAATTGCGGATTACTGTTTCTTTTTTCCGGATTTTTCTCTTTTTTTAATCGCTGTATCCAAATGTTCCCAGTTTTTTACCAATTCCCAGATATTCACCATGAGAATACACCAGAGGTTTCGCATCATTCAGATGAAATTTCTTCTTCTCGTCCATATACTGCGGATCAGCATGAACTGCAAGCACATCCGCCAGAAACATATGGTGGGAACCCAATTCCAGAACCTGCCTTACTTTGCATTCAATACTCACCGGAGATTCTGCGATCATGGGAACTTTCACAAAATCCGCCTTCTCTTTGGTAAGCTTCATTTCTTTAAATTTATCAACATCCCTGCCGGAACGGACTCCACAGTAATCCGTTGCATATGCCAGTTTCTCTGTTGTCAGATTTATTACAAATTCTCCCGTCTTTCTGAGCATATCATAGGAAAAACGGGATGGTCGCACAGAAATAGACACCATCGGCGGATTCGTGCAGACAGTTCCTGCCCATGCAACTGTAATAATATTGTCATTCCCCTCTCCGTCAGAAACACTTACCATAACTGCCGGAAGTGGATAAAGCATATTTCCTGCTTTCCAGGTTTCTTTTTCCATTTCTTATTATCCTCAGCTATTCTGTCTGCTGCCATCAGTTGTAATCGTTCTGTCCGGCCTGTGCAGCTTCCATAAGTGCCGGAATCAGCTGTTTCTTACGTGAAACAACGCCTTTCAGATCAAATACACCATCCTTTGGCTCCATATGGAAAGCAATACGTGCCATTTCCTCACTTCCCTCACCATAATAGAGAAGCTCTGTAGATTCCTCAATAATATTGGTAAGCATAAAGAATACGCGGGTAACACCATGACGGCCACACTCGCTGACCATAAACGGAACCAGACGCTCTTTGATTTCTGCCAGCTCATCGCTGTCCATGGAACTGATCTGTCCAACACCAAAGTTGATCTCATCCTCAGCAATAAATTTCTTATAATCCTGATAGAAAATTTCTTCCGGTGATTTGTCTTTCAGGTTACTTCCTGCTTTAAACATCTCTTTTGCAAACTGCTCAATATTGATTCCTGCAATAAGTGCCAGCGCACCTGCAGCCATCTTGTCAGATAATGTGCAGGTAGGTGAACGGAACATCAGTGTATCTGAAATAATCGCAGCACAGAGAAGCCCCGCAATACTCGGTGAAATCTCAAGTTTCTGCTCCCCATACATTTCATACAGAATCGTTGCTGTACATCCGACCGGCTGATTTCTGAAAGAAATCGGTACCATAGTTTCCAGAGAACCCAGTTTATGATGGTCAATAATCTCCACGATTTCAGCTTTATCGATATTGTCAACTGCCTGATCTTTCTCATTATGGTCCACAAGTGCTACTTTTTTCCTGTGCATATCCAGGAAATTTCTTCGGGAAATTGTTCCGATACATTTTCCCTTTTTGTTAATTACAGGGAACGCACGATGACGGTGTTTGATCATCTCATTCTGAATATCATCCGTAAAATCCTCTGTATTAAAAGTAACCAGATTATCTGTTTTCATAATATACCGTACAGGAATACTCTGGTTGATCAGTCTTGCGATCGTAAATGTATCATACGGAGACATAATAATTACAATTTCTCTCTCATGAGCAAGCTTTATCACCTTTTCGCTGACTTCAATTCCCATACCAACGATAATACAGCTAACATTCTGCGCAATCGCCTGAAGATGATCCTCTTCTCTGTCTCCCATGATTATCAGGTCATCCGGTTCAATATAGGCTTTGAGCATTTCCGGATTTGCAGTTCCCACCAGAACTTTTCCTTTTGTAAAATATCCATGCTCATTTCCCTCTACTACGGTACCTGCAATTGTCTCGGCAATTCTTCTGTACTGTGTCTTCGCTCTTGACAGCAGATAACTGTCCGTTGTATCCATATAAGTCTTAGCAATATCACCGATTGTGATCAGACCTTCCAGCTGTCCTTCTCTGTCTCTGATTGGAAGAGATACGATACTTTTCTCCATCATCAGATCCCATGCATTTTTCAGGGACATACTCTTATCAGCTTCCGGACTCATACGGATATCCATATCTTTTATCTGTGTTCCAATATTAGACAGATATCCCGGCGGCTGCATGCCGAAACGATTTAACACATATTCTGTCTCTTCATTGATCTGTCCTGCACGTTTTGGAATGTATTTCACCTTCTGAGAAGTCCTGTTTTTGATGTCCGCATAGGCAATTGCTGAACAGATGGAATCCGTATCCGGATTCTTGTGACCTATTACAAATATTTTTTCCTGATTTCTCATACAGATTCTAACCTCAATTATCTAATTTAATGTTTGCAAAAAGTGCGCCAAGAGATGTGGAAGCCTCTTCCTTTGAATCTGGAAGCTCGATCACTTCCTCCTCAATTTCCTTAGCCATCATATCTGTTGCCTCTTTGATGCTCAGACTTAATTTTCCATCTTTGACAGCAGTTACTTTTACCTTTACTTTATCTCCAACTGTCAGAACTTCTGATGGTTTCTTAATTCTCTTCTCACAGATCTGTGAAATATGAACCAGACCTGACAGACCATTTCCCAGATCTACGAATGCACCATATGGCTGTAAGCTCTCAACAACACCTTCTGTTACAAGTCCGACCTGCACATTGGAGATTTTTGTTTTTCTCTCCTCTTCTGCTTTTTCTCTTAATATTTCCTTTGCAGAGAGAATTAATCTTCCTTTTTCTTTATCAATATCGAAAACCTGAACCTGGATTGGTTTGTTCAGATATTCGTTTGTATCCTCCACATAATTCAGGGCAAGCTTTGAGGCGGGAATAAATCCACGTACACCTTCTACATAGGCGATCACGCCGCCATTTACAATGCCTTTTACCACCACATCAATTACTTCTTTTGAATCCTTTAATTCTTTCAGCTTATCCCATGCAAGCACATCTGCTGCTTCTGTTCTGGACAGCAGAATATTTCCATTTCCATCGTCTTTACTCACAACAATCGCAGAAACTTCATCTCCCACATTCACCTGTTCCTTTAAAGAAAATCCCGGTTCTCTGCTGTAATCCTCTGCCGGAATAATGCCTTCCGCATAATACTTCAGATCTACCACAACTTCTTTTTCATCTACACTGATGACAGTTCCTGTAAGAATATCCCCTTCTTCAATTTTCTTAAAAGAGGCTTCCAGTTCTGTTTCGTAATCTTTCATTGATTCAGCCATTATCTGTTTTCTCCTTTACCTGGAATAAATGTAACTCTTCTCCATCTGTTACAGGATACTGAACAGTTACAAATAGAGTATATCATGTCAGCTATTTTCAAACATTATAACACAATCACTTTAATAATGGAAATCTGAATTTTCATACAGATAGTTCACACAAACGGATATTTATATGTTACAATAATATCATCAACCAACTATAGCAAATCTATAAACAAGTCCCCTGTGAGATTACAAAAATCAACGGGGAACTGCCTGTATCAGGAAAGGATATTATTATACATGAATTATGATTCTGTCCCCTTGAGGGATTTTAAAGAACTGAATGACTGGGAGACAGTTATTTTTGTCTATCAGTCTGCCCTTAAACAGGTAGAAACAAAGATTGATATTCTAAACGGTGAATTTCAGCACAGACATAAATACAATCCGATCGAACATGTAAAATCCAGAATCAAAACTCCGGAAAGCATTGTAAAAAAACTGAAACGACATGGATATGAATCCAGTATCGAGAACATGGTACGCTATGTAAATGACATCGCAGGAATCCGTATCAGCTGTTCCTTTACATCTGATATCTATCTGATCGCAGATATGATTTCCAAACAAAATGACCTGACGATCCTTGCAAGACGTGATTATATGAAAAATCCTAAAAAGAGCGGTTACCGCAGTTATCATATGCTGGTTACCACACCGGTCTTTCTCTCCGACAGTATCATTGATACCAAAGTAGAGATTCAGATCCGCACAGTTGCACAGGATTTCTGGGCGACTCTGGAGCATAAGATGCATTACAAATTTGAGGGAGACGGACCTGACTATATCACAAAAGAATTAAGAGAATGTGCGCGATATGTAGCAGAACTGGATACCCGCATGGAAGAACTCAATAATGAAATCCAGAAATATGGAAAATTATCAGATAAAAATAAAAAATCCCCGTAAAACGAGGAGTGCCCCGGCAGTGGTTTACCGGGGCTATTATTATGAAAAAATTTATGTGTAATGATAACACATTACAACGTCTTTCGTAGGTTCTTTCGAACTATCTATATAGTAGCAATCATTTATGAATAAATTATGAACTCGCAGTTAACTTTTCGTTCATTTGCACAATTATTTTATATTTTTTAATATTTTTTTATAGAATTACCACATATTTATAGTTCTTGTTTTATTTTATGCTTGTCTATCTTGTATATCTCCCATAATCTTCCATAACTATTTCGTCTTTTCACAGTTACGATTTGAGAATGAGCAGATTTTACTCAAAAAGACTCTTTGCAAAATCAGCCAGTTTATGCAGGATTCCTTTTACCTCTTCTTTACCAATCCCCATTTCTTCCAGTTTATCATATGCCTTCGTCACAGCACTCCTGAGCTGTTCCTCATCAATATCAGAATCCTTGATCTGTTTAACGATCTTTATGATTCTGTTCTCTTCTTCCTCCGAAAGGCTAACTCCTGCAGTACTCTCCGCAGTCTGGATCAGCGATCTGATCTGATCATCTGAAATATCCTGTTTTGCTGCCTCATTTTTCACATACATAATGATATCAACTACTTTGTCCGGATCTGATACAAGAGAATCAATCTCATTATCAGAAATAATCTCCTGTACAGATTCCGAAGTATCTGCTGCCATCGCCGGTACTGCCGGTGTCGTACATGTAATTGCTGCCGCAATAATAAGTATTCCTGCTTTTTTTATTCTCATGATTTAATTACCTCCATACTTTTGCCAGTCAATAATAAGTCTCTGTCTTTTCACTGTCAGCAGATTACAGACAATGAACAGGCATTTTTATTTACCGGCTCATTATATCAGAAATCTTATGCCTTCTGTAAAATAAATATCCCAATTTCTCTCTTCATAATTCCTTCGACATTTGTTCAAATTTTTTTTCACATCTTAAACACGATTTTCTCATAATTGCAGGATATACTAAAGCTATAAAAATAATAAAGCCAAACGTTATTTTTATAAAATTTCTTTTTCATATGTTGATTGCCGGAAGAGGCAATTAACTCTCCTTCCTTTTAAAAAATAAATTTGAACGTAATATAAAAAGCATCCGCTTAGCCACCGGATGCTTTTTATATTTATCTTTTTATGAAATTTCTGTAAATGCATTTGCCAGCTGTGCAAACTGTGCCAGTGTCAGTGCTTCTCCTCTGACACTCAGGGAAAGTCCACACATCCCCAACGCCTGCTCAATCTGTTCTTTAGAAAATGGTATCTCCTGTGAATTCTTCAGACCATTCACCAGTGTCTTCCTTCTCTGGTTAAAAGATGCTCTGATAATACGAAACATCAGCTTCTCATTCTTTACCTCAACCGGCGGTTTTTCATATCGTTCCAGTCTGATCACCGCACTTCCCACTTTAGGTCTTGGCATAAAAACAGTTGGGCGGTACATTTGCCACGATCTTTGGTTTCGCATAATATTGCACAGCCAGTGAAAGCGCCCCGTAATCTTTTGTTCCGGGTCCTACCTGCATTCTGTCCGCAACTTCTTTCTGTACCATAATAGTAATAGAATCAACAGGAACCTGATTCTCAAACAATCCCATGATGATTGGGGTAGTAATGTAATATGGCAGATTGGCAACAACCTTGATCGGACGCCCCTGATTTTTTTCCAGTGCAAGCTGGCGGATGTCTACTTTGAGGATGTCGTTGTTGATGACTGTCACATTATCCCAATCTTTCAGAGTGTCGTCCAGAATAGGAAGCAGTGTTTTATCAATCTCAACTGCTGCCACTTCCCTTGCTGCTTCAGCCAGATACTGTGTCATGGTTCCGATTCCCGGTCCAATCTCCAATACAAAATCATCCTTTGTGATCTGTGCAGAATCTATAATCTTATCCAGAACATGAGTATCGATCAGAAAGTTCTGACCAAACCTTTTCTGGAATGCAAAATTATACTTCTGAAGCACTTCTATGGTATACTTTGGATCTCCTAGATACGGTCTGGGCATAATCTTTACTCCTTTTTCTTTATTACCTGTAACTGTACAAATACGCATTATTTAGTAAAATCTTTCTCGTACAGAACAATATATCCATCTCTGTCTATACGTTTCTTAGATACATTTCGTTTAAATTTACGGATTCCTCCCTGTGATTTTGCAATCGCAGCATCTATCAGTTCTTTTACTGCGCCAACATTCATAGGAGAATCCTCTTTCTGGTTAATTCCAATCAGATTATACAGCGCAAGCATTCCCATCTGATCAATAGCATAACCATTCTCTTTTGTATAAACCCTTGCAAAATTGACAAGTTCATCATTGGTAAACACAGGAATATTGATCATTGAAGTAAACTTCTTTGCGAATTTCGGATATCTGGCAATCAGTTTTCGCATACCAATCTTCTCATCTTCCACGATTACTGTAAGTCCGTCTGTATTAACTTCCATGGCTTTGTCAAGCATCTCTACTGTTTCCGGTGTCAGCTGATTTGCATTTTCGATCACAAGAAAGCCACCTGCCAGCTTTGAAAAAATCTTATAAATATTTTTTCCGTTGATCTGATCTGCAAAAACATATGCTACTTTTGACGCTTCCAGATTCAGTTCTTTACAGATTGCCGGAATCAGGCCTGAGATCAGTCTGGTCTTTCCGCATTCCTTACCGCCCATCACAATAATATTTCCAGTTTTAGAAGTCTTGTCTGCTGCAGCCATCTGTACATCATATAAAGTATCCACAAGCTGCTCTTTCATACCCGGAACCTTTACAAAATATGTAAATAACTGCTTCTCATCATCTGTAAGTTCTTTTTCTCTTGGTACGATATCCCTTGGATCTACTCCATTTTCCGGCTGGATAGATTCTATAAAACGTTCCAGCTCCTCTTCTTCTGTCAGGGGTTGGGCTTCTTCCGTTCCCTCTGTATCATCTTCCGGATTCAGATCTGTATTCCCCATCGGTCCATGGAGAAATTCCTCTTCAGCTCTTCTGAGATCTTCTTCTGTAACCTCATCTTCTTCTTCATCATCTTCTTCTATTTCCGGCTGCACCGGTATTTCCTTTTTCGGTTCTTCATCCGGCTTTGGATCAGCAACCTTTATATCTTTTATATCTCCGCTGAGGAAATCCGGTTCTTCCAGTTCCTCTGAAATATCATGGGCTTTTATTTCTTTATCATCAACATCAGTTTCTGAACTTTCTTCCTGTACTTCTTCTGTTTTTGACTCTTCTTCCTTCGGAATCTCAATTCCCTGCGCACTGGCAGCAGCAAGGATCGTATCCTCCAGATTCAACTCTTTCCCTTCCAGATCAAAAGAATCCATATTCAGTTTCGTCTCAGCAACTTCCTCAACTTTCGGCGGTTTGCTCAGTTCCATATTTTTCATGGATGCCGGAATATTTAATTCAGGCATCTTAATTGCAGCCATGGGTTCTGCCCCCGGTTTTTCAGGTTCTGCCTCCAATTCCGGAACATTTTCAGGTTCTTTCTGTGACGCATCACTCTTTATGATTTCTTCCGGAATCTCATCTTCCCTGGTGATACCGGCCTCGTTAACCATATCCATGGATTCTTCCGGAAACTCTTCTTTCTCTTCCTGAGTCTTACCTCCAAAGACATCCCTGATCCCCTTTGAAATCTTTTCCTGAATGCCTTCCATGCTGACCTGAACTTCCGGCTCATTGTTTTCTGTGGTTTCTTCCACTTCTTCAGCTTCAGGCTCTTCCTGCGCTTTTACTTCTGTTTCCGTTTTTTTCTTCTCCAGTTCTTTCGCCTGCTCTGGTGTAAGAAGTTTCGGAACAAACTGTTTCTCAAATTTTGCTTTCTCGGCACCTGTCAGCTCACCCATTCTCATTTTAAGATCATAGGCTTTCATAACATATTTGCCTTCACTGAACCAGAGAATGATTTCATTGCATAAATCCAGACATTTCTGTTTTTCTCCAGCTTTGTAATACAGGGCTGCCAGTTCATATGACCATTTCTCTGTAAATTCCTGTTCTTTATACTCTTCCAGGATTCTGATCTGCTCATTTAATGAAGAATTTTTTGCCCTTGCAATCTTGTACTGCAGAATATATTGTGTACTGTCATTCGAAGCCACCTGCTTATACTCTTCAAAAAATTCTTCTGCTTCATTGATATCATCCATTCGCAGAGAGATCTCAATCAGACGGTAAAGAATATTTTTTCCAATAGATGCCTTATGATATGCAAGAAGGAAAATCTCCTTACTGTCCTCATATCTTCCGTTTGCTGCATATATTTCACCGACAACACATAAGGTGCGGACATTTTTTGACGCGTCTCCAGTCTATGCTGTCTACAATGTTCATGGCACCTTTATAATCTTTGTCCTGAACCAGCTTATTAATCTCTTCAAGTTTTATCCGAAATTCTTCTTTATCCAATGCATTCACCAACTTTCCATAATTACGCTCAGTGTATCATAAGCCCGTACCCTTGTCAAAAGATTGTTTCTTCTTACACAGGCTGTGATACTGTTCCCTGAACTACCTGAAATACCTTATTTATCTGAAACTGATGACTGATAAAATCATCCAGCCCTGTACATGTTATCAATGTCTGGATATCACTGATACTGTCCAGAAGATAATTCTGCCTGCTGCTGTCCAGCTCGGACAGAACATCATCCAAAAGCAGAACCGGTGTGTCTTTTATTTTTCTCTTTACTATATATATTTCTGATAATTTAAGTGAAAGTGCCGCTGTCCTCTGCTGTCCCTGAGAACCGTATTTCCTGATATCAATCCCATTTGCCATTACACACAGGTCATCTCTGTGTGGGCCTGCGGATGTCAGTCTCATCCTCATATCTCTTTCTCTGTTGGCACAAATGGTACTTTCCAGTTTCTCTGCTGTACAGTCCGGTTCATAAATAACGTTCAGTTCTTCCAATCCCCCTGTAAGATTACCATGTATTTTTCGAACCGTTTCATTTAGTTCTTTAATAAATTCACTGCGCTTGTCAATAATCTTCCGTCCATATTCAGCCATCTGTATATCCCAGATATCCAGTGTATCTTTAAGTGAAGGCTGAACACTGAGATCCTTCAGCAATTTATTTCTCTGATTTACAATATGGTTATATGAAGCCAGATCTGTAAGATATATTTTATCTAACTGGCACAGTTCCAGATCAAGAAATCTCCTTCTCTCACCCGGACCATTTTTTATAATATTCAGATCCTCAGGAGAAAAAAACACCAGATTAACTACTCCGAAAAGCTCACTGGCCTTCCGGATAGGAAGACCATTGATCGCAACGCCTTTTGCTTTATTCTTTTTAAGATGCATATCAATCCTGTAGGAAAGCTCATCTCTTTTTACCATCATCCTGATATGAGATTCATCCTTTCCAAACTGAATCATATCCTTATCTCTGCTTCCTTTATGCGATTTTGTAGTTCCGCAAAGATAAAGTGCCTCCAGGATATTGGTCTTGCCCTGAGCGTTATTGCCGTAAAATATATTCGTCCCCTGTGCCAGATCGAGTTCCAGAGAATCATAATTTCTGAAATTTTTTTAACTGAACAGATTCAATATACATTTATTCACCTGATCACTTTAATTTCTTTTCCATCATAAGAAACGATGTCACCTTCATAAACCTTTCGGCCACGACGGTCATCTACCTCTCCGTTTACTTTTACCAGTCCGTCAGTGATTACATATTTCGCTTCAACCCCGTCCTGAACCATATCTGCAAGTTTCAGTAACTGCCCCAGTTTTATAAATTCATCTCTGATTTTAATTTCTTCCATTTTCATTTACTCCCTATCTTGCCTGATTCTGGTTGATATTTACAGGCAGAATCAAATATGTGTAATTTTCCTCGTCATCCCTGATAAAACATGGTGCTTTTGGATTTACGAGGTAGATACTGATTGTTTCATCATCGATTACTTTGAGTGCATCGATCAGAAATCTTGGATTAAAGCCAATAAGGATATCTTTGCCTTCTTTATCAATATCAATATTTTCATTCATGGAACCCATTGCAGAATCAATACGTAATTCCATAGAATTATCTGTAATTTCAATAATGATCGGTTTCTTTTCTCCCTCTCTTACCAACAGAGTGGCTCTGTCGATACAGTCCAGAAATTCTTTTTTATTAATTTTAATTTTGGTTTCGTAATCGCTGGAAAGCATCTGATCAATACGGAAATATTCTCCATCGATTAATCTGGAAACAACAATAGTCTGGTCAAACTCAAATAAAATATGATTTTTTGAGAAATAAATATTTACAATATCATCAATTTCACCGGATAAAATCTTACTGATCTCATTAAGTGTTTTGCCAGGTACCACCACTTTGCGGTCAACATAATCTTTTTTCAGTTCCATACGTCTGATCGCAATACGATGTCCATCGAGAGATACTATTTTCAGGTAGTTATTTTTGATTTCAAAAAGTTCACCGGTCATCAGCTTATTGGTTTCATTGGAGGCAATTGAGAAAATAGTCTGTCTAATCATCTCTTTTAATGTGAATTGAGAGATAGTAAGACTTTCTTCTTTCTCAATCAGTGGGAGATATGCAAAATCTTCTCCGGATTTACCAGGTATCGTGAATTTTGCTTTCTCACAGGTAATGGTGGCAGTAAGTTTCTCATCTGTTTTAATAGTTACCGTATTGTCTGGCAGTCGACGAATGATTTCATAGAAAATTTTTTGCATCCAGCGCAATGATTCCTTTTTCTTCAATGATTCCATCAACAATTGTTTCTATACCGAGTTCCATATCATTAGTAGTAAATTTGATCTGGTTTGTAGTAGCATCAATCAGAATACATTCCAGAATTGGCATTGTTGTTTTAGAGGGAACTGCTTTCAGTGAGATGTTTACACTTTTGAGCAAGTTGATTTTCTGGCAAATGATTTTCATAATGTGTATAACTTCCTTTCTTGGGTGATGTGGTTTTTTATAGATAAATATATAAAAGGAATTCGTCGTCTCCGCCGTAGGGGATGTGAATATGTGAAAAACTCCATTGAAGGTTGATTTTTCAAGGAGTTCGGATATGGATAACTTCGTGTAAAGGTGTGCTTAAAGTATGTGTATAACTTGTGTATAACCGAAGCGCCCAAAAAGTGGCGAAAAGTTATACACACTTATACACATTCAATCAACATCTTATACACATGTTATACAGTCAGTTATCCTCATCCCTGTGGATTAATTTTTTTCTTTAAAGTTTCAATGGTGTTTTTAAGGTTTTCATCGTTGTTGATTTCTTTTTCAATTTTGTCGATACCGTGCATAATGGTAGTATGATCACGATTTCCAAGACATTTTCCGATAGATTTCAGCGGAGTTGAGATGATTTCTCTGCATAAATACATGGCAATCTGGCGGGGGGTTACAATTTTGGAGTTACGCTTATTTCCACAAAGGTCATCCACTGTAACATCAAAATGTTCAGCAACCATGGAAATAATATAATCCGGCGTGATGACTTTCTTTTCATCAGGGGAAATAATGTCTTTTAACGCCTGTTCGGCAAGTTCAAGTGTAACTTCCTTTTTTTCAAGTTTGGCAAAAGCCATCACCTTGTTGATCGCGCCTTCCAGTTCGCGGATATTGGATTTAATATTGTTTGCAATGTATTTGATTACTTCCTCGTTAATATCATATCCATCCATTTCTTCCTTCTTATGAAGAATTGCCATTCGGGTTTCGTAATCCGGCAGTGTGATATCTGCGATCAGGCCCCATTCAAATCGTGAACGGAAACGTTCTTCCAGGATTTCCATATCTTTTGGAGGTTTATCTGACGAAATAATAATCTGTTTTTTGGCACTGTGCAGGCTGTTAAAGGTATGGAAAAATTCTTCCTGTGTAGATTCCTTTCCTATAATAAACTGAATATCATCGACAAGAAGAACATCAATGTTTCTGTATTTTTCACGAAACTTGGTCATTGCCGAGTTATTTCCATTACGGATTGTTTCGATCAGTTCGTTGGTAAACTCTTCACTGGTAACGTAAAGTACTTTGCTGTTTCATCATGATCAATAATGAAATGAGCAATAGAATGCATCAGATGAGTTTTTCCCAGACCTGCACCGCCATAGATAAAGAGCGGATTGTAGGTATCACCCGGGGATTCGGCAACTGCAAGAGCTGCTGCCTGGGCAAATTTATTATTGCTTCCGACTACAAAGGTATCAAAAGTGTATTTTGGATTCAAATGAGCTTCCTCGCAGCGTGCGTCCTGAGACTGCGCTTTTGGAGAAACTTCCTCTTTTTTGGAACATCTTCCGGCAATATGAAATTGATGTCACAGTTTTCCATTCCGGTAACTTCACTGATCGTTACCTGAAGTGGAAGTTTATATTTTTTACTTATATAATTGAGACCTACCTGCTCTGAAGGCACGATAATAGTGACAACATTGTCAACTACTTCGTAAACAGTAAGTGGTTTTAGCCAGGTATTAAAAGAAACGTCGGACAGATCATGTTCTGTCTTGACGATTTGCAGGATTTCGTCCCATTTTTCCACAACTTTGTTCATTTTCTGGTTCTCCCGGTTCGTATTACTTCTATATTAAGTGTGTATTGATAATATTGAGTTTTCCACAAACTCTGACCGTATTCTTAAAAAAGACATAAATATCCTTATATATATTATAATAAAAATGCCTGTTTTCGCAATGTATATTTGAGGGAAATGTGGAAAAAAGTTATCCCCACTTTTTATGTGGATTAGTGTGGATAACAGTGGAAAGCCAATTCAGGTTACCATAATGTGACGTTATTCTTTTAAAAACGATAAAAAATGGGGATAATTTTATGCACAGTAAGAAAAGTAGAAATAAAAGCATTTTTTTGAAGATATGTGTAAAATAGACAGGAGAAAGTGGAAAGATATATAGGTATTCCACAAGTTATCCACAAGTTATCCACAAAATGTGGATAATATTACGTAAACCAATTATGTAATCCACAATGGCATAAAAAACCATTTAAATCTTTGTGTAAATAATACTTGACGAATCCACCCTTTATGAATATAATTGAAATGATGTTCTAATAAGTAAAGTTGGCGGGCAGGAGAGCTGTAGAATCCGGTGTCTGTCATACTTAAAAAGTTACAAAATTTAACATGGATAATAGATAAAGGAGGTGCTTTACCTATGAAAATGACATTTCAGCCAAAAAAGAGATCTAGAGCAAAAGTTCATGGTTTCAGAGCTCGTATGAGCACAAAGGGTGGTCGTAAAGTATTAGCTGCCAGAAGATTAAAAGGAAGAAAGCATTTATCAGCCTAAGAATAAGACCGCAATTATGTGGTCTTTTCTTCTCTTAAAAAAGAGATCAGGAAAGGGGATTCTATGCAAAGATCAGAGTCCTTAAAAAAAAAATCAAGATTTTCAAAAAGTATACAGAAATGGAACATCAAAAGGTAATCGGTATCTGGTGATGTACGTACTGAAAAATCAGTACATGAAGAATCGTCTGGGAATATCAGTAAGTAAAAAAAGTAGGGAATAGTGTGGTTCGCCACAGACTCACCAGATTGATAAGAGAGAGTTATCGGTTGAATGAAGCGGAATTTGAAAACAGTTTGGACATTGTAGTAGTTGCACGCCCACAGGCAAAGGACAGAACCTATCAAGAGATAGAGAGTGCGCTGATGCATCTGGCGGGAAAGCACTGCATAGCAGGTAAGAACAATGATAAAGAAGTTTCTGATCAGAATAATTAAACTCTATCAAAAGTATATATCACCGATGAAGAGAACAAAATGTCCTTATATTCCCACATGTTCTCAATATGGTTTAGAAGCAATCGAAAAATATGGTGCATTAAAGGGTGGTCTTCTTGCGGTATGGAGGATACTTCGCTGTAATCCTTTTTCCCACGGAGGCTATGACCCTGTACCGTAAAGACAGGAATGTACTTGAAAATTGAATATTGATCGATCGAAGGAACCTCCTGTCATTTATGGATTCTAGGAGGAAATGAACTTGGAAATGATTTTAGCGACAAAGAGCAGCACTCCTATCATTGGTCAGCTTGCGACCGTTATGGGATGGATCATGGATGGTATTTACAGATTGCTGAATATCTTTGGAATTCAGAATATCGGTCTTTGTATTGTCATCTTCAGTATCCTTATTTATGCTCTTATGACCCCACTGCAGATCAAACAGCAGAAATTCTCTAAGCTGAGTGCAATCATGCAGCCGGAACTTCAGAAAATTCAAAAGAAGTACAAGGGAAAAAACAACGATACTGCTGCAATGCAGAAAATGCAGGAGGAAACACAGGCTGTATATCAGAAATACGGCGTATCTCCTACAGGAAGCTGTGTACAGCTTGCAATCCAGTTCCCTATTTTGATGGCCTTATATCAGGTAATTTATAAAAATTCCGGCATATGTAGGAAGTGTAAGGGATATCCTTGCATCTGCAGTTACCAGTATTACAGGTGTAAACGGATATACAGATATCCTTCAGCAGTTTATCACAGATAATAAGATGACAAGAGTTCAGCTTATTATGGATGGAAGTAAAGCTACAAGTAATTCAGTCACAGACTTTTTGTATGCATTATCACCTTCCCAGTGGAAAACACTTGCTGAGACAAGCCAGTTTGCAGGATTTACTGATACGCTGAACAGCACTGCAAAAGAGATTTCACATGTGCAGAATTTCTTTGGTCTGAATATCGCTGATCAGCCACTGACTTATATTAAAGCAGCTTTTGTAGGTGGATCTGCTCTTCTTGCTATCGTTGCGATTCTTATCCCGATTCTTGCGTGGGCTACACAGATGATCAACTTAAAAACTGATGCCTCAGGCAGCACAGCAGAGCGGCGATTCACAGCAGGATGCAATGATGAACTCCATGAAGACAATGAATATGGTAATGCCGTTGATGTCAGCAGTATTCTGTTTCACATTCCCTGTAGGTCTTGGTATTTACTGGGTAGCAAGTGCTGCAGTAAGAAGTGTGCAGCAGGTTGTTATCAATAAAAAGATGGATAAGATCCAGATTGAAGACCTGATCAGTGAGAATATGAAGAAGATGGAAAAGAAGCGTGAGAAAGCGGGACTTCCACCTCAGAAGATTACAAATCAGGCCCATCAGAGCGCCAAGAATATCAATAAGATTGAAAAAGGCAGCAGCAATACAAATGTTGAGACAAGAGCCAAGAAGGTTGAAGAAGCTTACAAAGACGCTGCGAATGCAAAACCTGGCAGCATTACTGCAAAGGCCAATCTGGTAAAAGCATTTGATGAGCGTAATAAGAAGAAGTAGTCAGGAACGGAGGGGTTGGCATGGAGGATTATATCCAGTTTTCAGCGAAAACAAAGAGTGAAGCAATTACAAAAGCATGTATCGAGCTTGGCGTATCCAGTGACCAGCTTGAGATTCAGGTAATAAGTGAAGGCAGCAACGGATTTTTCGGAATCGGAAGCAAGCCTGCAGTAATTAAGGTTCGTAAGATTGAGTCGGTTTCTGAGGAAGAAGAAATGAAGGAGATCGTAGAGACAGTGAAACTCGATTCCTTCAAAGAGGAAGCCCCGGTTCAGGAAGAAAAGAAAACGGAAGCTATAAAACCGGTAAAGAAAGAAATCAAAGAGCCGAAAGCTGTTTCTGAGAAACCAAGACAGCCAAAACCTGTAAAGGAAAGGGCTGCAAAAGAAAAACAGCCGAGAGAATTCAGAGAGCCAAAAGAGAAACAAGTCAGAGAAAAGACGACTAAACCGGTAAAGCCTGTTGAGATCCTTACAGATCCGGAAGAGATTAAAGAAGTAGAAAACAGAGCAAAGGTATTCCTTCGTGATGTATTTGCGTCCATGAATCTTGGAGAAGTAGAGATTACATCTGAATATAACACAACGGACGGAAGTCTGGAAGTTGACTTTGAAGGCGAAGATATGGGAATCCTTATCGGCAAGAGAGGCCAGACTCTGGATTCTCTTCAGTATCTGACGAGTCTTGTGGTAAATAAAGGTAAATCAAATTACATTCGTGTAAAACTTGATACAGAAGATTACCGCAAGCGCCGTAAAGAAACTCTTGAGAACCTTGCAAGAGGTATTGCTTATAAAGTAAGAAAAACCCGCAAGCCGGTTATTCTTGAGCCAATGAATCCTTATGAGAGAAGAATTATCCATTCTGCTCTTCAGGGAAATAAATTCGTTGAGACAGTCAGTGAGGGTGAAGAGCCTTACCGTCATGTAGTGGTAAAATTAAAAAGAAATTAATAATATGACTGCTTCATTGCAGATATGAAAAAAGAATGTTATTCTAGGTGAAAGCGTGAATAGCACGTAACTTTGCGTGTGTACTTTTGCCTGGAGTAACATTTTTTATTTTACGGAAAGTCTTGTATATATACCAGAGAGATTACACACTTGCAGAAAAAAAATAACAGTAGTCAGTGTGATTTTCCTGTTATGTATATAAGATGACAGAATTATTGTAACAGTCTACTGTTCCGCAGGGGCGGAACTATTATAGAACAGGCAAGTGAGGAGAAAAAAATGGAAACAACAATCGCAGCAATTTCCACAGCCATGAGTGCGTCCGGAATCGGAATCATCCGTATCAGCGGCGAGAATGCCATGGATGTGATTTCCCGTATCTACAGATCAAAAGGCGGGAAGAAAAAAATAAAAGAAGTTCCGACTCATACCATTCATTATGGATATATTTATGATGGAGAGGAACTGATTGATGAGGTTCTGGTAATGATCATGCATGCACCGAGGACTTTTACAGGAGAAGATACAGTAGAAATAGACTGTCATGGTGGTGTATATGCTATGCAGAGGGTTTTGGATACAGTGCTGAAAAATGGTGCCGAAATTGCAGAACCAGGAGAATTTACCAAACGTGCCTTCCTGAACGGACGGATGGATCTATCCCAGGCAGAGGCTGTTATGGATGTTATACAGGCGAAAAATGAATATGCGCTTCGCAGTTCCATGGATCAGTTAAGAGGTTCTGTGCAGAAAGCAATCCGAGATATCAGAGAAAAGCTGATTTATCACATTGCATATATAGAATCGGCACTGGATGATCCGGAACATATCAGTCTGGATGGATATCCCCAGGAACTTCTGGAAGTTGTGGATAATGAACAGAAAGAAGTGAAGCGCCTGTTGAAAACTTCTTCTGACGGAAAGATGATCCAGGAGGGAATCCAGACAGTTATCCTTGGAAAACCAAATGCCGGAAAATCCTCACTGTTAAATCTTCTGATCGGAGAAAACCGGGCTATTGTGACAGATATTGCAGGAACGACCAGAGACATTCTGGAGGAATATATCACACTTCATGGAATATCTCTGAAGATTATTGATACAGCCGGAATCCGGGAAACAAAGGATATTGTGGAAAAAATAGGGGTAGACAGAGCCAGAGAAATGGCACAGAAAGCAGATCTGATTCTTTATGTAGTGGATTCTTCTGTTCCGCTTGACGAAAATGATGAAGAAATCATGGAAATGCTTACTGGAAAAAAGGCGATTATCCTGTATAATAAAACTGATCTTCAGCCGGAAATCCAGCCGGAAATCCTGGAAGAAAAAACAGGACATCCGGTAATTCCGATTTCTGCAAAAGAAGAAAAAAGGCATTACAGAACTGGAAGAACAGATTAAAGATATGTTTTTGGAGGAGAGATTTCCTTTAATGATGAGGTATATATTACAAATGCCCGTCATAAAGCAGCACTGGAAGAGGCTGACAGAAGCCTTGATCTGGTCAGAAACAGTATCGAAATGGGAATGCCGGAAGATTTCTTTTCTATAGATCTTATGAATGCATATGAAAATCTGGGTAAAATCCTCGGAGAGTCTGTTGGTGAAGATCTGGTAAATGAGATATTTAGCAAGTTTTGCATGGGTAAATAAAAATCAAAAAATCGCCTTCGGCGATTTTTGAAAGAATAGGATGAACAGTTGTAAAATAAAAGGAGACAAAATGAGAACGTTAGTAGAAGATTATGATATTGTTGTAGTCGGTGCCGGTCATGCCGGATGTGAAGCAGCACTTGCGGGCGCGCGCCTGGGCCTGAATACAGTGATGTTTACTGTAAGTGTAGACAGTATCGCATTAATGCCATGTAACCCGAACGTAGGCGGCAGTTCCAAAGGCCATCTGGTAAGAGAACTTGATGCCCTGGGCGGTGAAATGGGAAAAAATATTGACAAGACCTTTATCCAGTCCAAAATGCTTAACTGTTCCAAAGGACCTGCAGTGCACTCCTTACGCGCGCAGGCTGACAAACAGGCATACAGCAATGAAATGAGAAAAACGCTTGAAAATACACCTAATCTGACTATTAAACAGGGAGAAGTAACAAAACTTCTGGTCGAGGACGGAAAGATTACAGGGGTAAAAACATATTCCGGTGCAACTTATAACTGTAAAGCAGTGGTCCTCTGTACAGGAACTTATTTAAAAGCAAGATGTATTTACGGTGATGTAAGTAATTATACAGGACCAAACGGACTGCAGGCAGCCAACTATCTGACTGATTCTCTGAAAGAGCTGGGAATTGAAATGTTCCGTTTTAAAACAGGAACACCTGCCCGTATTGCCGGAAATACAATTGACTACAGCAAAATGGAGGAACAGTTTGGAGATGAGAGAGTTGTACCATTTTCATTCTCAACTAATCCGGAAGATGTTCAGATAGAGCAGAAATCCTGCTGGCTGACATATACAAATGAGAAAACTCATGAGATCATTCGTGCAAACCTTGACCGTTCTCCGTTGTATTCCGGTATGATCGAAGGAACCGGTCCGCGTTATTGCCCGTCAATTGAAGATAAAGTAGTCCGTTTTGCAGATAAGAACCGTCATCAGGTATTTATTGAGCCGGAAGGTCTCTATACAAATGAGATGTATATTGGTGGAATGTCCAGTTCTCTGCCGGAAGATGTGCAGGAAGAAATGTATCATTCCGTACCGGGACTGGAACATGCAAAAATCGTAAAAAAATGCATATGCCATCGAATATGACTGTATTAATCCACGTCAGTTATATCCTACACTGGAATTTAAGAAAATCAAAGGACTGTTCAGCGGCGGTCAGTTTAACGGAAGCTCAGGGTATGAAGAAGCAGCGGCGCAGGGACTGATCGCAGGAATTAATGCTGCTCTGGAAGTTAAAGGTCAGGAACAGCTGATTCTTGACCGTTCTGAGGCTTATATTGGTGTTCTTATTGATGATCTGGTAACAAAAGAAAACCATGAGCCATACAGAATGATGACCAGCAGAGCGGAGTACAGATTACTTCTCCGACAGGATAATGCGGATCTGAGACTTCGTAAAAAGGGATATCAGGCAGGGCTCATCAGTGAAGAGGATTATCAGAAAATCCTTACGAAAGAAGAACAGATAAAAACAGAGATCAGCAGAGTAGAACATACAAATATCGGAGCAAACAAAGAGGTTCAGACCCTTCTGGAAAGCTATAACAGCACACCGCTGAAATCCGGAACCACTCTGGCAGAACTGATCCGCCGTCCGGAACTTTCTTATGAAGCAATCAAACCACTTGATAAAGAACGTCCGGAGCTGCCATGGGATGTACAGGAACAGGTTGACATTAACATCAAGTATGATGGATATATCCGCAGACAGTTAAAACAGGTAGAACAGTTTAAGAAACTGGAAGCAAAGAAAATCCCGACAGATATTGATTATGAGAAAGTTGGAAGTCTGAGAATCGAAGCACGTCAGAAACTGGAAGCATACAGACCGATTTCAATCGGACAGGCTTCCCGAATTTCAGGAGTTTCTCCTGCTGATATATCAGTTTTTACTGGTGTATCTTTCCAGTACGAAATAATTAATATAATACGCTTTAATGTGCTTATAAAAAACAAGAAATTGGCAAAAAATATTAAAATAGTACATAAAAGAGTAAAATAAACAGGACTATAAATAACAGATAAAATCATAAAAGCACATAAAACAACCCTGTAAAATATACAAAAATAATAA
>ENA-OQAJ01000024-OQAJ01000024.1-human-gut-metagenome-genome-assembly--contig:-NODE-24-length-37476-cov-4.022598_pt1 | contig 37476 bp, 61 predicted proteins | sample MGYA00242736_ERZ504529 | MGnify/ENA primary metagenome ERZ504529 (study PRJEB26092, sample SAMD00036275) | human gut metagenome | host: Homo sapiens | study: EMG produced TPA metagenomics assembly of...
CGCCGCCGCAACATCGGCTTTATCTTCCAGAACTATACTTGTTCCCATCCTGAATGTGTATGAGAACATTGTCCTGCCGGTGGAGCTGGACGGGGACACGGTGGATCAGAAGTTTTTGGACGAAATCGTTCACCTACTGGGGCTGGAAGATAAACTGAAAAATATGCCGAACAATCTATCCGGCGGACAGCAGCAGCGTGTGGCTATCGCCCGCGCCTTGATTACCAAACCGGCTATCGTGCTGGCGGACGAACCGACCGGCAATCTTGACAGCAAGACCAGCACTGAGGTGCTGGGGCTTATCAAGCGCACCAGTGCGGAGTTCCGGCAAACCGTTGTGATGATTACCCACAACAACGATATTGCCCGTCTTGCAGATCGGATTGTCCGCATTGAGGACGGCAAAATTGTGGAATAAGTAGGGGGTGGCAGACTATGACATGGCCTTTTGAAAATGATACCAGTAACATTGAAAAGAAACTGGCAAAGCGCAGTTTGCACCATGAACGGCAGCGTAATTTATTTGCAATCATTGCTCTTGTGCTAACTGCATTTATGATAACTGCGACATTCAGTATTGGTTTTAGTTACTTTGAAACCTACCAAATGCAACAAATTCGGTTAATGGGAACTACCGCTGATGTCGGAATCACAAACGTAACAGAAAATCAGTTGGTTGACATTTCAAAATCAAACCTTGTCCTTGACGTAGGTATACAGCAGCGTTTAGGCAGTGTTGATACAGAGCAACTGCAAAATGCGAGATTAGGTATAGTTTGGATAGATGATACCGAGTGGGAACACCACCGTCTTCCTACTATATCAGGTGTTGTAGGAAATTACCCATCAAGTAAAAACGAAATTATGCTACCTACATGGGTGCTTGAACAGATGGGCATTTCTGATCCGCAAATAGGGATGGAGATTGTGTTGTCGTACCAAATTGGCGATAGCTATAATTATGTCTCAGACACCTTTTTGCTGTCGGGCTACTATACGGACTACATTCCAATGCGCACAAATAATCGTGGTTATGTTTATGTTTCATCCGCTTTTAAGGATAGCTTAAATGTATCACTGGATAATAGTGTTACGGCAATGATCCGTTTTCAAGGCAATGATAATGCTGACAAAAACTGTGAAAGATTGCGGCGTGAGATTGACTTTACAGAAGGGCAAACATTTGAAATTGCACCATTAGAACAGGCAAATGGTGGAACTATTATTTTAGCTGTAATAATTTTAGCAGTTTTTATATCCTTTAGCGGCTATCTGCTGATTTATAATATTCTTTATGTCTCTGTCGTAAAAGATGTGCAATTCTATGGCCGTCTTAAAACGATTGGAACGACCCAAAGGCAGATAAAGAGAATTATCTATAAGCAGGCAATCAGAATCTCTTGTATTGGTATTCCGATTGGTCTGTTACTTGGTGCGGCTGTTTCCTTTGGCATTGTTCCTTACTTCCTGAATATGATGTATTCAACAAATTCTGATGTGGGAACAAAAGTATCTTTTTCGCCGTTTATTTTCATAGGAGCGGCCATATTTACGTTCATTACCGTTATGATTGCAAGCATGAAGCCCGCCAAAATTGCCGGAAGTGTTTCACCAATAGCAGCACTCCAATATACAGCAGCCAGCACAAAGAGCAGCGCCAGAAATTGTAGCAAAATGAAGTTGTCCAGAATGGCATGGAACAATGTCTTTCGTAATGCTAAGAGTACAACCCTTGTTTTTGCATCGCTTTTTTTCGGCCTTTCCTTGTTCCTTGTCGTCACAGGGCTATTACATGGTTTAAGCCCGGAGAATTATGTGAGCCAATGGGGAGTAAGCGATTTTGCACTCACATATAGTATCCACGAAAGAGAAGATTTAATTTCCAGCGAAATGGTTTCAGAGATTGGTCAGCTTGACGGCATTGAGAATTTGAGGTTGACCTATGCACCTTATCCTCAAGTAGCAGCAGATGTTGTATATGACGATGCTGTATTTCACGAGTTTCTTGCGTCATTAGACGGAGTAAACGGCATTGATTTTTCTGATCCGGCAAAATTAGAAAATTATCAGCAAAACTTTTTTTTTAGCGGGGTTTTGGAATTGACAGTGCATATTTGGAAGAAATCAATAAAACCTTAAACTTGCCTATTGACACGTCTGCCTTTGAACAAGGAAAGGTTGTGCTGCTGTCCAAAACAGTAGAAGGCCTTATTCAGCCAGGGCAGGAAATAACAATCCAGACGCAGAACGGACAGCATTCCTTTATTGTAGCGAACGGTTATTTGAATGAAGGGTTTCGAGCAGGAGGAGGCAATGAGAGAGGGACGGCTCCTGATTTGTATATTAGTCAAACAGCTTTGAAAGAACTCTTTCCGCAATATAGAGTGTTCCGCGTGGCCTTTGATACGGATGGTCAACATGACGAAAGTATACTGCAAGAATTAAAGCAAATCACCGCATCACAAGCTAACATTGATATTATATCCCGATATGAACGGCGAGAAGAAATGCAGGAATATCTCATTACAGCAAAGGTTTTAGGAACAGGGTTGTCCGTGATCCTGCTGCTTGTTGGTGTCATGAACTTTGTCAATACAATGGTTGTCAATGTAAATACTCGGCGCTATGAATTAGCTGTTCTTGAAAGCATTGGAATGACAAAGCGACAAATCAAACGAATGCTATTTATGGAAGGTTTCTATTATTGGGGCGTTTCCCTTTCCCTTGCTGTCACCATTGGAACAGCAATCTTCATCTTGCTATATATGATTTTTAGTAAAGTGGCCTATTATGCTGTTTTCTCCTATCCATTTATCCCACTGGTGCTGGTGTCTGGACTGGTGTTGCTAATCTGCCTTATTGTGCCTATATGGGTCTACAAAACTGACGTTAACCTTCCAGTTGTGGAGCGATTGCGGTTGACAGAGTGAGTTTAATCAAATAGCAAAACATCCTTAGATCAATCATATCGAAGCGGAGCAGATTTTAGCTGCTCCGCTTCTTTAGTATTTTTCAAAAAATTCTTTTGAAATGTCCGAGCTTTGTAACAATTCAGCCTGTTTTTCTGTCGAAATCAAAGGCACCTCGGACATTTATAGTTCTTCCAAAAGTTTGATGATAATATTACCATTCATGGAAGAAGCAATCTGTTATTACAATAATGCGAAATTGACGATAGTGCCATCATTAAATTGGGCTTCCACCCGGTTGGTGTCCATGTTGTAGCGGCAGGAAAGCGCTTTTTGAGAGTGATTATGGTCGAAATACTGATTTCGTTTCATTTGAATTGCTCCTTAAATGATTTTTGGATTTGATTTTCAACGAGATGAGGTCTCTTTTTCCTTTCTCTTAAGTCACCCAACCGCACTGTCCTGCATCGGTTGCACAGATCAGACTCTCCACATCTTTCCGCTGCATGAGCTTTTTCAGGATTCCGAACTGCTTTTTCGTGCTGGCGGACACCTGATACTGCCAATGTTCCGGCAAAATCGGAAGATCATCATACTTCCACTTTGCATACTTTTCATCATAGGCTTCCGGCTGGGAAAGTTCCACCAGATGCCCCACACACCAACTGACAAGGTAGCCATTGCCCTCCATATAACCGTCCCCGCGCTGATCTGCCCCGATCACTTTCGAGAGACTCATGGCAACCGAGGGCTTTTCCGCTAATACAAGCTTCATTCGATACTGCTCCTTTCGCAAAAAAATTAGCAGCCAGGCACCGAAGCGCATGACTGCTATGTAAGGAACGGTATTCTGTTTTAGGTCTACAAACTGGGCCTTTTTATGATCTTGCCACAGCTTATCAGTCTATGCACGTCAACTGTTGAAACCGCCGTGTACCGAACGGTACGCACGGTGGTGTGAGAGGACGGCGGCTAGTCACCGCCTCCTACTCGCTTGTGCCCATGTTTCGGCCCTCCACATCATCACTCCGCGCATGCGTTGTGCCTCGCCGCAACGCATTCTGCCCCTCGCTGACTCATCGCCAGGCATCGCTGATGGTGTTCGTCTGCCCATCCTCACTTCTGCAGTATCTGCTTTTCGTTCTCCTGCACACGCCGCTCGAGCGCTGTATACTGCCGGAGCTCGTCCTCGGTAAATCCCCGGAACTTCGCCTGCTCGTAGTCACGCTCCGCGGCCGCGATATCCTGCAGCACCGCATCCGACGCCGGCAGCAGCTCGAGACGAATATTCCGCGGCTCGCGTTTTTTTCTTCGTCATTCCGTTCGCGTCTGCATCCTGTGCCTCGCCACGCTTTCCGAAAAAGACCGGTCGCCTCGGCTATTTCCGCCGCTTCACGTCGTTTCCTCGGCACGTCGACCACTTCGAGCATCCCGCGTGAGACCAGCTTCTGCAGCGCGGCGCGCAGATCCCCGCCGGCTCATATGCATCAGCTCCGCGAGATCCTTCCGGCTCAGCGCCTTTCCGGCATCCTTTCGATCAGTCGCCTCCACGGCATCTTCCCGCGCAGGCATCTGCGCTTCAGCCCCTCGAGTGAGCGCCTTTCCCGCGTCCTTCCGATACAGCAGCAGCGACAGCTCCGCCAGCGTCATATCATACTTCAGCGCCACCGACTCGAGATAGCGCTCGAGCAGCTTCCGGTCGCGGTACTTCTCCACGATGATCCCATCCTCCGAAATCACCTCCTGCAGCGCCTGGCTCCGCTCCTCACCGAGCTTCTGCGTCCCCGGAATCGTCGCCGGGAACACGAAACCATCCTTCGCCGCATCCACTAGAAAATGATAGACCTGCAGCCGCTTCCGCTCATACGCATCCTCATCCAGCACATGCTTGAAGAAGTCGTTGTAGCACTCGAACATCGCGAGTTTCATCTCCACCGTCCGCGCGAAGCTGATCTTCTGATTCACCAGCGAACCCTTCGTCTTCACATAATAGTAGACCGGCGTCCGCAGCGCATAGAACGTCGTCGCATAGCGCACATACTCGAGATTAAACAGAAAATCCTCGCACCAGCTGAGCTTCGCATCCATCCGGATCCCGTGCGCCTCCACAAGCGAGCGCCGGTACAGCTTATTCCACAGCACCCCATAGTAGTAGTCCGCCGGGTTCTCCATCATGAAGCCAACGAACGCTTCACGCCCGATCACCTGGTCCGCGTCGATATCCCCCCTTCCGCGACACCATCTCTCCGACGACACGATAGAAATCCGCGATCACCATGTCGCAGCCCGTCTCCTCGGCCGCCCGCACCATCAGCTTCGTCGCATCCGCCGTCAGCCAGTCATCACTGTCCACGAACTGCAGAAACGTACCCCGCGCCCGCGCGATCGCCTGGTTTCGCGTATCCGACACCCCCCGTATTCTCCTTATGCACGACCACCACGCGCGCATCCGCCCGCGCATATCCGTCGCAGATCTCCCCGGACCGATCCTTACTTCCATCATCCATGAGGATCAGCTCGAAATCCCGAAACTCCTGATTCAGAATACTGTCCACACAGCGCGCGAGACTCTTCTCCGCGTTATACACCGGCACGATGATACTGACCTTCGGCTCCATAGGCACCTCCATCAAAAAACTACTTCTAGTTGTACCATAAAACCCTCCCGTTGACACTCGTATATTTCTGCTCACTTTTCCCGGGCCAATGTCTCGGCCCTCCGCCTGCTCACTCCGCGCCCACGCGTCCGCACCCTCCACCTTCTCACGTCGCGTCCACCCATTCGCACTCGTTGCCTTTATCGCGCCCATGCCTCCGCCCACTACCTCCTCACGTCGCATCGAAGCACCAATTCCCTCATGAAAATGTCATATTACAGCATAAATTCGCTCATGAAAGTGTAATGAAGCACGGATTATTCCCTCATGAAAGTGGCAAAATACTGAAAAGAACGCTCATAAAAGTGGCAGAGCACGGAAATCTGAGAGGAAAAAGAAGGTGCCATGGTGTTAAATTATTCTTATGATATTTCCGCTTCCTGATGATTTTTTTGAATTATCTTAACTTTAATATCGAAACTTAACTTAAAACAAGTTATAATACAAAAATAGAGTTAAATAGAAGGAGAACATATGGAATATCTCTATAAAGTTCTGGGAATTAAAGCGACAGTTCAGCGCGCAGAGTTTGACCATCTGCCCAATTATATAGCTGTAAGGTATCGTTTACAGAAGGTATCCATGGATGGACAGAAAGTGATTTTTCTTTATCCAAAGACAGAGTTGGAGCAGATCAAAGACCTGAAGGCTCAGCTCAAATCCACCGGCGACGCCATCCTCGCAGAGTGCGCCGTCAAGGACCACATCTGGGGCATCGGCTTATCGATGAAGGACCCAGATCGACTCGACGTGAAAAAGTGGCACGGAACGAACCTGCTGGGGTATGCACTCATGATCGTACGAGAACGGGTGTGAAGGGCGAAATCCAGATACCAATATAAATACGTATTTGATGATTTATAGATATGAATAAATGCAGATCAAAATGCGCAGAATATGAGCACTTATAGACATTTAATCAACACTATATGAAAATATGCCTATTATTTTTGAGAGATGCTGGATGGTAAAATTCCGAGTTGTTGAGCTGTTCTTACTTTCTATTTTATCAGATATCGCCTACAGAGTCCATAGCTTCATAGCTCAAAACAGTTCACCCACCAACCATTTGGCTATGTAAAGGGGACGGCTTTTCAGCCGCCCCACCGGTCAACGCTGCGTTAATCAGACAGGTTCATCTTCCGATTCCGCTTCATAATCCTCGTTGACATCCACTTCTTCGTCCTCGTCACCATCATCCTCCGGCAGCTGGAGCGTATCTTCATCCTCATCGTGATAATCCGCATCCGGGTCCGGCTGATTTTTCTTGGACGCAGCTTTACGCCCTTCATCTTGATATAGAGATAACCGCCGACACCGGCTGCACCGATCACAAACAGAAGCAGCATAATCATCGGAAGCGGAGACGATTTCTTCTGCTCGCTCTCTGTTTTCTGCTCTTCCGGTGCCGGTTCCGTCTCCTGCGGCTTTTCGGTTTCCGCAGGTTCCGTGACTTCCGGCTCCTTCTCCCGATACTTGGCAGCTTCCTCTTCATCCATCAGCGCAAGCAGATCGGCCTCGTCCACCATGTTCAGGAAATGCACATTCTGGTTGCCGTCTTTATCGCGGTCGATGATCAGATAAAAGGTGTTGCCCGCCTTTGTCACCAGCGTAATGAACTGCTGGCTGGATTTATCTTCTTCCTCACCGATATCGTCCACCAGCGTCATATTTCCTTCCGGAGTCAAAGCTGCACTGGATTTCGTCTCATCCTCGTATGACATTCCACTCTGCATCAGATCCAGAAACAGCTTCAGCGCATCTTCACTGAACATGCTGCTGTCTTTTGCAGAATCCGTGACATTCAGGTACTTTCCATGTGCATACCCGGTTTTGCCGTTGAAGTTTACCTTATACCAGTCACCGCATTTTTTCGACAATCTCCACCGTATCGCCGGAATGCAGATATCCGATAATCTCCTGATCCATGCCGGGACCGGAACGAAAATGCAGACTGGTGATCCCCGGCACCACCGTACCAGTCTGCTTTTGGGACTTTTCGCTGCCGATATTGTATTCTTTGCCGCCCACCGTAACGATCAGGTTCCCATCCGCATCCGTAGAGACCTCATAGCCATCCGGCAGAACCTGCATGTCCGGGTCGATTTCGATGCTGTCGGTATTGTCCGTTTTCCCCGCATTTGTGCTTTCTGCTGCATCCGTCTCCTGTGCAGCGGTACTGACAGGCGTGTTCTTCTGCACATCATCGCCCGTATAGGCAAATGCAGTGGTCGTAAAGGTTCCTGCCGCCATCACGCTGGCAAGCAGCATTGCCATCATCTTTTTTCATTCCATATCCTCCGTTTCTTTCTCATCCAGTTTCAGGTTCTCCGGGTTGGGAACCGCAGCCTGCGCCAGCTGAATGATGACTGCCAGCTGTTCCGGGGTCAGGCTCTGGGCATGTACCATTTCACAGATTTCGCTGTTTTCCTGCTCGTGGTACTTTCTGTCCCATTCCTTTCTGCGCTCCTCCCATTCATCGCGTTTCCTGCGGGCTTTCTCGCGCTCCGCAGCAATCTTTTCCAGTTTCAAGCTCATATCGTATCCTTTCCGGGCGAATAAACGCCCTATTTTTATCGAATTCTTCCCATGCAGTAGTAGTGCTGCCGCCAGTAGCTCGTCTCAATGGAAGCATAGGAAATTGGTGAGCCACAGTGGATCATCATCCGTTGCCGACATAAATGCCCACATGGGATGCGCCACTGGTGTTGTAGGTTTCTGGAAGAAGATCAGGTCTCCGGGCTTTGCCTCACTCTTCGGGATAATGTCGCATTTTCCCATCAGACCGTTGGCCGTCTGCCTGCCTACATTCCAGCCATTGCCGCAGTGGTTGATGACCCAGCTTACAAAACCGGAGCAGTCAAAACTGGTACTCGGCGAGCTGCCGCCCCAAACATAGGGATAACCGAGATATTTCTCTGCTTCGGTAATCATCTTCCGGAATTTTTCATCCGTCAGAGCTTCGCCCGGAATGTCGTAATCCTGGTATTCTCCGCTGGAACCCGCGCCATCCGGCGTTGCAAAGGCTATGCCTGCAAACAGGTCATCTCGATTGCCCCGGCACTCCAGTGTGACTTCGTATCGTTGCAGCTGGTCATCTGTAAGGCCGGAATTTCTTGCAACATAGTCAACGCCCCGATTGAGCAGTGTTACATTGAGGATTTTATACTCATACTGTACCGTCACCTGATAGGTGTAGGTGTGTCCGGTTCCGGTGATTGGATTGTAGCGATAGCCCACACGGGTTTCCTTCCTTGTCCGGATTTCCACCTTTTCCTCCAACTTCAGCTCATACTGCGCTTCAAAAATACTCTGGAGCCGCGCCTGCACCTGGCTTCTCGTATAGTTTTCAAATTCTACGGTCAGCAGAGATGCAAGCTCATAGGGATTGTGACCAATCTCTGCCAGATTGTAGCGATACTCGTCATAGCCCGGATGGTCGGTTTCAATGCGGTCGATTTGTTTGCGAAGTTTATCTTCCAGCTTGGTATAATCCGTCTCCACGCCTTTCAAATCTTCATCTTCTGCCGTGTAGGAAGTCCCCAGCACCACATTGCCGCCGCCATTGATCAAGACGGAGCATGACGAAACCGACCCGGCAATCACCAAAACAAGCAGTCCCACGGCTGCGATACCGATGATGATATGCGAGTGGCTCTGCACAAACTGAAATGCCTTTTCCGTTATACTGACAGTACCCTGTGCAGCTTTGGCTGTGCCAGATGCTGTGTTCTCCGCAGCGGCCGCACCTGCCTTCGCAGCGGCATACTCTTTTTTGATGGCCTGCTTCTGCCGCCATCGGGAAAAGAGATTGGAACCAGCCTGCGGATCAGACTTCATGCGTTCCGCAAAGATGGAATCTACGGCATCTTTATTTCCCTTTTCTCCAACCGCTCCAGCTTTTTGTACTGCCGCAGCTTTCGACCATATTGGAACCGGGAACCAGCACGGGCTGCACCTTCCGCTGAGCCTTCGGTAAAATGCGCTGCCTCCACACCAGAATTATTATCCTGGTCGGCATTGCGCACACTCTGATGTGCCTTGGCTGAAAGTGCATCTGCCGCAAGATTTCCCGGCTTCTTTGGCTTTCCGCCTTTTTTCCCGGAGCTGCTGCATTCTTTTTCGCTTTTGCTTCCTGATCTGATTTCAGCTTCTTACTGCGCATCTTAGCAAGATCGGCCTCGTGACGAATCTGCCTTCGGTGTTCCGCTTTTTTCTTGCCGCCGTCTCCCGTACTGCTATCTGCGGTTTTGCTTCTGGAATCGCGAAGGGTGTTCTCCGCACCCTCGCGCTCCTGCCGCAGCTTGTCTCCGAGATTCGGATTTTTCTTGCCAGCCATCGCTTACGCCTCCTTCGCTTCCTGCACTTCGGTTAATTTTGTCGTCATAATCCGGTACAGTTCCAGATCGGTCGGGAAACGATCAACGAACGGCAAAATCACATTTCCGTAGAACAGCAGTCCTTCGCCTTCACCGGAGTGGGTCACATAGGACAGCTGATGTGGGCTGATATTCAGCTGATCCGCCAGAATCTGACGATCACCGGCTGCTTGATTCAGCATATAAATGAAGTCGCTGTTCTCAAAAATGTTCGTCACTTCGCGGGAAGAAAGCAGGTCTTTCACGTTCTGGGTGATGCCGGTGGGAATACCGCCCCATTTACGGAATCGCTTCCAGATTTCCACGCTGTAAGCCGCTGTCTGCTCCTCTTTCAAAAGCAGATGGAACTCGTCCATATAGTAGCGGGTGGCTTTACCGGCGTTACGGTTGGCGGTCACACGCCCCCAAACCTGATCCTGCACCACCAGCATACCGATCTTTTTCAGCTGCTTGCCCAGCTCCTTGATGTCATAGCAGACCAGCCGGTTATTGATATCTACGTTGGTGCGGTGGTTAAACAGGTTCAGAGAACCGGTCACATAGATTTCCAGTGCCGTTGCCACATGGTGTGCTTCCTTTTCATCCTGCCGGAGCAGTGCCTCGTACAAGTCCTGTAACACCGGCATATTCTCCGGCACCGGGTTCTCAAAATAGGTCTGGTAAATCTGATGCACACAGCGGTCGATAACCGTCTTTTCTACCGGCTGCAAGCCTTCCTTGCCGCCCACGATCAGCTCACACAGGGACAGGATAAAATCTGCTTTCAAGGCAATGGGATTATCCTCTTCTGAATAATTCGCGTTGATGTCCATCGGATTGATATACTGCGTGCTGGAAGGGCTGATTTTAATAACCTGCCCCTCAAATTTCTGCACCAGAGCCGTGTACTCGGCTTCCGGATCGCACACGATTACATCGTCATCCGTCACCAGAAACGCATTGGCGATTTCTCTCTTGGCAGAAAAGGATTTACCGGAACCGGGAGTACCAAGAATCAGCGTTGGGTTCGTTGAGCTTTTTCCGGTCAACCATGATCAGGTTGTTGGACAGGGCATTCAACCCATAGTACAGAGCCTCTTTCCCGGTCTGAAACAGTTCCTGGGTGGTAAACGGCACGAAAATTGCCGTGCTGCTGGTAGTCATGCTGCGCTGAATCTCAATCAGGTTCTGCGCCAGCGGCAGGCAGCTCATCAGCCCCTGCTCCTGCTGAAAGTCCAGACGGCGCAGGTTGCAGTTGTACTTCTGTGCGATGCTGGAAGCCTGAAACACGTTGGTCTCCAGCTCCTGCTCCGTCTCGCCGGTGTTCATCACCAGAAAAGTCAGCAGGAACATACGCTCATTCTGGCTCTGTAATTCCTTCAGCAATGCCTTTGCGTCCTTACCATAAGTCGCCAAATCCGACGGAATGATGTCCATATCGTATCCAGAACGGACTGCTTTCTTCTGTTCCTCAATCTTGGAACGATCCAGCTCCGTGATGGTATGCTTAATGGACTTGATTGCTTTGTTCTGGTCTACCGACTGAATGTGCATGGTCACGATCTGGCTGGATTCCATATCCAGAAAGTCCTTCAGCAGCTGATCCGACAGGTCGGAAGCTGTGATCTGGAGATAGGACATAGAACCATACATCCCGCCCATCTGAAAAATCCGGTTCTTCGGAAAGGCAAATCCGGTCGGAGCAATAAAGTCCTTTACCGACAGCCCGCTCTCCGGCAGCCACTTCCAATCGAAATTGAACCGGTCATGGTCGCCCATGTGGAACATATCGTGCATCAGATGAAGCCGTTCCTTGCCGTTCAGCAATTTTGCCCGGACACCCAAGCGTTTGAAGTTGTTCATCAGGTCGATCTCGATGTGAATGAGCCTCGCTTTGCCTGTTTCATGGATTCCGCCTCAATGCCAAACGTCAGGTACTTCGTCTTGGTCAGGCCGTTGTTGCCCTGGGCAAGCTGGCGGCGCAGCATGGTGCTGTACTCCGTGCGCACCGGATTGAAATGATCCTTCTGGTACGGAATACACACCATCTTCTCAAAATTCGAGGCATCCGTAGCCATATTCATAAAAGAAAGCTCAAAGCGGATGCTGGAATCAAAGAAGTTCAGGAAGCTGCACCATTCCTCAAAGATAGCTGTCTGATCCTCCTGTTGTGCCAGCTGATAATTGATATCCTGATACTGGATGGTTTTGGTGTAGTAGTTGTCCGTCACACGGCAGATACCGTCCGGGAACATCCGCTGAAAAGGAATGCTCTCCTGTGCCGAATGCGGAATCGTGCGGTCCCCCCTTGCGCGGTCAATCACCGTCTGCACCTGTTTCTGCTCTGCGGCTGACAGATGAGACGGCATTCGGATGTCATCCTGCTTTTTATTCTTCGATGTCAGCTTTTCGAGAATTTTGAACAATGCGATTTACCTCCATTTCCACGTCTGCCTGCTGAACCAGCAGTGCATAGTAATTTTTTTGTTTTGTAAGGCCGCGTTTTCGGCCTCTTGAACTTTGCCTCATAGAAGTGCTTTGCCACCACTTCCAGCGGCTGACCGTCTTTCTCGTACATGGCAAGAAAGAAAAGCGGCAGCATCACTGCCATCATGCCAAGTGCAGCAAGGCTCAGATTCCCGCTGGACTTGAGCAAAAGAAAACCGGAACGCCAATCAGCGCACCGGCTCCGAAGCAGAGAATCTGCCGTTTGGTCAGATTCATAAAGACCTTGGTTTTGACCTTTGAAAGGTCACGCGGTACAGAAATATAAGATGCCACGAATCATGCCTCCTTCCTTAATGCGCTGCAAACACGGATTTTGCGAGGCTTCCCGTCTTAAACAGCGTAAATGCCAGCAAAACCGTATAGCCCATAACGCCCCAAATGCTGCTGATGATGTTATCCGAAAAGGACAGGTTCTGAATCAGAACTGCGTAGATGCCTACACAGATCATGATAAGAAACCCCTGGAATCCCAGTGCAAACAGGGAGCGCAGATAGTTTTGACCGGTATGGCTCTGCTCATGGTTTCCAAAGGTTGCGAACGGAATCGGCGCAAGGCTCACCATGAGGTAAAATTTCCACCATTCGGCCATACACGATGACAAAGATGATAGCCGACAACGCCAGCATCGTGACCTGAACCACAAAGGTCTGCAAATACAGTCCCAGCAGCGGTCCCAAGTCCATGCCTTCCAGTGTAGCCTGCATTGCTGTCAGGGTCGCATCGCTGACGGACGTACTGCCGGAAATCAGACCGCCACTTCTGGAGATCACTTGCTGCGCCACATCAAAGACAGCCATCGTGATATTGAATGTGTTCGAGATCAGAGTCACTGCCAGAAAGGTCTTAAAGACCCATTTGAAAAAATGTCCACGTCTCGAAATTTGCCAGATTGTTATGCTCGATGAGCATCTGGATCAGCTCATAACAGGCGATGAATGTCAGCACCATTCCGGCAATGGGCAGGATCACGGATTCCGAGATGTTACGGATCATAGAGAAAACCGCAGGTGAAAAGTTCGCCGGTGTGGTTCCCACATCGCCTGCGATCTGTCCAACCTGCTGGTTGACCGAATCGAACATCCCTGAAAGATTTCCCATGATACCGCTGATGATCATGCTCTTGAGCCAATCTGTGATCTGTTCAAGGATACTCTGCATGAGCCGCCTCCTTCCTTACGCAAACACGCCGAACAGCTTCGCCATCCGGGACAGAAGCATGAACAGCTGTGAGAAAAGAGACAGTGCCGATGCAGTTGTAGTAAGAAACGCCATAGATTTGTCCTCCTGTAACTTGTCCGGCCTATCAGCCGTGCGATTCTAAACTGCGGTCCTGCGCCATACTTCCAACATGTGCACCTGCCGGAGAGCGCAGAAAATAGCCAGCTGCGGAGATTGCCTGCACCTGACTATGTAACAGGCAGCTTTCGCCGCCCGGTCGGAATCTTCGCTCCGACAGCCTTTGCTTAACCGAACAGACCGGAAAGCAGCGGCACCAGAGTCGTGCCGATCAGTGCTACACCGCCACCGGCCATCAGCTGCTTCATGCCCTGAGACTTGGCACCGGGGTTGTCGTTGCCGTAGCCTTCCAGCAGGTTGATAGCTCCCCAGATGCCGAGACCGGCACCGAGCGCGATAACGAGGGTCTGAAGAACGGTTACTGCGCTGTTGAAAAATGCCATAAATGTGTACCTCCTTGTACGTTGCGCCCTTATGGGCTGATGAATAGTGATTTTCCATCTGCATGTGCACCTGCAAATGGGCAAACATATAGCCAGATTTCCAATCCCAATCAGAAACCTGGCTATGTAAAGAGGCGGCAGCTCGCCGCCCCTTCTTATTCTGTTGCCAACAGCACACCTATGACATCTTCGTCACCGGAACGAACTTACTTGGCATGATCTGCATCAACCACTTCGTACTTATCACCGGGCTTGAGTTTCAGCCGATGGTCAAGAAACGCCTCGATGCTGAACGTGTTTTTCTTATCAGCACCGGCAGTGAGCTTGTAGTTCGGATGCTGGGTCAGATCATATTTATCTGACTTGAACGGTCTCACACCGCGCAGCTGCAAAATGCACTTACCGCCATCCAACACAGCCAGTTCATCCACCGAGGCCAGGTCATGCCCAACTTTTTGGTAATTGGTGCCGTAGGATGGGCTATTACCTCTGGTATCGGAAGTGTTGTACAGATCAATCGTTTCTTTCCCCAGTGCCTGATTCAGCTCTTTCAGCGTAGTCGGCTCCGAACCGCCAAGAAAAATACGGGAATCCATATTGCCGATGATGGTATCGGCATTGTCCTTGTAGATTGCCTTCAACTGGCTCTGTGCCTGAAGCACCAGACACGCCGAGATTTCTCTTGATCGGATGGTGGCTACCAGCTTTTCCAGATTCGGAATCTGACCAATGTTCGCACACTCATCAATCAGGCAGCGCACATGCACCGGCAATCTGCCGCCGTAGACATCATCCGCTTTCTCGCACAGCAGGTTAAACAGCTGTGTATAGATCATGGAAATCAGGAAATTAAAAGTCGGGTCTGTATCGCTCATAATGAGGAACAGAGCCGTTTTTCTTATCTCCCACCGTATCCAGCGACAGCTCATCGTACATAGTGATATCACGGACTTCCTCAATATCGAAGGGAGCAAGACGTGCGCCGCAGCTCACCAGAATCGACTTTAAGGTCTTGCCCGCCGCCAGCTTGAACTTGGCATATTGGCGGACAGCAAAGTGGTTCGGTTTTTTCTTTTTCAGAGCTTCAAACATCTGATCCACTGGATTCTGAAAGGTTTCATCATCCTCGCGTACTTCCATCGCATTCAGGAATTCAATCAGCGTTGCAAAGTTCTGCTCTTCCAGCGGTGCCTCATAGTGGATATAACCAATCAAAGCACAATACAGCAAGGTCTCTGCCTTCGTCCAGAATTCGTCACCGGCCTTGCCGTCCCCTTTGGTGTTGGCAATGAGGGTTGTGGTCAGCTTCAAAATATCCTTTTCGCTGTGAATATAGGCGAAGGGATTATAATGCATCGACTTTCTGAAATTGATGGTGTTAAAGATCCGGATACTGTATCCGTTCTTCAAAAGGGCTTGGCCGCAGTCGATTACGATATCGCCTTTCGGGTCAGTGACCACATAGGAACTGTGACATTGTAAAAGGTTGGGTTTAAGCCAAAACCGGGTCTTGCCGCTGCCGGAGCCGCCCACCACCAGCACGTTTTTGTTTCGGGCATTTGCCGGATTCTTCGGGCGGTTGCCCATCATCAGCCGCTCCGTCCGGGTCAGAATCACATTGTTTGCAAACACTGGATCTTCAAACGGTTCAATGTCTTTTCTGCGTACCCCAACGAGCAGAGCCATACTCCATGCCATGGCGATATTTCTTGGCATTTTTGCCTTTCAGGTACACAGCAATCCGCAAACCCGCTCCGCAGCACACACCAATCAGCAAATCCATCGGATGCAGACTTGGCATCGGATTGGAAAAGGCTGCACCCAGGGCAGAAAGAAAGCCGAGGAGCTTTTCAGACATGTCTGCGCCCTCGGCAATTCTCCACGCTTCTCCCAGATTGGTACATACAAGACCGGCAATGAAGTACGGCAGGTTCAGGAGCAGCTGCTTCTTTGTCTTATTACTCATAGATCACGCTCCTGACTTTTGTGGCGAACCTTATCCGGAAGAATTGCAGCAACCAGCTCTTTGAGCTTGTTAAGCTGCTCCAGAGCACTCGGTTTTTCCTTTGTTTTCAGCTTTCGGTTGGTGAATTCCTCAAAAGCGGAAGTCAGTGCATCCGCATCCTTCGCCTTAAAGAACACCGTGTACTTGGGTGGCATTACATTTTGGTCTTTCGTAATGGCATAATCCACACCATATTTCCGTGCCACCTGTTCAAAGCCTTTCAAATCCGTTTTCTCAATGGGGATACTGCTGACTCCCTGATTCTGACCGATCAGTTCTTTGATGCTCTGCTTTCCAACCGGCAGCTGCGCTGTTTTCTGAGCCACCTTTGCCTGATGGTGCCGTTTCCACGCATTATAGCCATTCACGATGGTGCGAAAGGTCAATTTCGTGGTGCTGATTGCCAGATTGACGGTACGATTTTCAACTTCTTCCTGCATGAATCTCCGCCTCCTTCCTTACAAACTGTCCCGGTCCGGTGCAGGTTTGCTCTTTTCTTGGGGCTTTGCAGCCTTTTCCTCCATCTTCTTCAGCATGTCATCCGGAACCGGAATCGCCATGATGCTGTGACCCATACGAACGAACATCTGGGGCTGATGGAACTGTTCCTCAAATTTCTGCATCTGCTCCGAAGTCAGAGAACCAAAGTCATCCTCTGTCAGCCCTACCACCAGAAAATCACCGGCATAAATGTCCTGCATATCCCCGTCTTCGGTGTAAATCGCACGGTTCAGCGGCAAGCCATTGATTTTACCGGATTCATTCAGAATAATGGCCACTTCATCCTCAAATGGATAGGTTACTTCAATATCGCCGCCGACCATTGCCTGCAAATCTTCCAGCTCCGTGCCAACGCTGATTTTCTTCGGGTAGGCGTTGGGCTGCACCAGCAGCACATCCATTGTCCTGGTCTCTGCCAATTCATGTTCTCCCACGGTCTTGAAATCCACATCGGTGAAATCGCCGGAATCCAGAACATAGTCCTGATTGTTCCACGCCTGCGTCACCATGCGTTCCGCATCTTCCTGTGAGGCAGCTTCCACGGAAACCTTTCTCTGGAGAGTCTCTGTAATCTCCACATCAATTTCTTCATAGGCACCTCCTTAGATCAGGCGCAGTGCCGGAACCAACTCGCCGCCAATGGAAACCACCGTCAGGTTCTCGTTCACATAGTCGATGGTACGTTCCAGCGTAAACAGATTGATGCTGCATTCGTTGCCGTTCTGGTCGATTTCCGAAACCTCCGCAGCTCCCAACAGATAGCGGGTTCTGTCAGTCTCGATCACATCGCTCTTATCATAATGGAGAAGCAGTTCCCCATCTGCCACCAGATCAGCCTCCATCTCATCGTAAACATCCTCAAAGATGTCTCGACTGCCAGCCTCGGTCAGAAGTTCGCCGCCAGCCCCCGGCAGGATCACCATCACAATGCGTTCCTTCGGGTGATCTTCACGGATTGCCTCCAACATCACCCAGTTATGAAGCATCGCAATGGACTTCTCAAACATGGAATCATCCATCGGATTCGGCTGCGATGCACCATTCGGGCAGTTCTTGCAATCCATGCTGCACACTGCGTTGTTCTGATTCTTCTTAAAGTTCATCATCATAAAAATCTCCTTCTCATCGTTCCATATCTCGTTGTTTACTTCGCTGCCACTTTTCCAGCAGCCGGATAATCGTGTCCTGCATCTGCTTCGGCGTATAGGATTTCGGGAAATACTTCCGAAGAACCTCGTTTTTAATCGTCACATGGTCAAGCTCATCCTTTTTGATTTCATTCATCACTTCACACATGGCATCCAAGGTGCAGTCGCCCTCCTGCGAGAGCTTTTTCAATCGCTGTGCCTGCGACAGGGATGGGGATGCCTGTGCATAGTCCATTGCCTCCAGAAATTCTTTCTGTTCGGACGGTTTCAGGTAAGACAGCTCTACCGCCGGATTAAAGGCGATTTTCTTCTCATCCACCATGTCCAGAATTTCTGGAATCAGGTTGGTAAGGCGGATAAAACGCTGAACTTGCGTTTTACTTTCGTTCGCATCATCAGCTAACTGGTTCACAGCCCACGACTTCTGACCAACTTGGTCAGAAGTTAAATCTCCGCGTTGTCCCTGATGCTTCATCGCTTCCAACTTCATCTTGTAGGAAAACGCTCTCTCGCTGGGAAGGATATTTTCCCGCTGCAAGTTGCTGTCCACCATAAAGATGATTGCTGCATCATCGTCCATTTCCTTGACGATGACCGGCACCGTCTCCAAACCTGCCAACTGCGCTGCATGAAGCCTGCGGTGTCCCGAAAGGATTTCAAATCCGCCTTCCGGGTCAGGCCGTACAATCAGCGGTGATACCACACCGATCTGCTTGATGCTCTCCACGGTCTGTTCCATCAGCTCATCGTCCAGCACCTTAAAGGGATGACCTTCAAAGGGATGCAGGTCAGAAAGCGGCATCTCCGTCCGCTTCTCCTTAGCCGCAGCGTCGGCAGCTGAGCCACTGCGGTTTTCTGTTGTAATACTGGTTTTTGCTTTTGCCATTCAGCTTCTTAACCTCCTTCCAGCGGTGATAGATGTCATTCTTACCTGCGAAAAACGCCTTTTTTGCCTTGCACTTCATAAATCAAGTACCTCCTTAACGACCTGCTGTTTTTCTTTTCCAATGCTCTTCCTGCGGTCCTCTCCGCTGATTCGCACCGGCGTACACATTTCCAAAATCCTGCTGTAAATCCGGGCGTATGCCACATCCTCCGGATTGCGGATTTCAGCAATCTTCAGATTGGTTGTGATAATGACCGGAAGTCCGGACTTGTACCGCTCATCGATAACGGCGTAGACCTGCTCCAGCGCATATTCGGTGCTGCGCTCAATTCCCAGATCATCCAGAATCAGCAAAGAATAGTTGGAAAACGAAGCGATATACCGGTATCGCTCTTCCGAATACATGGCTCCCATCTGATTCAGGATTTTGGAGAAGTTCGTCATCAAAACCGGAATGCCCTGTTCCAACAGAGCATTTGCTATACATGCCGCCACAAAGGACTTTCCAGTTCCGACATCTCCCCATAACAAAAGGCCAAGGTTTTCAGCCTTGACCTTTTTTCCACTGCTCCACATAGCGTTTTGCCATCTGGATATCCTTGTTGTCTTCTGCAACGGCAAAATTCCATTCCAGAAGATGCTTTTCCTGAATCCCCGTTGCTTTCAGCTGTCTGATTTTACGCTGCCGCTCCACCAGCTCATCCTGGCGTTTCTTTTCCGCCATTGCCTCCTGCTGGCATCTGCAAAGGCAGGGAACAATCCTGTCTCTGCCCCAGAGCTTTACCCTGCACTGCACCGGCGTGTGGCAATTCCGGCAATACAGCAGTCCGTCCTCGCCCTGGTATTCCCGCTCTCCGGGTTCTTTCGGCGTAAAGAGCGAATCCAACGCCGCATTCAAAATTTCAGGCACCATGTCGCTCATAGGCTGTCTCCTTCCTCAAATGTGTAGTCTGCCGGGTTATACTTCGGCTTTTCTCTCTTTGCCCAGCTCCGGATTGTGGCAAGGTGATTTTTGTAGCTCCTGCCGGTGGAGGCCATATACTCAGAGAGCCGTTCAACCCGCATCTGATAATCTCTTGGGAACTCCTGCCGGAGCTTACTGTATTCCGTGTCAGAAAGAAGGACATTTTCGTATGAGCCATACCGGTGCTGGATTTCCTTCTTCTCTCTTTTATTGATTGTTTCAGTACTTGTTCTATTAGTACTTAATTGCGCGGGATTTTCCGTAACCGGTGTGTCCGTATCCGGATTTACCGTATACGGCTTTTCCGTACACGGTGATTCCGAACACGGCTTTTTCCTTGGCATCTCATAAATCACATACTCCGCTCTGCCCATCCGACCGTTACTCTCACGCTGCTGGTTCCTTTCCAGATACCCAAGACGCTCCAGCTCTTTTAGAGCCGTAAGCACCCCATCTACGCCATCCGGCGTAATCGAAGATAACCCCCGTACCGAATAGTTCCATGTGTCCGGCAAACTGAGCAGCATAGAGAGAAGTCCTTTCCCTTTCAGGCTGAGACCCTGATCGCGCAGGTGGTAATTGCACATCGTTGTGTAATTGCTGTTCTTCTCAACCCTGAATACCGGCATGGTGCTCACCATCCTTTTTCGCAGGCTCCGCTTTTTTTCTTCGGACATTTGCGCGGACGATCTTCGCTGTCCTCCCGGCGATGGTATTTGCCGGTATCCTGCATCATGCGTTCAAACGCCTGAAGGCGTCCCTCTGTAAAAAGCGTCATTCGACCACACCCCATTTCTTAAACAACTTGAAGAGATGATTCTTTCCCTTGCAGGTCACTCTCGTCTGCTGCACCAGTTTTCCGCTTCTGCCGTAGCAATCCCGGACAATAAAATAGCCCCTTGCAGATTTGTCTGCAAAAGGCATCAGCCAGCCACTCGGACTGCGGTACAGATAGCGATGATCCAGTAAGAGAGCCACTGCCGTCTTCTCCGGGATTCCGATTTCCTTACAGAAATTCCGGATGCAGGTACAATCCTCCGAGTTCACAAAGGTGTCGAAGTAGTCTGCCTTGGGCTGTGCCGCATCCAGCTGTTTGCGGATACCCTCAAGCTGCTCCCTCTCGGCTACAAGCTCCTGTGCCAGGGTGTAGATGACCTCCGGATGCTGAATCACCTGATCCAAAATGGAATCGCTCATATACACACCATGCTTGCGGATAGAAGGGAGAACTTCATCAAACACCCAGTGTTCAAATCGTTCTGCCGATGGCAGCTTGCTGTGAACGATCAGCCGGTAAACATCACCTTCTGTGATAAAGGCGATTTCAACGACCTGCTCTCCAGCATCCCCATACTGATTCACCTTCTGAACGACCCCCTCACGTTTCGTTAGGGGGCCTCTGCAATGGCGTCTCACTGCAGCGTAGGGATTCACATACCCCAACGCTTTCGCCACGTCGCTTGCACAGAAGAATGTCTTGCCTGCCTCCTGAAACAACCGGATCGAACCAAACTCTTGGTTCTCGAACACCTCCGTCATCTGCCTCGACTGTCCGCCATAACTGCCCACATCGGTGTCATGGGTCTTCTGATTGAAATCCGTCATACCTGTTACCTCCTACTCAAATTTGTCTCGCCGGATTTCAGGCGAAAAAATAATAGAGCCCTGACCATTCTCGTTTTCAAAGAATGAGCCAAGGCTCTATGTAAATCAGTCAAGTATGTGTTCGTCCGTCGATGGCAAAATTGGACTTCATTTGCTCCTATTGTCCACCAGTAATTTAACCCATAAGAGGTCAAAATGGGCTTGTCCACCAGTAATTTGACCACTATAAACCCATAAATTTCCGTTCAAATTCCATCAAAACCGAACAGTCCAGGCAGAATTTTGGGTATAGAAAAAGCCCGGAAAATAGCGCATTTCCGGGCTTTTTTAGCATTTTGAAGTTGTCGATTATCGCTTGCTGAACTGCGGTGCGCGACGAGCAGCTTTGAGGCCGTACTTCTTACGTTCCTTCATACGAGGATCGCGGGTCAGGAAGCCTTCCTTCTTCAGAGCAGCACGGTTCTCCTCGTTCTGCTGCAGCAGAGCGCGGCTCAGGCCGTGGCGGATAGCGCCAGCCTGACCGGAAACACCGCCGCCGGAAACGCGGACGACGACATCGTACTTGCCCTCCAGGCCCAGCAGGACCAGCGGAGAACGGACGATCAGCTTCAGGGTCTCCAGACCAAAGTAGTTGTCGATATCACGATCGTTGATGGTGATCTTGCCAGTGCCGGTGTAAACACGAACGCGGGCAACGGAATCCTTACGACGACCAGTGCCGTAGAAATAAGGTTTGGTTTCGTACATGTTCGATTGCCTCCTTCTTAGAACTCGATCTTCTCGGGCTTCTGAGCTGCGTGAGCGTGCTCGGCACCCTGGTAGCAGTGCAGGCGGGTCAGAGCCTTAGCACCGATGGTGTTGGAAGGGATCATGCCCTTGACAGCGTAGGTCATGGCCAGATCGCTGTGCTCAGCCATCAGCTTGCTGTACTGGACCTTCTTCAGGCCGCCGATGTACTTGCTGTGGGTGATGTGGAACTTCTGCACAGCCTTCTTGCCGGTCAGAACAGCCTGATCGCAGTTGATGACAACAACGAAATCGCCGCAGTCCACGTTGGGGGTATAATCGACCTTCTGCTTGCCGCGCAGCAGAACAGCGGCCTCAGCAGCGACGTGGCCCAGGCTCTTGCCGGCAGCGTCGAGCAGGTACCACTTGCGCTCGACTTCAGCGGGCTTCACGAGAGTAGTGCTCATATCTATTTCCTCCTGATAAGCTTTTTGTACGTTTCAGGCGCCTTTCTGGGGCGCGAGTGTCAGTATACATCATAAAAAGGTGCCTGTCAACAGCATTTTTTTGATTTTTTCATTGTAATTTTTTCAATCTTGCAAAATCTCACGTTTTCTCTTGAATCCTCATTATTTCTAAAAACGCATTTTCTGCAAAATTTTCTGCCCACGGCCGCACATTTTCTGCCGCTGCCCGCTACAATTTTGTCTGCCGGTGTGGTATACTATAAAGGATATGGCAGCTTTTGCTGCGCACTGATACAAGGAGAATTTTTTACATGCCAAACGACATCGACCGCAACGCCTCTGCCCAGCGCCGCACCTCCAAGCTTCTGGCCGCTATGGGCATCTTTGTTGCTCTGGGCATCATTGCTTACATTATTTTAACGCTGCTGGTCAACCGCAGCGTGCCCGCAAACCCGGACACCCACTACACCGGCACAAACGGCGTTTCCGTCTACTATGACAGTTCCATCTGGAAGGTATGCCAGATGACCGAGGACAGCACCCTTGGTACCGTGCTGGAACTCGCCACGGCAGACAGCGCCGACGGTGAGGACTACGAAGCTGTGCTGCTGCAGCGCGGCACTGCCGACAGCTATGCGGACTTTATCGATGCGTCCGAGAAGGACCTCAAGCAGGCCTATGGCGTCATCAAGCCCCGCAAGGTGAACCTGACCGTGGACGGTGCCGAGGTGGAGGCCGTGCGCTGCGACATTCAGGCGTATTATGCGGTGCTGGCCACCATTACCTACCCCAGCGGTGACGTGGTGTATGTTTCCGGCCTGACAAAGCTTGCCTCCATCAACGACATTGTGAACCTTGTGGAAAGTGTGACCCTGTTATGAGCAGTTCCCGTGCAATGCAGCGTCTGTGCGGCCTGATGCGCAAGGCTGTGCAGGACTATGAAATGATCGCCCCCGGCGATAAAGTGATGGTGGGCGTTTCCGGCGGCAAGGACAGCGTAGCGCTGACCATCGGCCTTGCCGAACTGCGCAAGTACATCGGCTTTGATTTTACGGTGCAGGCCGTCACGCTGGACCCGCAGTTCGGCGGCAGGCCCATGGATTATACCGTATTGCAGGAGCTGTTTGCCCGGTACGATATCCCCTATGAGATCCGCCGCACCGAGATCGGCCCTGTGGTGTTCGACTACCGCAAGGAGAAGAACCCCTGCGCCTGTGCGCCAAGCTGCGGCGCGGTGCACTGCACACGGCAGCGCAGGAACTGGGCTGCAACAAGGTGGCGCTGGGCCACCATCTGGACGATGCCGTGGAGACCTTTTACATGAATCTCTGGCGGGAGGGACGCATCGGCTGCTTCTCGCCGGTCACTTATCTTTCGCGCCGGGACCTCACCCTCATCCGGCCCATGCTGCTGGCCACCGAGCAGGAGGTCATTTCCGCAGTGCACGCCGAGGGGCTGCCCATCGTCAAGAGCGTCTGCCCTGCCGACGGCGTGACCGTGCGCGAACAGACCAAGGAGTTCGTCAAGGAGCGCTGCCGCACCGACCACGCTTTCCGCCAGAAACCCTGCACGCACTGCAGGAGAGCGGCATCGATGGCTGGCGGCCCGTCCACACCGGCGCGGCAGCTTTGCAATTACAAACGAGGAAGAATGAATCATGAAGACTCAACCTTTTGAAAAACACGTCTGGGCCGAGATCGACCTCGATGCCCTGCGGCATAACTTCCGGGCCGTCAAAGCCCGGGCCGGTGACCTGCCGCTGTGCGCGGTGGTCAAGGCCGACAGCTATGGCCACGGCGCTGTGCAGTGTGCCCGCGTTTTTGCGCAGGAGGGTGCAGCATGGCTGGCAGTGAGCTGCCTGACCGAGGCCGTGCAGCTGCGTCAGGACGGGCAGACTCTGCCCATCCTTATTTTGGGCCATGTTCAGCCGGAGTACGCCCAGACCCTCATCCACGAGGATATCACCGTAGCGTGCTACTCCACCGAACAGGCGCAGAACCTTTCCGCTGCTGCCGTAAAGGCAGGCGGCAGAGTAAAGATCCACCTCAAGGCAGATACCGGCATGGGCCGCATCGGCTTTGCCCTGCGCACCGATTTTGATGCCGCCATCCGCGAAATGCTGGCTGTGTGTGAGCTGCCGGGCCTTGAGATGACCGGCCTGTTCCAGCACTTCTCGGTGGCCGACGACACCGCCGAAGAGAACGTTGTCTATACCGCGGAGCAGCACGCACTGTTCGTCAGAGCGTTCCATGCGCTCAAGGCGGCAGGCCGCGAGCCGCAGACCGTCCACTGTGACAACTCTGCGGGCGTGATGCTGCACCCGGACTGGCCCGAGGGATTGGCCCGGGAGCGCTGCATGGCGCGGCCCGGCATCATCCTCTACGGCTACGACCCCAGCGACGAGGTGCGCTTTGGGCAGTTCCGGCCGGTGATGACCCTCAAGACCGTGGTGAGCATGATCAAGGAAATGCAGCCCGGTCAGAGCGCCAGCTATGGCCGCCGCTTCACCGCCGAAAAGCCCACGCTGGTGGCCACCCTGTGCACCGGTTATGCGGACGGTTATCCCCGCCAGCTGAGCTGCGGCAAGGGCATCGTGGAGATCCACGGCAAGGCCTGCCCGGTGCTGGGCCGCGTGTGCATGGACCAGATGATGGTGGATGTGACCGGTATCCCGGACATCCACGAGGGCGACGAAGCCATCCTGTGGGGCGGCAGCGTCAGTGATACTGCCGAGACCATCGCCCGCAAGACCGACACCATTTCCTACGAGGTGCTGTGCGGCGTGTCCCGCCGCGTGCCCCGCGTCTACCTCGAGCACGGAAAGATCGTGGATGTCGAGGATTGGATACTGGAAGCTTAAATTTCTCCCGGAGGAACTACATGGCAAGAGACAATATCCGCAATTTCTGCATCATTGCACACATTGACCACGGCAAATCCACCCTGTCGGACCGTATTCTGGAGCTGACCAAGAGTGTGGACGAGCGCACCATGGAAGACCAGATTTTGGACAACATGGACATTGAGCGCGAGCGCGGCATCACCATCAAGGCCCGCGCTGTCACCATGAACTATACCGCCAAGGACGGCAAGACCTACGAGTTCAACCTCATCGATACCCCGGGCCACGTGGACTTTGCCTACGAGGTCAGCCGCAGTCTGGCCGCCTGCGAGGGTGCCATCCTTGTGGTGGATGCCACCCAGGGCGTGGAAGCTCAGACGCTGGCCAACACCTACATGGCGCTGGAGCATGATCTGGAATTGGTGCCCATCCTGAATAAGATCGACCTGCCCAGCGCTCACCCGGACGAGGTGGCGCAGGAGGTGGAGGACGTGATCGGCCTGCCCTGTCTGGATGCGCCCCGCGTCTCTGCCAAGACCGGCCTGAATGTGGATCAGGTGCTGGAGCGTGTCGTCACCGACATTCCTGCTCCCACCGGCGACCCGGATGCCCCGCTGAAGGCGCTGATCTTCGACAGCATCTACGACAGCTACAAGGGCGTTATCGTCTATATCCGTGTGTTTGAGGGCACCGTGAAGCCCGGCGATACCATCCGCATGATGCCACCGGCGCGGAGTTCACGCTGGTAGAAGTGGGCCACATGGGTGCTACCAACCTTTCTCCCTGTGCCCAGCTGCAGCTGGTGAGGTCGGCTATCTGACCGCCAGCATCAAGACCGTGCAGGACACCCGCGTGGGCGATACCGTCACGCTGGCCAATAATCCCACCGCCGAAGCACTGCCCGGCTACCGTCAGGTCAAGCCTATGGTGTTCTGCGGCATCTACCCCGCCGACGGTGCCAAGTACCCCGACCTGAAGGATGCACTGGAAAAGCTGCAGCTGAACGACGCCTCCCTCACCTTTGAGCTGGAGACCAGCGCCGCGCTGGGCTTCGGTTTCCGCTGCGGCTTCCTTGGCCTGCTGCACATGGAGATCATCACCGAGCGTCTGGAACGGGAATTTGATCTGGATATCATCACCACCACCCCCAGCGTGCGCTACCGCATTACCCTGACCGACGGCACTGTGGAGATGATCGACAATCCTTCCAGCTACCCCGACCCCTCCAACATCGTCAAGCAGGAAGAGCCTTTTGTGGATGTGCACCTGTACACCCCCAACGACTATGTGGGCGGCCTGATGGATCTGTGCCAGAACAAGCGCGGCGTGCTGATCGACATGAAGTATCTGGACGATGTGCGCGTTGATCTGCACTATGCTCTGCCGCTGGGCGAGATCGTGTACGACTTCTTTGATGCCATCAAGAGCCGCAGCCGGGGCTACGCCAGCTACGATTACGAGTTTAAGGAGTACCGCGAGAGCGACCTTGTCAAGCTGGACTTCCTGCTCAATGGCGACCCTGTGGACGCGCTGTCCATGATCGTGTTCCGCGATAATGCCTATGCCAAGGGCCGCCGCATCTGCGAAAAGCTGCGGGATAACATCCCCCGCAACCTGTTCGAGATCCCGGTACAGGCTGCCATCGGCGGCAAGATCATTGCCCGTGAAACGGTCAAGGCCATGCGCAAGGACGTGCTTGCCAAGTGCTACGGCGGCGACATCTCCCGCAAAAAGAAGCTGCTGGAAAAGCAGAAGGAAGGCAAAAAGAAGATGCGTCAGCTGGGCAGCGTTTCCCTGCCCAGTGAAGCCTTTACCGCTGTGCTCAAGCTGGACAGCGACGACGATTAAACTTTATAGATCAAAGAGAACCCGCGCTCTGGTATGCTGCAATGCACCCAGCGCGCGGGTTCTATCTGTTTTTTCACAACCTCAGTTTACAACAAAAAAATGAGATAGGCACCCCCTTTCGGGGAAACCTATCTCATTTTTTGTTGGGACTATTTTGCAACAGTCCCTTTACGTTGGGGCGTTAGGGGGCCGCTTACAGTCTCTTGACTGCTCTTTTCCGATTTGCTTCTGCCCGGATTATACATGATTTCAGTGCGAAAGTCATCGAAACCTGCGCGAAACGTTCTTGAATCTGCGTGAACGAATCATCTGGGCAGCAAAAAAGCCCCGGAAAGGCTGTCTGGGTGCCTTCCGGGGCTGCTGTGAAAGATGACTGCATCAGTAATACTTTTCAGTCAAAAAGTACTACTGATACACTGCTTCGAGGGCTTTCTCACTCACTTTTCTGCTTCAGGCGGGCGTATTCGGCATCGGCCTGAATGGCTGCAGAGGTGAAGCTGTTGTTGTTCCACCAGCTGATCAGCGCGGCCACGGTGGTGATGCCGGCGGTCACCAGCTGTTCCACAGTCTGGCTCTCAATGGGCAGCATAGGTTTGCCCAGAGCGCTCAGCACCTGATTGGTCAGGGCAAGCAGCAGCACAGCGGTGCGGGCGATGGTGGCGGCAGAAATTTTACCAAAGTTCATATCAATTCCTCACTTTCTCATTTTGTTCAAGGTCAGCGATGCGGTGGTTGGCCACCTTCATCTGTTCTTCTAAAATCGGTACGCGGCGGGCAAAATTGTTATGCTCGCGCACCTCGCGGGTCAGCTCTTCGAGCTTGGTGTCGGTCACGGCCTGACTGCGGCTGTTGGCGATCAGCACGCCGATCAGGGTCACGGCCCCGGCAATGACAGCGGATAAGATCGTTTCCATTCCGTTCACCGCCTTTACCCGACCCACCGGCTTTTTGCTTTGCGCACATCCACATGGACAAAGCCTTTTGCGGGGTAGCGGCCGATGCCGCCGGTGCCGGGCAGCAGGGTCTCGGCGTAGGCGGCAAGCTGCTCCACCGGCACGCCGGACACCCGGATATCCGCGGCACGGCCATACTGATGCTGGCTGTAAACCGCTCCGCCCACAGCCTTGTTGTGTGCAGCGGTGCGGTAGCCGCTGGTAATGACCACCGGTGCGCCAAAATGGTCACGGATGGCCTGCAGCACCTGCACCAGTTCGCTGTCCACAAACAAAGGGTCGGTGCCGTCTTTGCAGGCAAATTCCTTTGCGCGGAAGCTGCGGCTCAGCAGCGTTTCGCCATCCCTTGCGCGGGAGTAAACGTTAAGCATGGCCGTCCTCCTGCAGCAGCGCTGCCACGGCATCCCTTAGCCGGGCGGGCACATCCTCCAGCGTTTTGATGCCCTTGCGGATCAGGGCCGCATAGATCCTTGCCATTACACACCACCTCCTTCGTACAGTTCACACAGGGCCAGCTGCAGGTCGGTCAGCTGGCAGGTCAGGCTGGCAATCGTCTCGGGCAGACGGGCTGCTTCCTCGGCCTGCTGGCGCTCTTTTTCCCGCGCGGCCAATTCTTCTTCCGTATAGCGGATGTATCTCTGCACCGGCACCTGTTCGGTCCATGCGGCCTGCGCAGGCACGCCCGGCACGTCGATGACCTTCCGCACATCCCTGCCGCCGCCGGGATACTCCGTTACGGTCTCGTAGTGGCTCACTTCCTCCACGCCTTCCACGGCGGGGTGCTCCACTGGCTCGGTGTCGTCCACCAGATACCCAAGCGTCAGGTCAGGGTTTTCAATGGCTGCACCGTTCTCGTCAATGATCTTCATGGTTCAAAACCTCCTTTCTCAGGCCACGCGCCGCCAGATGTGCACATAGTAGGCGGCAGGCTGCACGGTGGCGCTGCGGCCGTAGATGGCATTAGACTTGGATGCATCCGGGAAGGTCAGAGACACCGCAGCAACAAAGGCTGTCTCCCAGTTCTCTTGTTCTGTTTTCTCCGCTGTAAAGAGCAAGGCCAAGTTCATGCGCCCTCTGCTTCAGCTTAAGAATATCGCCCTCGATCAGGGCTTTCGGATAGGTATAGTCTCCCGCAACCTTAACAAGGCCCGGTCTTTTGCTTGCAAACTTCATGCCCTCGACAATACGCCGTAGGCACCAGCTGCCTTGAACTTTTCAAGGTTTTCGTAAAACTTCTCCGTATACCTCATGCATGTACGGCTGAATCCTGACGATCAGGCGCTTCACACTCGGAGCAACCTTTCTCGCAATTTCCAGACGTTCTTCAAACGATGGTGCGCCTTCTTCGAGCTTGTCATAGCTGCTGCACACCACTGATCTGCACAACGCAGTTGCACTTCTTCAGCAGTTCGAGATATTCAGGCTCTGCGATGATCCTTCCCTTTGTCGAAACAACAAAGGGGTATTTGGTTTCAGCAAAGACGCGCAGAGCGTTGTAGCTCATGCGGTAATAGCGCTCACAAGGCTGGAAAGGGTCGCTCACGCCCCCCAGTGCAACGGAATATTCCAGTCACACCAGTTGGTCTCAGACGTTCGCTTTCCCTGAATGCAACGCTCTGTCATGAGCCGCTCTCCCTGAATCTTCTGAATCCGCTCAAGCCAGTCAGGAAGCAGCTTGTCCTGCCACTTGCAGTGCTGTATGACATCGTAAAACGCCTGTTCTGCGATATCATCCGGGGCCGTCCGAAGGTCTGACTTTGCCCAGACCGTGGAAATCGCCTTCCGGCTCTCGTCTGTTTGGGGCTTGCCGAAATAGGCATCTGCCACGGCCAGCAGTTCGATGATCTTCTCCATCGTCAATCATATCACCCCCCTTGAAGATGTCTGCATAGACATCCGCTGCAGATCTGGATGTATTGCCCGGTGCAGGCTTGTTCTGTTGCTGCTCACGGTCACGGGATATCCACCCGGATGCTGCTGCCTTCCAGTTCTTCATGGGATTCCGGCCCACCTTCCAGCCGTTGGATTCGTAATAGGCATGGAACCGAATAGCCTGCGCTTCTGTGCCACCTTTCTCCGCAAAGTAACTTTTCACCGTTTCAACATCCGGCGGTGAAAACCTGCTTTTGGGGGTAGGGGGCAGCGCTTCAGCGCTATTACTATCAGATACTTTAGTATCTGAGTAATTATTAGTTTTTAATTTTAGGGGGCTATTGGTTTCGTTTGGTTTCTCAGAAAAACCAATTGGTTCCGTTTGGTTATCGTCAAAAACCTTTTGGTTTCCGTCGGTTTTCTTTGGCCTGCCGCCCTTTCGGCCTGCTTCTCGGTGTGCAGTAATAGCACGTCTGTACGTCTCAATATTCCCGTCAAGCGCTTCCCTCTGAGATTCAAACGCCACCTGTTCGATAGGCTCAAGCCCTTCCGGTTCACTCCCGGTTTCCACATAGTCCCGCATTGCATTCACAACATGCCTGAATGCCGCATCATCAAGAATGTCAAGAAGTTTGAACGATGTGAACAGGATCAACAAGCCTTTCGGGCGAGCCATTTCAATATCGTCCACTACTAACCACCTCCTTCCCGTTTTGAAAACCAAACGCTTTTCGTAAAAACCATTTGGTTTTATTTGGCTTTTACAGGTCAATGATCTTAACCTCAACGCCGTAGCCGATAACGTTCCGGCACTGCTGTTTGATGCGGGGGATCGCAACAGCGCTGCTTTTGAGGAACTTCTTCGTGCTTGGGGTGCAGGCCAGATACAGCGTAACGCCGTCCAGACTGGCCTTGGTTCCGCGCAGGTTGTCCGCAATGAACTTGTCACCGTAGACCTCAACACGGCGAATAACCTCTCCCCAGTTCGCAAAATCCTTGCCCGGATACTTCGTAGGGGTTGCTTCCGATTCAGCCTGCGGGCTGTTCTGGCTCTTGAGGTCGTTCAGGGCATCCAGCATTGCCGTCATGCAGGAACTGCACACCTTGATCTCGTTCTGAAGCTCAACAAGGGCACTGTTCAGGCCCACCAGCTTGTCAATGGCCTTCTTCATGTCTTCGTTCTGCTGGTACAGGCGGCTGTCGATAGATTTCAGCAGGATACACACCCGGCTATCATCTGGGGTATCATTCGGTACATCCTCAAGCATGAAGTCGTATGCACCGTTGCGGATATTGACAACTGCCGACACGGAACGACCGATAATGGCTGCGACCTCTGCATCTGACAGGCCCTTACTAAGAAGAAGCTTTGCATTGCGCACCTCTTCCGGCGTAATATTTCTTTTTGCTCGCATTTTTCTCTCCCTCATTTCTGCCGCTCAGAACGGCAAATCTTCATCGTCGTTGATAACGGCAAAATCGTCCGTGCCGGTCTCAGCCGCCTGCTGGGCGCTCTGAGCGTTTATAGCTTCGCTGACATAACTTTCCGTCTGTTCATCAAAACCCCGCGTAGACGTGCTGTCAGGGGCTTTCGAGCCGCAAAAGCTGACCTCACGCACCTGAATCTCATAGGCAGTGCGGTTGTTGCCCTGCTTGTCCTGATATTTCCGGGTCTGCAAGCTGCCATTGACGGCGATCATGCTGCCCTTGTCGAAATACTGGGAGATGAACTGCGCCGTCTTGCCCCACGCCACACAGGGGATAAAATCCGTCTCACGCTGCCCGTTTGCAGAGTAGCTGCGTTCGCAAGCGATGTCAAAGGAGCAGACCTCCTTGCCGCTTGTGGTGATGCGGAGTTCTGGGGTGTGGGTCAGGCGGCCCATAATTGCAATCGTGTTCAGCATAGATCAGCCCTCCTTCGGCTGCTTCTGGGCACACGTCCAGCACAGGATGCGCCCAAACTTCTTCTTGGTGCTGGCGGCGGTCTCTGCCGGTTCCACGGTGCGGCCCTTATAGGTCACCGGCTGAAGTGGTTTGCCGCAGCAGGCGCAGATAAAGGGCTGTTCCTGTACAGGCTGCGATTTCGGGGCAGGAGCATTACGCTTCGGAGCAGGAGCTTCACGCTTCGGAGCAGGCTGCTTCTGCGGCTTGTTCACACCTGCGGGGTTTCGACCTTCTGCCGCATGATACTCGTCCGTGTCGGCATCCTTGGTATCGTCGATGCAGAACAGGCCGTTCAGGGCATACTTGCGGGCGTAACTGCTGGATGTTCCCGTCACCTGTGCAGCGTCCATCTTGGTTTTTTGCTCCGGCTCTCTTGCGTATGCCTTCACGGAAATGCAGCCACCATACAGATTCCCGCGACCAATGCGGTGCAAAGAGCCGCTTGTTCCATCTGTGTGCCGCAGGCGTAAATTTTGGGGTTGCCATCCGATCCCAGCTGGATTTTCAACTGAGCGTTCGGGTTGATTTTCATGCTCCTACCTCCTGATAGTCAGTTGCGGGGCCGCAGCTGTCCAATGTCCATCCAATGACCGGGTGCCATTCGCCATCTGCAAAAACCTGCATGCCGGTGTGGTTTTCGTCCTTGACTTGCCCGCCCAGCTGGTAGCAGCCGGATGCCCGGCTTCCATCCCAGCGGAACCACTTGTTCCAGAACGTCGGTGCCACGTATGCGCATCCGGTGGGTGCGTCGGCCCGCTTGGATGCAGGGGTGTAAGGTTTGCTCATGCGGATTCTCCTTTCTCAACAGTAGGGAAGAACAGCTCCCCGATTTCGTCCTGCCGGATGTCCAACAGTTCACAAATTGCTACGATCTCTTTACTTGTCCACGGCTGGTGCCCGTTCATCCGGGCGCTCATAGTGTACCGGCCAATGCCGCTATGTTCAGCGACTTCCTGATCGCGGTAGCCGCAGCTGTGGAACCGCCCCCGCAGCTTCCAGTACGGAATCTGCCGGAAGGTGCCCTGTACGACCTTCATCATGCTTTTTTCGACCTCTTTTCTTTGATGTGTGCCAGCCGTGCAGGCTGGTTCTTGTCCCAGCGGCTTCCCGCCAGTATTTGTTCCGCCCGTTCATCAGGCGGTCTCCTTGCCAAGACGCTGCTCCTTCTCCTGCTCGCTCAAAAGCTCGCGAGGGTCAACGTTCAGCGTGTCGGCAATGGCCTTGAGCGTCCGGGGGCTGGTGCCACCCTTCTTTTTGATGTAGTAGTAGGTGGCCCGCTCAAGGCCAGCAGCCTGCATCAGCTCGGTAACATTTACTCCCCGTAAAATCATCAGGGATTCAATTTTTTTCATGTTTACCTTCAAATTATCACCTTCTTTCACGCTTCCAGCCGCTTTGCCCGGCCATTCAGGAACTGGTTCACAAAGTAAATCTGTCCCTTTCCAGTCACCTTCGGGGTCTTGTTGATGCTGGTGTGGCCGTCCGAGTGCACCACGGTGGTCTCCTTGATCTCAAACAGGCACATTTCCACGGCCCGCTGGGTGGGCATATTATAGTCGCTGCGCTTGGGGTCGCGGATCAGATAGCCGTGCTCACGCATCCAACTGAACAGCCGGTTCTGCCCGATCTGCACACCGTTCTGGCACAGCAGTTTTGCCAGCTCACCTACAAGGATGCTCTTCTTGCTGGCGCTTACAGCATCCGCAAAGATGCCCTTCGGGGTCAGCTCTGCAATCTGAGCGTCCTTGTGCTCCAGCTCGTCGTGGGCGGCAATCAAGGCCTGCGCCATCAGCTCCGCGCGGGAAAGCTGCGGGCGTGTGCCAGCTGCTTCTCCATCTCGTTGAAGGCTTGGATGTACTTGAGCTTCCATCCAGCGCAGCTTGCCAGTAAAGCCCATGACCAGCAGGCTGAAGCCGTCGCGGTTCATGAGGTAGGTTCGCTGAGGTCTGTCGTAGCTGTCCGGGGCTTCCGCCTCGAAAAACATCTCCCAAAATTGGGGACATCTTTCTTGAAGGTATCAATGTCACGCATCACATGGTCGTGACGCTTCTCGAAGTTCTCAGCGATTTGGCGGCTGGATGCTACCGGCTCGCCGTTCTGGGTGGATAAGATGATCTCGTTCATTGTGAACTCCTTGTTATTGGCTCCTACCTGCTGTAAAATAGTAGCAAGCAGAAAGGAGGTGGATTGCATGAAATTCAAAATTGATGTAAAATGCTGCAAATGTAAATGTTCTTTTGAGCTTGCTCCTACGAGTTTTCTCAAGCGCGAATCAGCTGAATGCCCGAATTGCGGTCAGCCCATTCCCGCAGCTGAGTACGAAACTCTAAAGGCAGGAATCACCGCTCTTGGCAGCCTGCCCGGACATATCGGCCCGGACGATGGCGGGAATCCTTTCGCATTCGCGGAGCCGGTTGGTTTTGATCTCTGCGTGAAGGAAGATACTTCCGCATATCTTCATTCACTTGAGCCTGCTGATGAACCCCAGTCTTAAATTTTAGCAATCTTCTTTAAATGAGCTTTCACGACTTCAAGCATTACCTCTGCTTGTTCGACTGAAAGCTCGTTTTCCTTTAGAACGGCATAAATATCATCACAAACGGTCTTGAACTTCTCGCCGCCAAGTTCCTCTGCGATATACTCAACCGGTGCCGGGGTGATGCCCTGCATCAGCCTGTCCATCGTTGCATATTCTCTGTACGTCATGGCTCTTACCTCCTTTGAAATGTAACTTGTAAGGTTACTTAATGGCCAAAAAATACGGCCTGCGGATTGTCGATACTCAAAAGTTCCACAATCTTTGAGGCTTCATCTGTACCAAAAACACGTTTCTTGAGCTTGCGTGTTAAGGTCTGCTCCGAAATTCCAAGTTCCTGAGCCAACATTTTTTGAGTGTAGCCTGCTTTGACCATGTACGACTTGAGCAAATTGACGTTTACCACACTTTTCACCTCCAAACGACCCCAGTGTAACTTGTGAGGTCACAAGTATAATAGCATCATATTTGTAACCTGTCAAGTTATTTTTGATAATTGAATTAAAAATATTGTAACTGATGGTTTATCTGCTATACTATAGACATCAAAGGAGGTGCTCACGGTGACTGTAGGCGATCGCATTCGACAGGTACGTCAAGAGCAAGATGTAACCCAACAGGAGCTTGCCGATTACATCGGCGTATCAAAGCAGGCTGTATATAAGTATGAAAATAATATTGTAACCAATATACCGACAGACAAGGTTGACGCTATTGCCAAACGGCTGAAAGTATCTCCCGCCTACCTGATGGGCTGGGAAGAACAGCCGGAGCCCAAGAAGCCCACCATCCCCCCGGGCTTTGAGCCGATGCCAAAGATGGACTGGGTGCCGCTGGTAGGCCGGATCGCCTGCGGGACGCCCATCACGGCGGAAGAAAATGTAGAGCAGATGGTTTGTGTACCTTCTCGCTGGCACTCAACCTTTACGCTGACCTGCAAGGGCGACAGCATGGAGCCCCGCATCCACGACGGTGATCTGGTGGCGATTCGCAGCCAGCCGGAGGTGGAGCAGGGAGAAATCGCAGCGGTGCGCATCGGCGATGAAGCTACCCTGAAGCATGTGTATCTTCACGAAAACTTTATAGAGCTCCGCCCGGAAAACCCGCGTTTGAGAGCATTATCCTTACCAAAGAGGAAATGAACACCGTTGTGATCGAAGGCAAAGCTGTGGGGCTCTGCCGAGATATATGAGGTGAATGCTATGACATTTTACGAGAAGTATTTGGAACTATGTGCCAGTGTGGACAAGACCCCGTCCGGTGCAGCGTTAGAGATGGGTCTTTCTAAGCCAACCGTGAACCGCTGGAAAAATGGCGGTGGTATTACAGATGCTACTGCCAGAAAGGTTGCAGCATATTTTGGCGTTCCTGTTGACTGTCTAACCAGAGAGACCGATGACCCCGCCCCTGAGCAAAAAGAAAAAGACCCCCAGTCCAGACGTTGACCGCCTGATGGAGGCTTGAATGCCGAAAGTATAACGGAAAACTGAGAGAAGTATGCAGAGCTGCTCCTGCTTGGGCAGGAAAAAAGAAGAAAAAGAAACCTTAAAGCGCAGACATCCTACTATAATAATAGTGTAAAAAATGTACAAAAAGTGTTGTAAAATATCACTTATAAGTGATATAATAGCATAGGCGCAGACAGGATGTGGTTATATTGAATGATCTTGAAACACTGCTGCAACTAGTGATGTTGCTTGCAAAATATGGAAATTCAGTTATTGTTCATGATGTTTTCCGAGATGAGCTTGCTGGCTTACTTGCAAAATCAGGTTCGGAGGATAAGTTTTTCAAACGTTTAGCATCGTATATTCAACAGCTTGTGGAAAATGGGGAAGCCGCAATTGGCCTCCGGGTGCACCGATCGAACATTTGGCAGGGCAAAAGAACCTTTGTGCTATGAGGTTCAAACTTGGAATTTCAAATCTTCGGGTTTTCTTTGTTTATAAAGATGGTTTAATATACTTGCTATCTTCTTTCTACGAAAGACAAGGACACAAAAACACTGAATACAGTACCCACACACCTATTGCTAAAAACGCGTTTTGCAGAACTTATGGAAGGAGAATGAAAAATGTCTCCATAGAACAACATTGTCTGACCTTATCGCTGCCATAGCCAAAAACATGACTACTGCCGAACTTGCAAAGGCCGTTGTAAATATCCAAATTCAGCAAATGATACACGACACCCGCATGGCAAAAGGCTGGGCGCAAAAAGATCTTGCTGATAAAATGGGGGTAAAACAAAGCCTTGTTTCCCGTTGGGAAAGCGGGGATTGCAACTATACCATCGACACTTTGATTGACATTGCTGATGCTTTGGGGCTGTCGGTACAGTGCCCTTTGAAGCCCGATGAAAGAATCATGTCCACCGAACCTGAAAATGTGAAGTCTGATGCTGCAAACAACACAGCTTTTAAAACGCCTGACTTTTCTTCGTCAAGGTTGATTCGGTTCCCTGAAACACCTAAAAAGCCAACCGGAGGTGCACACAATGGATTCAAAGCAGTTTGAAGCTGACATTCAGTATCTTGGAAGCTTTCTTACGGAATGCTCTTTTAATAATAATATCATTGATGCTGTGTCGCAGTGTGAATTAACGCATCAGCTTTCTGTTTCTATCAGTGAGCAAGTTCCAATTGATGATCCTTCTAAGAAGGCTGCTTATGTCAGGCTCATTCTTGACGGCGTTTATTCATTGCAGGATGGTTCAGAAGCTTCCTGCAAGTATCACATGGTTATACACGGCAAGTTTATGATTGATAAGAGCGTACCTGACGAAGATTTTGAAGCAAAATTGTGGTTCAATGGCTCTGCAGCGGTGTATGGCATTGCCCGTTCAAAAATGGAGGTTATGTCCTCTATGGTTCTTAATCATGGAAAAATCGAGCTTCCAATGGTCAATATGTACGAACTGCTCAAAGCTCAAGTTTGAAAAAGAAAACAAAAGTTAATCCTCGTTCTATGTTTATCCTCCGGGAATGACGGGGTGCCATGTGGCGTAGAATATCATTCACTTGTAAGAGCGGGGTTTGCTGAGCGCAAGCCCTGCTTTTTGTTTTCCA
>ENA-OQAJ01000025-OQAJ01000025.1-human-gut-metagenome-genome-assembly--contig:-NODE-25-length-37109-cov-2.353280_pt1 | contig 37109 bp, 40 predicted proteins | sample MGYA00242736_ERZ504529 | MGnify/ENA primary metagenome ERZ504529 (study PRJEB26092, sample SAMD00036275) | human gut metagenome | host: Homo sapiens | study: EMG produced TPA metagenomics assembly of...
CGATCTGATGCGTCTGTTCAACACCCAGCTCGTGGCCCGCGTTATGGCCAAGGGAATGCCGGAAGGCGAGCCGATCGAAGCCAAGAGCGTTTCCAAGGGCGTGCGCACCGCACAGAAGGCCGTGGAATCCCGCAACTTCGAAATCCGTAAGAACGTGCTGAAGTACGATGACGTGATGAACAAGCAGCGCACCGTCATCTACGCCGAGCGTCAGGCTGTGCTCAAGGGCGAAGACATCCACGAGGATATCCTCAAGTTCATCGACGATACGGTATTGAGCTACATCAAGGGCGCCAACAAGGGTTCTGACAAGCCGAAGGATTGGGATTGGGAAGGCCTGTTCAAGCTCTGAACGCCGTGTACCCGATTGCCGTCGATCCGGAAGCCGCCAAGGACGCTGTCTCCAAGCTCAAGGGAGACAAGGCCATCGTAGCCCTGCAGGAGCTTATCGTTTCCGACGCAAAGGACCAGTATGCCGACTCGAAGCCAAGCTTGGTGAAGAGGGTCTGCGTCAGCTGGAACGTCGTGTCGTGCTCGCGGTTCTTGACCGCAAGTGGCGCGAACACCTGTATGAGATGGATTATCTCAAGGACGGCATCGGTCTGCGTGGTATGGGTCAGCGCGATCCGCTGGTCGAATACCAGCGCGAAGGCTATCAGATGTACAACTCCATGATTGAAGCAATCAAGGAGGAGACCATCCAGCTGCTGTTCCACGTTGACATCGATCGTGTCGCCACCACCGAAGACGCCGAAACCGAATCCGATGAGGAAGAGGCCGTGAACGCAGCCGAAGCGGTGATGGGCCTGGATAGCGAAGCGCAGCCGACCGGTGAAACCGCTCCTGCCGAGCCGGAAACCGACGATGAGGCCGAGAAGACCGTCATCGACGAACTGGCCGAAGAACAGAAGAATGAGCCTGGCATCGTAGGCATGCAGCCGATCAGCCATGCTGAGGGCAAGGTTCCTGCCAATAAGCGCCCGAAGAGCGAGGAATTGCGCTCTCCGTGGGCGGATGGCCGCACCTTCCCGGGAACGGGCAAGAACGCCCAGTGCCCGTGCGGTTCCGGTCGTAAGTACAAGATGTGCCACGGACAGAACGAACAGTGACATATCGTGTGATGCTCTGATGATTCGCGCATAATGAAGGCGGTTTGCGGATTTTTCGCAGACCGCCTTTTTGTTTCATGCTCGTTGCCCGATATGCGGAAGATAGATATTGAAAATGTCTGTGTTGTTTATGATGAGCGCTTTTCTGCAATTACCTGTTCGTGATATGGCGTTGAAAAACCATGAAATGTAGAACGGTTACAATGGCGGCGATATCGTATCAACAACGTGACATGCTGAAGCGTCAAGGAGGGCATCATGGCTGAAATCACATGGAAGTCGATCCTCACCAAGCTGGTCGGAGGGGACCATCTGAGTGCCGAGGAATCCGAGTGGTTCGTCGATGACCTCATGAACGGCAACGCTAATCCGGCGGCGTCGGTGCGGTTCTGGCAACCCAGCAGCAGCTTGGCTTGACTCCGGATGAGGTGCGTGGAGCGGCCAAGGCCATGGTCTCCCATGCCATCAAACTTGATATCGACGGTGAGACCACCGATATCGTCGGTACCGGTGGAGACGGTGCCGCGACGGTGAATCTGTCTTCCATGGGCGCGGTGGTGGCTGCCGCAGCCGGAGCGAAAGTCGTGAAGCACGGCAATCGTGCAGCCTCTTCCAAGTGCGGCACTGCCGATTGCTTCGAGGCGCTGGGACTGCCGCTCGATCTGGAACCGGAACAGGTTGCTGAGGTCGGCAACGAATGCGGCATCGCATTCGCTTTCGCACGCACATTCCATCCGGCAATGCGCTTCGTGGGACCTGTCCGTGCGGCGCTCGGCATGCCATGCGTATTCAACGTTCTTGGACCTCTGACCAATCCGGCCTCGCCGAAGCACATGGCGGTGGGCTGTGCCAATCGCGCAATGAGCCCGATCATGGCTGCGGTATATGCGGCTAACGGACAGACCGGCATGGTGTACACGTCAAGCGAGGGACTTGACGAAATGGCTCCGACTGGTCCGGTGTCCATCTGGGAGTTCAGCAACGGCAAAGTCACTGAGAGTGAATTCGATCCGACTATGGAGCTTGGTCTCGACAAGGTGACGGTGGCTGACTTAAAGGGTGGAGAGCCGGAGCTCAACGCTCAGCTGTTCCGTGACTTCCTTGCAGGCAAGGACGTTCCTTTCCGCACTACCGCCCTGCTCAACGCGGCATCCGCGATTGTTGCGGACGGCCATCAGGTGCCAGCTGATGCCAGCCTGACTGAACGATTCAAAGCGGCCTATGCCATTGCCGAAGAAACCGTTGATTCAGGCAAGGCCTCGGCACTGCTTGACCAGTGGATCACCGCCGCCCAGTCCAAGAAAGCTTGATATTCGGCGAAATAGCAGATCATAAGAACGTATAAGGCGTGTCTCGATCAAAACACTCAACGACGAGACACGCCTTTATACGTATCGCAGCGACAAATATCACAGAGAAGAGCACAAAAGACGTAGCTGATGCAGTCTTCTCCATATGTTGCTATACGCGAGCTCCATCATCGAAAACATCGCGGCGGGTTTGTGTATGTCCCTTGTGCTGTACGATCAATCCAGCAGCGCCAATCAACGCGCACACACCGAAAATCGATCCCAAAATCCCAGCCAAAGCAGGCATGAACGCAGATGCGATGATACCGGCGACACCAGCGATCAAAAGCACCCAAAACACCAACTTCGATATCTTGACATGACCGATGGAGGGATTCGGAGGAGTGAAATCATCACCGTAACGATCCATTACACTATCGGTGTCCAACCAGCTGGAACCAGTGAAATCGCGCGGTCCACGACCTTGCGGAGTGTCATCAGTGAACGTGCCCTGATCCAAATCCTGAATCGAAAGCAACGCCTCCTTCTCACGGCGCTGCGCATGCTTTTCAAAAACGTTTCGCGCTACGAGAATGCTCCACGGCCTGCAAATCGTCGGCATGCGAACTTGCGAATTCAGCCCATGCGGCATCCAAATCGTCCGCATTTGAAGAAGCCCCTTCGCCACCATTCGGCGAGGCATTTGGGCGTTCTTCATCGGCATTGCTATTGTTGAGGTCAGTCATACTGATAACTGTAATCAAGCGGATGGCCATCCGCTAGGAGGATCGTGAAAAATGCTCTACTGGTTTTTCGTCAAAGGCCTAGGACCGATCGCCATCCACCGCATGGGACCGACTGCCAAGGGACTTGAAAACATTCCGCGCGAAGGCGGTGCCATTATTGCGGCCAATCATCTTGCCGTCATCGATGACGCGCTGTTGCCGCTGACTTGTCCGCGCATGATTCATTTCATGGGCAAAGCCGAGTATTTCGAAGGCAAGGGCATCAAAGGCAAGTTCAAGAAGTGGTGGTTCACTTCGGTTGGCGTGTTCCCCGTGGATCGTTCCGGTGGGTCGAAATCGCTTGGCGCATTGAACCACGCGCGTGAAATCCTCGAAGACGGCCACCTGTTCGGCATTCATATTGAGGGCACGCGTAGCCCTGACGGTCGCCTCTATAAAGGTCATACCGGAGCTGCGCGACTTGCTTTTGAAACCGGATGCCCAATCGTTCCGTCCGCCATTATCGGATCTCGCGAGTTGCAGAAGCCCGGTCAGATTATTCCTGGTAAGGGCAAGACCACAGTGATCTACGGCAAACCGATTGCCGTGGAGAAGAAGCCCGCCGACCAGATCACGCACGACGATTTGCGCACGCTGACTGATCGCGTGACCATGGAAATTCAGAAGATGAGCGGTCAGGAATACGTGAACGAATACGCTCAGAAAGTCAAGGAACAGCTTAAGGCTCAGAAAGCCGCCGAACAGGCGAACAGCTGAGAAACCAAAGAGAAAAGCCCCGGCACGACACTACACGAGCCGGGGCTTTCCTTATGCCTATACCATGATGTTTGGCAAAGCAGGTAATGCACTTTTAGAACAGTGAGGAATACATCTTCAATGTGATGGTGGTTGGTATGCCGTTCTCGTCGCGAAGACGCACTTCGGTGCCACCTACCGGATCCTGCGAAGCGACCTTCTTGTCTTGATTGGAATCCAACGTGAGCTGCGAACTTACCTTGACCGTGAATCCGAGTTTTTCCAATGCGGCTTTGGCGTCAGAGGCTTTCTGCCCCACATAATTCGGCAGGGTTATGGTTTCCGGTCCTTTGGAAACCACCACGTCGACGCTGTCTCCCCAATGCAACGTATCACCGTTGTTGACGGAAGCGGAAATCACCTGCCCCTGTGGAATCTTGTCGTCGAAGGATTCCGTCCAATTGGTGGTGAGTCTAAGATCATCCAGCGCCTGCTGTGCCTCGTCCTTCGTCTTGCCGACGATATCGGGCATAGTGACTGGCTTTGGCCCCTGCGACACCGTGACGGTGATCGTCGTATTATGCGGCAATGTGGCGCCGGGATCCACACTTAACGACAGCAACGCCCCTTGAGGCACGTCAATGGAATACGTGTCATCAGAAGCCGCGGTCTGCTCGACATTATCGAATCCAGCCTTCTTCAGTGCGTTGATTGGACCTTGCCGGATGCGCTGGTCGCGTCGAGAATATCGGCGGGAACGTCGCTGCCGGACTCCCTTGGAGACCACGACCTTGACTTTCTGGCTACGACGCTTGCTGCCGCGATCGCCGACATTCGCCGGGTCGGTGGAGATGATATTGCCTTCCTCCACGGAATCGCTATACTCTTCCGACACCTCATATTCGATATCGGAAATCTTGAGCAGACTCTCGTAGTCGCTCCACTTCACATTGGTGATGGGGCATGCTGCGGACGCGTCGCATGTCATACCATCCGGCTGGGGCATGGTCCAATAGCTGCCGGGGCCCTGATAGTACCACCATGCCCAACCGCCGGCGCCACATGCAAGCAGCAGCGCCACCACGCCTGCGACGATGAGCGGTGTGCGACGCTTTTTCGCGGATTTGCTGTTTGGAGTATTGCCGGATTCGTCGCTTTGCGCGATGGGGGGATTGCGATGCAGCGCTGTCGACGGCATTGTCAAGGCTATTGACGATGCCGTCTGCCGGCAGCGAGAAACGTGTCGTCGCTTCTGGATCGATGTTCTGTTGCTGCACCGGCATGACGGTTGTTGCGTTCGTCTTGACCCTGTCCAGCTTGCGTGTGCGATCATCGAATTGCTGCGTCGGCGGTGCCGGGGGAGCGGGAGGAACAGGATTGCCGACATTGGTTGGCGCACCGTTATTTGCGGGCGCGGCACTGTCGGAAGCGCTGACGTCTACCGGGGGAAGACGATACTGCCAATCGCTGACCGCAAGCGTCGATTGCAGACGCTGCAGCTCGGTTAACGCAACGGATGCGTCTGCTGGACGAGCCTCGACCGCGCGAGCCGTGAGATGGGCAAGGAATGCGGCCACGCCTTCATTGATGCCTTTGCAAGCGGTGGCAATGCTTGGCACATCCTCGTGAACATGCTTGAATACCAGTGTTACTGGATTATCTGAAGTGAATGGCACGTTGCCGGCGAGCATCTCCCAAGCCATGATGCCCACGGAATACAAATCCCCCTGAGGTGTGGCTTGATTCTTCTCAATCATTTCCGGTGCTAGATATGCTGCTGTTCCCAGCAGTATGCCGGTGGAGGAGAGTGTGGCCTGCGATACCGTTTTAGCCAAGCCGAAATCGGTGATCTGTACATGGCCACGGTCGTTAAGCAAGATGTTTTCCGGCTTGATGTCGCGATGCACCACGCCCGCACGATGTGCGGAAGCGAGGCCATCCAATGTCTCGCCAATAATGCGTAACGTCTCTCGAACGCTGAACGTACCCTGCTGGTTCATTTCGTAACGCAGGTTCACGCCGTGAACATACTCCATGACGAGATAATCGAGACCGTCGAATTCGCCGGTGTCGTACACCTGCACGATATGCGGATTGGCAATGGCCGCGGCCGAACGGGCTTCACGATGGAATCGTTCCACGAACTGGTCCCGGTGCGGTCCCTGCGCCAGCTGGGTATGCATGATTTTGATGGCGACCGTGCGCTCCAGACGTTCGTCTACCGCTTGGTACACCGTGGCCATGCCGCCATCGGCGATTCTGCTGACGACCCGATACCGGCCCTCGATGACCTGACCTTCAGGGGCGTGTGGAGCTTCACTCATGGTTGATCGCTACGGTTCCTTCTTCAAAACAACTCACGTTCGAACGTGTTCCCCACTTGTAGTCTACAAGCAGAGGTTTGCGGATTGTGCAACGAACGCGCGTCCTGTCCGGATGTTGGTTGGAAAACACGCAGGTCGCGTGTCACGCGCGTGTTTGGACGTGAATACTTGGCACGAAACGTGAGCAGGCCTCGATGAGCAGTGACTCGTGGTATTCGGAAAGGCTCAATGTTTCGATAGCTGTTGTCGATTCATTCCACAAATCCGCGATTCTACCGCGGGAACGTTCGATGGCTCCTGTTTGCTCAAATAGTTCAATGGCGCGTTTTACTTGAGTTTCGGAACGTCGAATCGGCCTCCCACACTGTCGATGAGCTCTCGCCGCTGCGTGTCGTTCGCCGCGTTGATGGCGTCGGCTAGAAGCACCGTGCGCTTGCCTTCGCGGATATCTCCTCCAACGGGCTTGCCCGTATTGCTGCTCGAACCGACAACATCCAGAAGATCGTCTGCAAGCTGGAAGGCCAATCCAAGAGGCAAGCCAACTGCCAATGCCTGCTTCCTCGCATCGTCTTTGCTATACCCGCGGCAAGCATGCCGAATTCCAGTGGGGCAATGGTGGTGTAGCTGGCGGTTTTCCAGCGGAATACGTTCAATGAAGCTTCCACCAGTTCGTCTGGATCGTCCAACGGATTGAGCTCTACGGCCAAATCAAGTACTTGACCGACTTCGACCTCGCGGTGCATGTTGAGCAATGCCGCGACCACATCGGAACCATGAGTGAGCTTGGAAGCTGCCTTGTCCGCGATGTCCACGCTTGCCGTGGCCAACATGTCGCCGAGCATGATGCCCAAGCCATGGCCGATGGCCTCGCTATGCGTACCAGTGGAGAATGCGCGATGCGCAGACGGCTTGCCACGGCGCAGATCGGAATCATCGATGATGTCATCATGCACCAGCGCACCGGTCTGGAACACTTCCACCGCGCACGCTAAATCGAGCAGCGCGTCGAAATCACGTTCTCGCACATCCTCCGAAGCGAATGCGCGGAACGAATCCAACGTCAGCAAGGCGCGAAGCCGCTTGCCACCCTCACTTGACGTGACCGCCTGCTTGGCGACCATGTCGGCAATAGGCCTGCAAGAGGAGGCAACCGAATCGTCCGCATGAAGGAATGCGAAATCCTTCACCAAACGAAACAATGCGTGATTCAATCTGTTCCAAATCGGAGGAGCTAGTCATACCAACAGTTATCCACAGGCATTCGACAAGACCAAATCTCAATGATTGCAATAGTTGCGGTACCGAAATCATTTTGCGAAAACGCCGAAGAAGCCATCCTCCGACCACAGGCCTCGAAAAAAAGCGGCATCGCATCGGCTCATCGGGCATAGTGCCATATAAGCGGCGAGCGAGGAAGCCGATAGACCATGCCAAGGAGGGCAGAATAATGACAACCAACAAAACCGGACGCATCACCGGGACTGAAATGGAAGAAGCCATCAGCCGATTCGAAAGGGATTGCAGATCCGACGGCGTGGGCGAAACAGTGCGTTCGTTCATTCGTGAACCGCTTTTCATATGGATGGACGCGCTTGCGCAGGCATCGGACGAGAGCGTTTCCCATTCGGAAGGCGAATTCCATGCCGAATGCGGTCTTGACCGGAATATGATCATGCGGACTACGGTGGGCATCAATCGGATGCTGTCCATTCGTGACGTATTTCTCATTTCCGCCATCGTTGACGAACGATACGCCGACCGAGACTTTCTCATGAGTTTCGCCGAAAGACCCAAGCTGTCTCGTAATGCGCAGCGTCTGGAACAGCTGCTCAGCGATTCATTCCGTGATCCCCTAGCCAGACCCGATATGAAACGTTGCGATCAGGCGATCAACATGCTGTTCGACATTATCGATATGATTCCGAAGACATATCGGGCGCAGCCGTTCGCCGTGATCAGCTACATCATGTGGTGGATGGGCCAGGAAGGAGCCATGGCATCAGCCATCAGCGCGCTCGCGATAGATGATCAATGTTCGCTGGCGGCGATTGTATGCTCGGCGGTTGAACGACGTATTGGTCCTGCCTGGACGTCGGAAACATAAGGCAACACGCCGTAAAGTGGCGTGACTTGCGCGTGAAGGCCTCATTATGCGGGAATAATCGTCCTTGCAAGATGGTTAACTCACATAGTTGACGATTTGCCCTTGCCAGAAGTGGGTCCATGTGGTATACGCTTCGAGGCAGGATCAATAGGAGGATAAGTTTGGCCACCAAGGAAACGACGGCAAGCATGGAACAGGCTGATCTGACCGAAAAGACCACCTCCACGAAGAAAGCCGCCACGCGCAAGGCCTCCACGAAGAAGAGTGCGGCGAAGAAAACCACCGCAACGAAGACCCCTCGCAAGACTACCGCGAAGAAGAGCGCCCCTGCCAAGAAGGAGGAGCCGCTCGAGGATGATGCACTTGACGATGAGGACGCTCAGGTAGACGACGCCGATCTTGACGATTTCGACGCCGATCTCGATGACGTCGATTCGGATGACGAGGATGACCTCGACGACGACGAGGAATCCGAACCTGAAGATGATGACGACGAGGATGAGGAAGAACGCAAAAAGCCGGAAGAGCCTAAGGAAAAGGGCGCTTTCGTGGTGCGTGATGACGATGATGATGAGAATCTGACCCCATCCGGCAATCCGAAGCGTCGTGTGATTGCGGCGGGTGCGACTGCTGATCCGGTCAAGGATTACCTGAAGCAGATCGGTCGTGTGAGCCTGCTGAATGCGGAACAGGAAGTCGATCTGTCCGAGCGTATCGAAGCCGGTCTGTATGCCCAGCACCTGCTGGACACCGAATCCGACCAGATGGACTTCAAGCGCAAGCGTGAGCTCAAGTGGGCTGCGAACGATGGCAGGCGTGCCAAGGACCACCTGCTGGAAGCCAATCTGCGACTTGTGGTTTCGTTGGCTAAGCGTTACACCGGCCGTGGCATGCTGTTCTTGGATTTGATTCAGGAAGGCAACCTCGGTTTGATTCGCGCCGTCGAGAAGTTCGACTGGAAGAAGGGCTTTAAGTTCTCCACCTATGCCACGTGGTGGATTCGTCAGGCCATCACCCGAGCCATGGCTGACCAGGCGCGTACCATTCGCGTGCCGGTGCACATGGTCGAAGTGATCAACAAGCTGTCTCGTGTGCAGCGTCAGATGCTGCAGGATCTTGGCCGCGAACCCACGCCGGATGAGCTTGCACGCGAGCTCGACATGCCTGTCGAGAAGGTGCAGGAAGTGCAGAAGTACGGCCGTGAGCCGATTTCCTTGCATACGCCGTTGGGTGAGATGGCGATTCCGAGTTCGGCGATCTGATCGAAGACACCGACGCCATCGCGCCGTCCGACGCGGTTGCCTTTTCGCTGTTGCAGGAGCAGTTCAGGCAGGTGCTTGAAACGTTGTCTCCGCGTGAGGCTGGCGTGATCAAGATGCGTTATGGCTTGGAAGATGGCCAGCCCAAGACGCTCGACGACATTGGCCGCGTGTATGGCGTTACCCGTGAGCGTATTCGCCAGATCGAGTCGAAGACCATGTCGAAGTTGCGTCACCCGTCTCGCTCGCAGACGCTGCGTGACTTCCTTGATCAGTGATTGAAACAAGAGGTGAATGAAGTCGAGAAATTCGGTAAGAATATCGAATTTCTCGACTTCTTACGTCTACAAGACGTTCTTATGGATGAAAACCGAAGCAAAACTGCAAGTCAGAATGAGGAAAATGGCGAAAGACAAGGACAATTACGGCGCAGGTAGTCTTACCGTGCTTGAAGGTCTTGACGCGGTGCGCAAGCGCCCGGGCATGTATATCGGCACCACCGATAGCCAAGGTCTGATGCACTGCCTGTGGGAGATCATCGATAATTCCGTCGATGAGGCTCTTGCGGGAGTCTGCAATCATATCGTTGTGACGTTGCACAGCGACGGTTCCGTGGAAGTGGCCGATAACGGCCGCGGTATCCCTGTTGACATCGAGCCGAAAACCAAACTTACCGGTGTGGAAGTGGTGTTGACCAAATTGCATGCCGGCGCGAAATTCGGTAACTCTTCGTACGGAGCCTCGGGCGGTTTGCATGGCGTGGGCTCGTCAGTGGTGAACGCGTTGAGCTCCCGTCTTGACGTGGAAGTGGATCGTGACGGCAAGACGCATCATATGTCATTCCATCAGGGTCATCCTGGTGTGTATACCGATGCTGATCCGGAGCACCCATCTCCGGATGCGCCATTCAAACGCACGCGTAAAAACCGTCCGACTGAGCTTGAAATCATTGGCAAGGTCAGTCCGAAGACCACGGGAACTCGCATTCGTTATTGGGCTGATCCGGAGATTTTCAACGACACCGCGGAATTCAGCTACGAGCAGCTGATTGATCGCGTCAGGCAGACCAGCTTCCTGGTGCCGGGTTTGAAAATCACTGTTATCGATGAGAATATTCCGGAAACCGGCGATGAATCAGTCGACGAAATGCTGGAAGTCGACGATATTGCAAATGCTGCAGGTGATGAACCGCAGGAAATTGCCGAAAGCGATGAATCTGAACATGACGCTGCCGGGCACGAGGAAGCTGCGGAGCAGATCGAGGAAGCCGATGTTGCGGCACAACCTCAGGGATCGAAGTATACCCACTCCCGTATCGAGGAATTCTGCCATACCGGCGGTGTGAAGGATTTCGTGGATTACCTGTCCAAAGGCGAAGCGGTTTCCGCTATTTGGCGTATCACTGGCGAAGACACCTATGTTGAGGAAACCCAAGCCGTTGGCGATGGCGGTGAACTGCACGCGCAGAAGGTTACGAGAAATTGTGCCGTCGATATCGCCATGCGGTGGACCAACGGATACGACACCACCATGCGCAGCTTCGTCAATGTGGTGGAAACCCCGGGCGGTGGAACCCATGTGGATGGCTATCTGTTGGGCCTGACCAAGCAGATTCGCAAAGCCATCGAAGACAATGCACGTAAGCTCAAAGTGAATCTCAAAGATTCCAACATGAAAGTCGAACGTGACGATATTCTGGCAGGTCTGGTTGCCGTCGTCACTGTGCGTATCGCCGAACCACAGTTCCAAGGTCAGACCAAGGATGTGCTCGGCACCGCGCAGGTCAAGCCGATCGTCAGCAAAAATGACCGACAGGCAGTTCGGCGAGATGATCACCGGCTCCAAACGTGGCTATAAGGAACAGTCCGGCCGCGTGCTTGAAAAGATCGTCGGCGAAATGCACGCCCGCATCCAAGCACGTAAGACCAAAGAGGTGACGCGACGCAAGAACGCGCTCGAATCGGCATCCATGCCACCGAAACTGTCTGATTGCCAGCCAGGCAATGACGATGTGGCCGAACTGTTCATCGTGGAGGGCGATTCCGCACTTGGCACCGCCAAAGCCGCGCGTAATTCCGGTTTCCAGGCGTTGCTGCCGATTGAGGTAAAATTCTCAACGTGCAGAAGGCGTCGTTGTCGCAGATGCTGTCGAACAAGGAATGCGCGGCGATCATTCAGGTGGTCGGCGCTGGCTCCGGAGCGAGCTTCGACATCGAGCAAGCACGTTACAACAAGGTCATTATGATGACCGATGCAGATGTCGATGGCGCGCACATCCGCATTCTGCTGCTCACCTTGTTCTACCGTTACATGCGGCCGCTCATCGAGTACGGTCACGTGTATGCGGCCGTGCCTCCGCTGCACCGCATCGCCTTGACCGGAGCTCACAAGGGGGAGTATATCTACACGTATTCCGACGATGAGCTGGCCGGCAAATTGGCTGATCTTGATAAGAAGCACATCAGCTATAACGAGGACATTCAGCGCTATAAGGGTCTGGGTGAAATGGACGCCGACCAGCTGGCCGACACCACTATGGATCCACGCACACGTATGCTGCGTCGTATCCGTATGGAAGACGCCGAACAGGCCAGTCAGATTTTCAGTCTGCTGATGGGCGATGACGTGCCGCCGCGTAAAGCGTTCATCGTTGAGAATGCGACGATTTCGACCGTTCGAAGATCGATACCTGATCGAGGTTGTCGTCAGCTCGCCTTCCGCTACGTCAAGACGTTTCGGAGGGTATTTTTTAGTGAAGATGGTATGCGATTCCGTGTGGTAAAGGTTGAAGATTCTACGGTAGATAGTGCAATCAAGTAGTTACCGATTGGTAGCTATATGTGCTTACAATAATGGCGGATATTGTCTTCTGCGGCTACCGATCAAGAAGGAGTAGGGCGTGGTTAATCTTTTGCTTGCGGTGATTTATGTGGCGTTCATCAGCTTGGCCTGCCGGATGCGGTACTGGGTGCCGCATGGCCGACGATGAGTGTCGATTTGGGTGCTCCCATTTCGTGGGCTGGCGGCATTTCCATGACGATTTCCGCTGGCACCATTGTTTCCGCGTTGCTTTCCGATCGTATGACCTTGCGTTTTGGTGCGGGCAAGGTCACTGCGGTTTCCGTGGCGTTGACGGCGTTGGCATTGTTCGGCTTTTCCGTTGCTCCTAACTATTGGGTGCTGATTCTGCTTGCCATTCCGTACGGCTTGGGTGCGGGCGGCGTTGACGCGGCCCTCAACAACTATGTGGCGATCCACTACGAGAGCCGTCACATGAGCTGGCTTCACGCCATGTGGGGCATTGGCGCGTTGACTGGCCCATACATCATGGGATTCGCTTGGGCGCCGGCCAAGGATGGTCGTGGGGCTACCGTTATATCTCCATACTGCAGGTTGTGCTCACCGCCATTCTTATTTTCAGTCTGCCACTGTGGAAGAAGCGTTCCGAGGTAAAGACGGGCGAAGTTTCCGGCGAATCCGACGGAACGGCCAATGATGAAACTCGCAAACCGCTTGGTGTGCGAGGTGTGCTCGCCATTCGTGGCGCCAAAGAAATCCTGGTGATGTTCTTCTGCTATTGCGCATTGGAGCAGACGGCCATGCTGTGGGCTAGTAGCTACATGGCGCTTGGCAAGGGCATCGATAAGACCACGGCGGCTATGTGGGCCAGCCTGTTCTGCATCGGCATCACCGTGGGTCGCTTGGCGAGTGGTTTTCTGACCATGAAGTTTAATGATCCGGCCATGATTCGCCTGGGGCAGGCGCTGGTGCTGACCGGTATCGTCATCATGTTGCTGCCGCTGCCTCGCAATATCGGCACCATTATGGGACTGATGATTGTCGGTCTTGGCTGCGCACCGATCTACCCGTGCGTCATTCATTCCACGCCGGCATATTTCGGCGAAGACAAATCGCAGGCGATCGTCGGCATGCAAATGGCATGCGCATACGTCGGCTCGATGTGCATGCGCCGGTATTCGGCTTGATCGCACAGCATATCAGTGTGCTGTGGTTCCCTCTGTACATGTTGGCTTTCCTGGTGCTGATGGTGATCATGCACGAGAGCCTGCGTAAAAAAAGTGCGCTGGTCAGACCATCGACTGATACGGTGTTGTCGCCATTGCCATTGCGATACCATGAGCCGCATTGTAGATTTCGCATATATGGTTCGGGTTGCTGAAGCCGAGCGCCACGTACCATACGATAAGCAGTGCGGTCATGGTTGCAGCCAATGGCAGTTGTCGTATTTTCAGGCGAATAAGGCATAGCAGAATCGCGGTCGCAAGCAGGGCGATAAATGACGCCGAAAGGTACCGCAGCCAAGTCAAACCGTATGCGTTGATGTACAGTCCTAACCGAAGCGCCGCCGAAGCTAGAATGACGGCGGTTAACGCCAGCAATGCTACCAGTGCCGCGTTGAGCATGCGCGTACGTGGCGCGAGTGCGATCGCCAAACCAAAATAGCGTCACATTAATGGCCGTGACTGCCAGCAGTTGAAAGAATCCGCCGCGTGCGTATTCGCTATAGGTCAATCCGTCTGGCAGTGCGATCGAACCATCGGTGAACAATCCTGCGAACAGGAACCGGATCTGTACGATGCAAAACAGCATGTACACAGTCAAAGTCACGGCCAATACCACGAACGCAGTTACCGAGCTGAGGGAGAATCGTTGCTCCGGAGGCCTGGAAGTGGGTTCATCGTCGAGTCCAATAAGCAGTGAGAACAGCAAAGGCCACGGCAACACGATGAACATGATGTGCAGAGTGATCGTCATCGGGTTGAAATCACTGAAAACGTTCAGCACTTCATATTGAACTATTTGATCGGCTCCGATGAGCAATGGTACGATCGTCAGAAGCAATGGAGTGGAAATCAGTAGCGCAATGCCGATTTCGCGCACTTTCGAACGTTGCTTCGACGCGACTGCAAATCTTGCGAATATGACGGAAAACGGTTCCGCAAAATCGCGAATGTGAATAAACGGCTGCTGCAACCAGCCGGTAAGCCAATTCCAGGCAACCTGAAGTGGACGGCGAACATCGTAACGCCCGTTGACCAGCTGACAGTGCAGCATAAGCAACGCCGGTTGAACGAATTGCGTGGTGAGCGCGTACTCGTCATTTCTCGAATAGCACCAGGTCGGCTGAGCGAGTGTATTCCACACGCCAATGGCGACGATGCTTCCCAAAACAAGCCAAACAAGAACTTGTTTTCGTGCGGTTTTCCAGTGCAGCGCGGTTACGGTAAGAGCACAGATGATCCAGAAAACCGGCAGTTCATATCCGATAAGCCATGTCGGAGGTATGCTGCAGATCAGACGGTCGAATGCGAAAGTGATGAGAAATGCAGCGCCAATGGTGATGACCGCGCGTTTGTTGAGGGGCGTTGCGCTATTTCTTCCCGCGTGATTTTGGGTTTCGCCAAAGGTTGTTCCTCCTGATGCGCGGATGGTTCATGTGTTGGCTGGCTCCCTTGTGTTTTTGGTGTTTCTTGGGTTTCTTGTGCTTCTGGTAATGGCGATGATTGTTGGGATTGCGAAGTCTGCGATGGGGAAGTGTTGGCTGGTTCCGGCATGATAATGATTCCTTTCTGAGATATGTTGGACGTCATCGTACATATCGAAAAACGATAGAAAAATATCGACTAACATACTTTCACAAGATTTGCATATCGAATATCGATAGATTATTATCGATATTCAGGTTTATTGGATTGAAGGAGACGGATATCATGCCGAATTCCGCAGCGAAACGTTCCATGGTGATTGGCGTATTGCGTGTGCTGATTGTGATAATTGCAATATGCTGCCTCGGACTGCAGTTCAGTGCGATTGCGGCATCCGCTGGCGTTGCTTCCAAGTATGCCGACGCTGACTCGATGCATTGGCTGTATGCGGTTGCCGCAGTGCTGATTGTCGCTTGCTTCGAGTTCGCGTTGGTGCCGCTGTGGAGATTGCTGACCTTGGTTGAAAAACGTGATGTCTTTTCCGGCAAGGCCATGCGTTGGGTGAATCACATTCTCGTATATGCGGGGATTGAAGGCATGCTGGTGCTCGCCGTGATGGTCGGTCAAATCTGGTTGTCGCCTTCACGCTTTCTGATGGCTGCGATGGGGGTTGACGAGCAAATGTTTCCATACGTCGTGCTGGCGGTCGGAGTGGCGGCGCTTCTACTGATCGCGGCGTTCGAACTGTTGATGGTGGTGATGCGCTCGCTGTTGATGCAGGCCATCGAACAGCGTGATGAACTGGCGGCGGTGATCTGATATGGCCATTCGTGTGAACCTTGATGTGATGCTCGCCAAAAAGGAAGATGAGTGTCAATGAGCTGGCGGAGGCTATAGCATAAACGCCGGTCAATGTTTCGGTGTTGAAGAACGGGCGGGCCAAGGCGATACGGTTTTCCACGCTTGATACCATATGCGAGACGTTATGTTGTCAACCGGGAGATGTGCTCGAATGGGTTGCCGACGAAGATGAATAACGTCTTGCGGTAATGCGATCATCGAACGTATGTACGAATGTTTGAACCTGTTTCAGAGCCGACCAAGGCATGGTTCAAACATGCGTTCAGTCGGCCCACTGAAGTCCAGCAGCAGGTGTGGCCGGCCATCCATTCCGGCGAGAACGTGCTCGTTGTGGCGCCCACAGGGTCGGGTAAAACCCTTTGTGCGTTCCTTTCGGCTCTTGACCGGCTTATGGCGGGCGGGACGCGTTCCGCAGGAGTGGATGTTCATGGCGAAATCGCGGCAGCCAAGAGCCATGCGGAACAAAAAGCTGCAGGGAAAGCTCCCGCAAGAAAACGAAGCGTGGCGTCAAAGTGCTATACATTTCGCCTCTGAAGGCGCTTGGCGCTGATGTGGCGAAGAACCTTGAACTGCCATTGCAGGGAATTTCCCAGCAGTATGAGGCGATGGAGCTGCCCATCCCCGATGTCGAAGTGGCCATGCGCAGCGGCGACTCCACACCTGAACAACGTCGAAGAATCGTCAGCCATCCGCCGGATATTCTCGTCACCACGCCGGAATCACTATTCCTGCTGCTCACCTCCAAGGCGAACAGCATATTGACGAGCGTGGAGACGGTGATCGTCGACGAGATTCATGCGGTCGCAGGTACAAAACGCGGCGCGCACCTCGCTGTCAGCCTCGAACGCCTTGATAAGTTGATTGGGCATCCAGTGCAACGCATAGGGCTTTCGGCAACCGTTAATCCCGTTGAGGAAGTAGCACGGTTTCTCGGTGGTTCGCAACCGGTAACGGTGGTGAACTCCGGCGCTGTTCCGGCCATGGATTTAAAAGCCGTGGAACCATTGCGCAATATGCTCGACACCAGCGCTACAGGCGGTTCGGTATGGCCGGTCATTGAACGGTCCATTCTCGACGAGGTGTTGCGGCACCGAACCACATTGATATTTGTCAACTCGCGTGGACTGGCGGAGAAGCTCACCGCACGGCTCAACGACATGTATGCGGAGTCGAAACAGGGCACGGTGGCAACTGATCTGAGTGAGCACCGTGACTTGGGCTCACCGGAGGGCCGCGAGCAATTTGCCGGGCACTATGACTCGGTGGTGGGATCCACCACCATGCTGGTTGAATCGCATGAAGACATTGATGCGATTGCCATGGCTCATCACGGGTCCGTGTCAAAAGATAGACGTAAACAGATCGAAGAACAGTTAAAACGCGGCGAATTACGTTGCGTGGTGGCCACTTCCAGCCTGGAACTCGGCATCGATATGGGTTCGGTGGATCTCGTGGTTCAGGTGGCCGCCCCATTGTCGATCGCATCGGGATTGCAGCGAGTGGGCCGTGCCGACCACAATGTCGGCGGAGTCTCGCACGCGTTGTTCTTCCCCATAACCCGCCAACAGATTATTGGCGTAACAACCAGCATGGAATGCATGAGGGAAGGGGTTATAGAACCATTGCATATGCCCCGCAACCCTCTGGACGTGCTCGCACAGCAGACCGTCGCAGCCGCGGCCATGGAAGATCTTTCCACGAACGATTGGTACGAGCTTGTGCGTCGTTCCGCACCTTTCCAAAATCTCGACCGGTCTATGTTCGACGCTGTCATCGGCATGATGACGGGCGCCTACAACAGTGAGAGCTTTTCCGCATTCCGTCCACCGCTGCAATACAACGAAGAGGCAAAGCTGATTTCCGCACGTCCAGGAGCGCAACGCTTGGCGGTGACCAGTGGCGGCACCATACCCGACCGTGGCATGTACGCGGTGGTGCTTCCAGAAGAGGGCTCTGGTCCAGGTCCTCGGCGAGTGGGCGAGCTTGATGAGGAAATGGTATACGAATCCCGCGTGGGAGATGTCATCACTTTGGGGACTTCCACCTGGCAGATTCAGGAGATCACACGAGATAGGGTAGTGGTGGTTCCTGCTCCCGGGCGCACCGCGCGCTTGCCATTTTGGCATGGGGATCAGGATGGGCGTGATTATGGTTTCGGATTGGCGCAAGGGCGTTTGACGCGTGAGCTCAGCCAAGGATTGCATAGGCGTGAACCAGCAAAGAATGGTGATCAGAATACGGCTCAGACTGTATTGGAAGCACAGTTCAACCGTGAGACCGCGCAACGTTTGGAGCGAGATGGTCTCGACCATAATGCCATAAGCAATCTTGCCAAACTGCTTGACGAGCAATGTGAAGCGACCGGTACGATTCCTTCGGATCGTGATCTCGTGGTGGAGCGTTGCCGGGATGAAGGCGGAGATTGGCGCATCATCATCCATTCACCATATGGTAGGCGCGTGCATGAGCCTTGGGCGTTAGCCATCACCACTCGAATCAAACAGCGGTTTGGTTTCGACGGTCAAGTGTACGCGGTCGACGATGGCATTGTTTTACGATTGCCGGACGGTTACGGCGATTTGCCTACACGTGAGCTGTTGCTATTCGACGTGGACGAATTGCAACGCACTGTTGAGACGCAAGTTGGCGAAAGCGTGCTTTACATGGCTCGATTCCGCGAATGTGCGGCCAGATCACTGTTTCTGCCGCGCACACGTCCCGGTAAGCGTGTGCCTCTCTGGCAGCAGCGGTTGAAGGCCGCGCAACTGTTGAATGCGGCTCGTATTTGCAAGAACTTCCCCCTCTTGTTGGAAACTGCGCGCGAATGCCTGCAGGACGTATATGATTTGCCGGCATTACGCACGATTATGACAGGCCTGCATGCGGGAACAATACTTTTATCGGAGGCAACTACTGAAACACCTTCTCCGTTTGCGCAGAACATGCTGTTCGGCTTCGTTGGATCGGTGATGTACCAGTATGACGTGCCCCAAGCCGAACGAAGCACGCAGTTGCTGTCCATGGATCTGGAAGTGCTCGAACGGCTTCTAGGAAGCACGGATATGGCATCGTTGTTGGACGCCGAAGCTATTACACAAGTGGAGGGCGAGCTTGCTGGGCGAACATTCTGGAATGATCTCGCTGAAGAAGATATCAGCGGGCGCGTAACAAGATACGCCAAAACGCATGGACATTCACCGCTGACAAGATGATTGCCGAACTGGGCATTGACGCGGCTCAGGCGGTGCATGCGCTTGATGAACTGGATGCCCGAGGAGAACTCATCAAGGGAAGATTCACTGATTCAGGTGAGACTTCCGAAAAGAACGATATTCAGCAATGGCTCCACAAGGATGTTTTCCGGCGTATTCGAGCATTGTCTCTTGCCAAGGCCAGAAAGGCCGTCAAACCGGTCGATCCGAGCGTCTATCAGGCGTTTCTGCTTAATCGTCAGGGCGTTGGCCCTGTTGGAGGTGAACGCTACGAAGGCGTTGATGGTCTGATGCGTGTCATCGAGCAGTTGGAAGGCGTGTTCCTGAACGCTTCGGTATGGGAGTCCATGGTATTCCCGGCACGTGTGCGTGACTATCAGCTAGTATGCTCGACGAACTCATCTCATCGTCGGATGTGGTGTGGGTCGGTTCGAAAGCAAGTGGATCCAACGCCAAAGAAGCTGGTGAGATCGCCTTCTATCCAGCAGGTTCCTTGCTGCTCAACCAGCCTGAATCGGCGGTGGATAAGCTGAACGATAATGAAACGTTGACCATGCCGGATGCCGTGTTAACGGCGTTAAGCGGTGGCGGAGCATTTCCTATTCAACTGCTTTCAGCCGTGACAAAAACCATCTGGCTTGAGCATGCCGAAGCGCAGGTGAACCCCGAAACGGGCGAAATCATCTTTCCGGCATGGGGCGAGCGGCAGTTCGAAGAAGCCTTATGGTCACTGGTATGGCAGGGGAAAATGACGAACAGTTCGTTCGCACCAGTACGAGCGCTTCTGCACGGAGGCAAAACCGTTCGCGCACCCCGTCGTGCCGCGCGTAGACGCGTCACCATGCGTCCTCCAACACCATTGGCGCTGAGTGGATTATGGTCCGCAGTATCTTGTGGCGACGGGCGAACCGTTATGCCAAACAAACCACTAGACGGTGTTATCGAGCCGGGCATGCTCGAAAACAGCGATACCGGCATTGGCATGGCGCATACGGCAAGTGTAGAGGAGCGTGAGCTGGCGCTCATCGACTCATTACTGGACCGATACGGCGTGATTGCCGCTCCTTTGGTTGACAAGGAACGGATTGCCGGAGGATTTTCAGCGCTCTATCCGGTACATCAAACGAATAGGAAGGAACATGGCACACTGGTCCGAGGCATGTTCGTGAAAGGTTTTGGCGCGGCACAATTCGCGGAACGAGACACCGTCGACGCGCTGCGCAGCGACACGCAATGGCACAGTCAATCCTGCGTTGCGCTCGACGTGATCGATCCCGCCAATCTCACTGGTTCCGCAATCGCCTGGCCAGAACAGGATTACCTCAAACCAGCACGCAGATCCGGTTCCATCATTGTGCTCAAACAAGGCGAACCGGTACTGTTCTCCGTGCCAAAAAGCCATAAAATTGTCAGCTTCACCGCAGACGAAACAATATTAAGACCGTCATGCGCCGAACTTGCCTACGTATTGCAGCGCCAACCCAGCGGCAGCATCAGCTTCAGCGAAATGAACGGAACATTATTGAAAGCACGCAATGAATACCGGCAAATCCTTTACGCCGCAGGTTTCGTCGATAGTCCGCAAGGCATGAAACTTTACTGTTGAAAAAGATCATCATCGCTAATGCATAGTGACAGCGCGGACGAAAACGCAGGAACAACAATGCCCGCGTCCTACGAACGGAATCCTAAACGATTCCAAACTTCGTAAAAACGCGGGCACGTCACATTGCAATGGGTCAGCCGACGATGGCGATTGGCGCGGAAAGTTCCGTACCAGAACCGTCACGACGCATATCCGGCTTCGGCAATTCCACACCGGCACCGCCCTCCGTGGAAGCATGTACCGGATATGTGCCCACGAAGGCGAGGATCAACGTATCCTGCCCCTTAAGGAAACGCTGCGAACGCACGCCACCGGTACCGCGACCCTTTGTCGGGTACATCTCCAACGGGGTTACCTTCGCTGAACCATTCTCCGTGCCCGGCAGTGCTTCGGAATCGCCGGCAACCGTCAACACCACGGCTCCAGACGCGGAGAACAGGCCATTGTCTCCCTCCTCGTAATTCCAAGCCACCTTGTTGGCGGGAATCACCGCAAACGCGGCAACCGAGCAGCCTTCAGCCAAGCGGATACCTGCCATGCCGCCCGCGGTACGGCCCTGAGGGCGTACGTTCTTCGCATCAAACGTCAGCAAAGACGAGTCGGTAGAAACAAACACCAGTCGATCCTCATCGCGCGCTTCAGCGGCAGCCAGCACTTCATCGTCATCCTTCAAATCGATGATGCTCCATGAATCCATCGTGGTGGGCGACTCACGATCCAACGCTTGATCACGCCATTACGCGTGCCCAATGCAAGAGGAGCAGGTTCTGCGGCATGATCACCGGAATCATCGGCAGTTGGCATGGCAATCGCAGCAATCACGCGTTCACCACGAATCGGATCGGTATTTTCCGTCATACCGATCAACTCTTCGGCATGGACGCCGCCAGTCACATGGAGCGGACCATCCGCAGACACAACCGGCAACTCCACGACATGCGCCACAATCAGACGGCCGGCAGATGTGATCAAACCATATGAGGAACGTGTGGTGGTAGGGAAAATCGAAATAATCTGATCGTCCTTCACACGTTTGTCGGCAGAAGAACGATTCTCCCAACGTTCCAACGCATCTTCGGAGGTTCGCGCGATCAAACCCGTGGCCGACAGCATCACCGCACATGGTTCGTCGTCAATCTGCAATGCCACAGCGGCCGCATTGTCTTCACCGGCCTTCGTCGCTGCCTTAGCGGCTGCGGCAACATCAGCTGCTGCGGAAGAGACCGTTGCGGCGGCACGGGCTGCGGCCATAGCCGAAGCGGACACGCCATCATCACCATGCGCCACAACAGGCACAAGCTTACCATCGGCATCCTCATCCAGCAATACGGTTCGACGAGGCGTGCCATACGTGGCGACGGCCTCATCCATTTCGGAGATCACCACATTGTCGAGCGCTTCGGCGGAAGCGAGAATACGATCCAACTCTTCGATACGTTGCTTCAAATCGTCACGTTCCGACTCAAGCTCGATGCGGCTCATTTTCGTCAGACGACGCAGACGCAAGTCAAGAATGTACTGTGCCTGAATCTCATCCAAATCGAATACGGCAATCAGCTTCGTCTTCGCGGCATCAGCATCGTCAGACGAACGAATCACCTGAATCACTTCGTCAATGTCGACCATCGCAAGCAGAAGGCCTTCGACCAAATGCAGACGCTCCAACGCCTTCTTCTTACGGAATTCGCTACGACGGCGAATCACCACACGACGATGGTCCACCCACACCTGAAGCATTTCCTTCAAACCCATGGTGTGCGGGCGGCCGTTGACCAACGCCACATTGTTGATAGTGAAATTGTCTTGCAACGGCGTGTGCTTGAGCAGTTGCGCAAGCACGGCGTCGGATCGAAACCGGTTTTGATTTCAATGACAAGACGAGTGCCGTTATGACGATCCGTCAAGTCGATCGCCCCGGAAATACCTTCCAGCTTGCGATTCTTCACACCCTCGGAAATACGTTCCAGCACTCGTTCGGGCCCCACCATGAACGGCAGTTCCGTCACGACGATGGCTTTCTTACGGGCCGTCACATTTTCGATATGCGTCACTGAACGCGTGGTCAACGCGCCACGTCCGGTCTCATACGCCTCACGAATGCCGTTACGCCCAACGATCACGCCGCCACTTGGCCAGTCCGGACCTGGAACATAGCGCATAAGCTCTTCCAACGTGGCATCAGGATGATGCATCAGATGCTTGGCCGCGGCAACCACCTCGCCCAGATTATGCGTCGCCATATTCGTGGCCATGCCGACGGCAATACCGGAACCGCCATTGACCAGCAGATTCGGAATCGCAGCGGGCAAAACAGTCGGCTCCTGCAGCTTGTTATCGTAATTCGGCGTGAAATCAACGGTATTCTCACCGATATTGGCATTCATGCCAAGCGCTGCCTGGGCCATACGCGCCTCAGTGTAACGGGAGGCCGCAGGACCGTCGTCAAGGGAACCGAAGTTACCATGGCCATCCACCAACGGCAATCGCATCGCAAACGGCTGCGCAAGACGAACCATCGCCTCATAGATGGCGGAGTCGCCATGCGGGTGCAACTTGCCCATAACCTCGCCGACCACACGGGCCGATTTCATATACGGACGATCAGGATTGAGATTCATCTGGCCCATCTGATAGATGATGCGGCGTTGCACCGGCTTCAGACCATCTCTGGCATCGGGCAACGCGCGGGCATAGATCACCGAATACGCGTATTCGAGGAACGACTTGCTCATTTCCTCGTTCAACGGCGTTTCGACGATGTTCTCCTTGACCGTACGCGGGTCAAAGGCTGGTTTTGCCGGTTTGCGGTGCGACACCATGCGGTGGTTCTCCTCACGGAAAGGTTATGGTAATCAACCTAGCAATATTACCAGCTGGTACTGCCGCGGTGCTTGAATGGGAACCATGAGTGTTGAAGTGCCCGAAATCGACCAGCTGCTAGCCATGACCAGTCCGGCACGATATGGCGACGAACTGCCGGATGAGGGCAGCCGCGGCGGTGCTCTCCACCTATCCTCGGTACTTCCCGCCATTTCCAGCGCCATCGGGCATCCGATTCCAACGGCCATCCATGCCGATCCGAAACGACTCCAAGAGGCACTTGGCCTGCCGGACGCGCGTTCGGCAGTCGTGGTCCTGGTGGACGGTCTCGGATATTGGAACATCAATATGAGATTGGGGCATTCACCCTATCTACGGTCGCTGATGGCGGATGGCGTTAACCAGCGGCCAATCGCCACATGCATGCCCAGCACCACCGTGGCCGCCATGTCCACGTTCGGCACCGGCACATGCCCCGGATTAACCGGCATGACGGGGTATACGCAGCTCAATCCCGACAATGGCGAAATCTGCCAGCTCATCTCTTTCAAAACGCGCCCGCACCGCTGAAACTGCAACAGCAGCCGACCATATTCGAACGATTGGCGGAACAGGACGTTCGCGTCACCAGTTCGGGACTGCCGAAATTCGCGTTCTCCGCGTTGACTCAGGCGGCGTTACGTGGCAGCGACTACATCTCCAATGACGATCCACGCCGACGTATCATGACCGCGGCGAAAGCGGCGAACACGCCCGGACTGACATACGTGTACCTGCGCGACGCGGACAAGATCGGACACAATTACGGCTGGGACTCCGACAAGTGGATCGGCACATATGAGCGTGTCGACGCCCAGTTGTCTTTGCTGCGTCGAAGTGTGCCGAAGAACACGCTGATCGTCATCGTGGCGGATCATGGCATGATAACCGCGACCCGGAAGCCTGCATCGACATAGCGTCCGAACCCCAGCTGATGCGGGGCGTCGCGAATGTCGGTGGTGAACCACGCTGTGTCATGCTTTATGGCGAGGATGGCGAGAAATCCGGAGGACATCGCCGCTCGTTGGCGTGACGTGCTGGGGAGCGCGCCCAGGTGCGCACCCGCCGGCAGGCAATCGAGGAAGGCGTCTACGGACCAGTCGATGAACGCGTCAAGTCGATGATCGGCGATGTGGTCGTCTCCGCTGCGGGCTCTACCACCATTGTCGATTCCCGCACACAGGCGGAGAAGGCGATGCATCTGCCAGCGTGCACGGGCGCTGACCTACATGGAATCTGATATTCCATGCCTGATTGACGTGGCTTGATTGAATGATCCGAACGTCTGAACGGATGTTGCCGTGGGATGTTAGGGAACGTTAATCAGTCACCGAACAGAATTTCATCCCAACTCGGCACTGCGGAGCGTCCTGCACGGCGCTTCGATTTGGTGGTGCTCTGACTATGAGGATCGGATGATGCCATCTTGGACTTATCGGACTGCTGCTCGCCGGCGGATTGCGTGTTTTGCGAGTTTTGGGCAGGTTCCGTCGTTGAAGGGGCGGGGTACTGCGTCGTCGCGATTTCCGGACGGTTCGGCAGCGGAACGGTCGCCGATGACTGAGTCTCAACGGTGGTCTTGATATTCGTGGCTTGTGGTGCAACCGGTTCCGGAGCATTCCAAGCAGACACCGTCTGTTCGATACGTGCGGAACGTGCGGAATCGCCCGGCAAATTCAATGATGCGAGAAAATTCTGGTCGACCGTGCTCTCGGCGTGTCCTTCCGTCGTCGTGTCTTGCTCGCCGATGAGCTTGCGTGCCGTTGCGTTCAGACAGTTGACCGCGTTGTCATGCATGTTCCAAGACCATTCCGCACGGGCGGCATGACCTGCGGAATCGAACTCCGCGGTAATCTTCCACGGTTCCAAACCGCGTCTGGTGGCCTTCCACCGCACATCCTCCAACCGTACGTGGGCTGCGGCGAAAGTGCGTTCGATCAGTTCGGAAAGCGTGCGCACACGGCTTTCCTTCGGCGCGGGAACCGCCAGGAACTGTTCGATCGCATATTGCTTTTCGGTTTCCACCGCCGCCGAGAAACGCCGAACAAGCGCTTCGCTCAACGAATATCGCTCCGCCACGCGGGTCGGATTGGCTCCGGCTCGAATCAAGGATTGGATTTGGGAGATCGGCAGCGTGGAAGGCGCTTGCTGCTGACGCTCCTCTTGGGTTTCGGTGCGAATCTGCTTTGCCTCCAAAATGGCTCTTTCAAGCGCTTCATCGACCTTGACGGCGAATTTGCCGGCACCTGAAACAAAGACGAGCTCACCGGTTTCACTCACATGATCGAACCGTGCATCTTCGAGCGCATTCTCAGGCACAACACACCACTTTCCCTTAGATTTTTCTATTAATTCTATTGTGCCCCACGTGTCGGATTTTACGAGTATTTCAATTCGTGTATCCTAGCGGGGGAAAAGTCATGTATTCTATGGCGCATAAGCACCATAGATGACGAAAGGAATCTCGATGGCACAGGATTATGATTCCCCGCGCAACAAAGACGAGGACGAGGAGTCGCTCCAGGCTTTGAGCAAGGGTTCTCAGAACAATTCCAACGATATGGACGATGACGAGAACGCCATTGCCGAAGACTACGAGCTGCCGGGCGCGATTGAGCAATGAGGACGCTTCGGTGACCGTCATTCCGATGCAGGGCGACGAGTTCATCTGCTCCGAATGCTTCCTGGTGAAGCATCGCAGCCAGCTTGCCTACACTACCGACGACGGACAGCCGGTATGCAAGGAGTGTGCGGCCTGATGGCGTTCGACGAGGCATACAACGAGCCGGAAAACGTCGAGGTTCTGGTAAAGTCGCTGGATCCCGGGCAGCCGGCTCAGCTGCATTACGCCCATGCCGGAGATGCCGGTGCCGATCTGCGCACCACCGAAGAAGTGACGTTGAAGCCGTTCCAGCGGGCGCTGGTGCCCACGGGAGTGGCAATCGCATTGCCTGCCGGCTATGTGGCGCTGGTGCATCCGCGTTCGGGACTCGCCGTCAAGCAGGGCGTCACGGTGCTTAACGCGCCGGGAACCATCGACGCTGGGTACCGTGGCGAAATCAAGGTGCCGTTGATCAACCTCGATCCGGAACGCGCCGTGACGTTCCATCCGGGCGACCGCATCGCACAGCTGGTCATCCAACGCTACGTCGAGGCAAAATTCATCGAGGCGCAGACCCTGCCCGGATCCGACCGCGCGGAACGTGGCTTCGGATCAACCGGCGTTGCGTCCTGACGGGACTGCAATACACAAAGACCGAGGATGTATCCGGCCGTGCAACACGCGGCCGGATACATCCGTCATATGGTGATGCGCGGGTACTATAGGGTACATTCCAAGCGAGGAGGAGCGAAATGAGCGACATGGATCATGAGGTTCGTTCGGCCAGAATGTTGGGCTGCGAGATCAGCACGAATCCGCTTGACCCGCTTGAACCAATCCTCAAGATGTGCGAATACCACCATCCCGACGAGGACATGAGCATTCTCGCGAGAGCCTACCGGCGCGCGTCAACCAGCATTCGTCGCAACGGCGTAAATCCGGCGAGCCGTACATCATCCATCCGCTTGCAGTGGCGCAGATCCTCGCCGATCTTGGCATGGGGCCGCTGGTTGTGGCAGCGGGCCTTCTGCACGACACGGTGGAGGACACCGACTACACGCTCGACGAATGCCGCGCCGAATTCGGCGACACGGTGACCGGCCTGGTGGACGGCGTCACGAAGCTTTCCAAAATGGATACGGCGATTCCGCCCAGGCGAGACCATCCGCAAAATGGTGGTGGCGATGAGCCGCGACGTGCGCGTGCTGGTGGTCAAGCTCGCCGACCGTGTGCACAACGCCCGTACATGGCGTTACGTCAAGCAGTCGAACGCGCAGAAAAAGGCACGTGAAACGCTGGATGTGTATGCGCCGCTCGCCAACCGTCTTGGCATGAACGCCATCAAACCGAGTTGGAAGAACTCAGCTTCAAGGTTCTGTATCCGAAGATCTACAACGAGATTGTGGTATTGGTGGCCCGTCGCGCCGGACAACGCGACGTGTACCTGAAGCAGATTCTCGCCGAAATCAATGAGGATCTCGACGAACAACACATCAAAGCCTATGTGACGGGCCGTCCGAAGGACTACTTCTCCATTTACCAGAAGATGATCGTGCGCGGGCACGATTTCGCCAACATTTATGATTTGGTGGGCGTGCGTATCATCGTCGACACGATTCAGGACTGCTATGCGGCGTTGGGTGCCGTGCATGCGCGGTGGAACCCTGTTCCCGGCCGTTTCAAAGACTATATCGCCATGCCGAAGCTCAACATGTACCAGAGCCTGCACACCACGGTGGTCGGCCCCGGCGCAAGCCGGTGGAGATTCAGATCCGCACGTGGGACATGCACCGCCGCGCGGAATTCGGCATCGCTGCGCATTGGAAGTACAAGGAGAACGGCCAAGCCGGACGCGCGTTGAGCTCGCCTGACAAGTCCGACCGCAAGCGTGGCGAAAACCAGGAGCTGAGCGAGGCCGACAACCTCAAATGGATTCAGCAACTTGCCGACTGGACGAGCGAAACGCCGGATTCCGACGAAATTCCTTGGCTCCCTCAAAGAGGATTTGGGCGCGGCAGAGGTCTACGTGTTCACGCCGAAAGGCAAGATCGTCTCGCTTCCCGCCGAAGCCACTCCGATTGATTTCGCTTATGCGGTGCACACCGAAGTCGGTCACCGTACCATGGGTGCGCGCGTGAACGGACGATTGGTGCCGCTTGATACCAAGCTCGAGAATGGCGATACCGTTGAAATATTGACATCCAAGTCCGAATCCGCAGGTCCGTCGCGTGATTGGCTGAGCTTCGCCAAGAGCCCGAAGGCACGCAACAAGATTCGTCAATGGTTCAGCAAGGAACGCCGTACCGAAGCCGTCGAGGAAGGCCGTGACGAGCTGACGCGCGCCATGCGCAAGCGCAACCTGCCAATCACCACGCTGCTGACTCCGGAAGCATTGGTGGGTGTCGCCGACGAGTTGAACCTTGCCAACGCGGAAGCCGTGTTCGTGGCGATTGGTGATGGCCAGATCTCCACGCAGAACGTCATCTCGCATCTGGTCCGTGACGCGGGCAGCGACGAGGTGGATGAGGAAGTCGAGCAGGAGGCGTTGCCGCTCAAGCAGGTGGAGCGTACCAAGAAGACCACCAGCTCGTTGGGTATCTCCGTCAAGGGCGTGGGGGACATCTGGGTCAAGCTGGCCCGATGCTGCATGCCGGTTCCTGGAGACAAGATCATCGGCTTCATCACCCGCAACCAAGGCGTGTCCGTGCATCGCGTGGACTGCCAGAACATGCTCGAACTGGAGAAACGCCAGCCCGAACGTGTGGTGGATGTGCAGTGGACCAGCACCAAGGGCGTGTTCATGGTCAAGATCCAGGTCGAGGCGCTTGACCGTCCGCATCTGCTGAGCGATGTGACACGCGTGCTGTCCGATCACGGCGTGAACATCATCTCCGGCTCGATTTCCACCGGCACCGACCGTGTGGCCACCAGCCAATTCAGCTTCGAAATGGCCGATCCGCAGCATCTGAACACCCTGCTCGCCGCCGTGCGTAAATCGAGGCGTGTTCGACGTGTACCGCATCACCGGCGCGAAGGATTCCGCGGAGCCGCGACTGCGCAAAATGTGATGTTGACGAATCACATAAGCCGGTGATTGCAAGCAAACGCCTCTATAAATAAAATGAAGAAAGCCCCTCAATCGAGGGGCTTTCCTATATTGTACGGCTGTGCGGGAAACGCTTACTTGAGCACTTCCACGGACACGATGCCGACCGGCTCGGTCGGACGGTCCATGCGATCGGTGTTCACGGCTTCGAGCTTGTCGACCACTGCCTTGGAATCGTCATCCGCAACCTCGCCGAAGATGGTGTGGTGGCCGTCGAGCCACGGGTCGGCACGGTGGTGATGAAGAACTGGGAGCCGTTGGTGCCGTGGATCTTGCCGTCCATGCCGCGGCGCAGGCCGGCGTTTGCCATGGCCAGCAGGTACGGGTGGTCGAACTTCAGATCAGGAACAATTTCATCGTCGAAGTCGTAGCCCGGGCCGCCGGTGCCGTTGCCCAGCGGGCAGCCACCCTGAATCATGAAATCCTTGATGATGCGGTGGAAGGTTAGACCGTTGTAGAACGGCTCATGGGAAGGCTGGCCGGTCATCGGATCGATCCATTCCTTCTCGCCGGTGGCGAGGCCCAGGAAGTTGGCCACGGTTTCCGGGGTTTCGTCGTCGAACAGGTTGATTTTGATGTCACCTTCGGAGGTGCGCATGATAACTGTAGTCATGGCTCCAAGTGTCTCATGGGCTTGAGACCGGCCGGAAACCCCAATCCCGTCATGCTTTGAGGGGGTGGACGGGGAATCCGTACCGGACGGGACTACGGGCGGTATGAAACCGGCCAAGGCACCTTTAGCTGCACCCGAGATTCCACCCTCGATCGGCGCATCGGGGTTGAAGGGACTGACAAGGAACCTGGGGGAACCGGCACCTACCAAAGCACCTTGGTGCGCATGGTCTGGGGCGTCGGTCATCTTCTTCATCAGTGTGTCGTCCATGAGATCCTCAGGAGTGGTCCCAAGGAATCGTGCGGCCTTCACCACATCGGCCAAGGACCATGAGATATAGCCATTAATCTTCCTCGACATTGCGGCTTTCTTGATCCCCAGCGCCTCGGCAAGAGCGAGTTGGGACGCCCGTCGCGCGGTCAAAAGCATCTTGACATTCCAAGCAACGACTTTTTCCATGTGCATAGCCTCCTCTTCCGCGCCAATGAAGGAGCTGCTTTCCGGTTCGTCCATTATGTTCTCCTCAAACTTTGTGTCATCTGAATAAACCAAATCTAACACGTCGATTTGCGTTTAGTCAAAGTAAACGATATAGTATATTCTAGATAAACAAAAACGACTGAAAGTAAATAGAAAGTGGTCGAGACGGTATGGCTGACGCGATGAAGAAATGGCTGAGACGGGAGTGCATCTCATATCGCCGCCTGGCGAAAGAGATGAATCAGTCTCCTGGAGGCATTTCCAACAAAGTCAACGGCCACACCCCCTGGAGCCTCAACGATTTGCTTTGGCTGAAGGAACATTACGGCCTGTCCTATGAATTGTTATCGACGGTGCACCACAGTGCCAGAAAGGAGGAGGTTGCGTGATGGCTGGTGGAATCTACGAGCAGTCTGAATGGCCGGATAGCCGGAGCGATTACGTCCAGGTGTGCGACGGATGCCACACCGCGATCTGGTCGACCCGCTGGAACGAGGAGACATCGGACGGTTTCGACGCTTTCCTCGCCAGGAACGGCTGGCGTCACTACTTTCTCCGCGATGACCTCCGGGTGCTGGATCTCTGCCCCGACTGCGCGGCACGCGCGCTGCGTCTCGGCGAGATTCGGACGCTTGCCGATTGCTGGATCCGCCCGGTGCGCTCCTACACGCACGCCGACCAGGAGGTCTCCGCCCAACTGTCCGCCCGCGAACGGATGGCGGCGAACCTGCTGCTGACCGCCGCCTGACGAAAACTGAACACTTGGCCGCTCCGGCACAAACGCAGACTCCACGGAACGGCCACAATGCCGGAAACGGTTGGACGGGATCTTTCCCTTCTCCTTGCTTCCTTCTCTCTGCAACCGAGAACCCCGTCCGTCGGTTCGATTCCGACGTCCGGCACTCCATAACTGAAAACGGAAAAAGAAGACCCTGTGTCCCGTCGGAAACCGAAAAACCCGCGGAACACAGGGTGGACATGCAAACCACGACGACGGGGCCTGCCAGAACCTCCGCCATCGTCCCTTGGAACCAAAGGAAGGCCAGCAATATGAACATGGTAGTCGAAACCGCCGTTTAACGGCGTTTTCTGATTCTGACTATACGGTGCGACACGCCGACAAACGGTGCACGGCGTCTACATATTCCGCCCGATCGGAGCAGTCGGAGGCGGAGTACTGGATGCTCCCAGCACGGACGCTTACTCGCGCCGGGCCGGCCGCTGCCTCGTCACGGCGGCATCCTGCTGTGCGCCGCGCTGTCGTGCATGGTCGCGATGGGCAGCCGCTCCGGCCATCGCCATGGTCCTCATGGGCCTGGCTTTGGCGGGGCGCGGCTGGTGGTGCCGCCGGAACGCGAAGGACGCATGGGACCTGTCCGTCTGGTCCATGTGAAAAAGAAGGGAAAAGAAAATGACAGACCATGATTTCAACGGGAACGAAAGCGTCATCCCGTCCGACATCGAATACACGCTGTCCAGGATCGGAACCATAGCGGATTCCGTCGATTCGTCGATGACCGTTGGCGAGATCGTCCGGCGGGCCTACCTCTGCGGCGTGGGGGACACGCGTGGACGAGTTCCGGAAGCTCGTCGACAGGCGGACCTTCGCGTCGTCCTCCGACGGGCCGGCATCGCCATCGACGAGATCGGGGCCATGGTCTACAGGGACGGGCGCATTGCCTCGATGCTCACGCATCCGGTGCTCGACCGTCCGGCCATGAGGCGGGACCTCGAGTTCCCGGCCGTCTCCGAATCGGAGCCGAGGTGAACGCCATGATCGCCCTCATCATCGTTTCGGCCTCCGTGGCCGTGCTTCTGACCGTCTGGGCTCTGTGCCGCGCCGCCGCGGCCGGGGACGCATCGCCGACCGCTCTCGAAGAGCCGTTCCCTCAAGGGGAAAGGAAGTGGTCTGTGATGGAAGCGATGTGCATCGTATTCGTTTCGCCGGACTGGTCTGCCTGGGTCTGCTGTCGCCGCTCCTGTACGCGGCGCGACGGTCCTCCCGCTGGCCGCCGGCCTGCTGCGCCGTCTCATCAGACTGATCGGAGGATCGAGATGAGCAACATCGCATTGTCGTGGGCCTTCCGGTGCCATGTCGGCAACGCCTCCGCGAAGGCCGTGCTGGTCTATCTCGCGGACCGCGCGTCCGATGACGGAACCGCCGCGTTCCCGAAGATCGAGACCATCGTCAACGTCACGGAACTGTCTGAACGCACCGTCCGTTCCAGCCTGAAGCTCCTCCAGGAACGCGGGTTCATCCGCCGTGGGGACCAACGGTACGCGCGTCTCGGCAAAGGCGGCAGGACCCGTCTGCCTCAATACTGCCAGATCGTGTGGGACCTCGCGGTCGAATCCGATCCGGCCACGCTCACGTAGATCAAGGAGACGCACGCCGCGGAACAGGACATCTCGACCATGAGCGAGACCGTGGCCCCGGAGGCCGGAATCGTGCCGGAAAACGATGAATCCAAGGACGTGCTACCGGAAAAACGTTGGAACGAAGCCGATTTCCAGCACTGCAAATCTCGCAGGGCTGGAAAACGACTCGAAACCGGCACTGCAAATCTCGCACCCCCGGCACTGCAAATCTCGCACCTCTGGCTCTGCAAATGCCGCAGGGCTGCTATATAAGGATAAAACCCTCCATGAAAACCCTCCATGTGAACCACACCCCTCTCTCCCTTCGGGAGAGCTCCCCGCAAGCGGGAAGCGCCCCGCCGGGAAGGATGGAGGAAACGATTCGATTGGGGCCTCCGAGGCGTGGCCGTGATAAGCCATCTCGCGTCCGTCCGCTCCAAGCTGTCGCTGACCACCGCGGAACCGACCAAAGAGACCTTGACAGGACCGGAAGGCTCATCGCCCGGATCGCAGAAGCCAACGGGAACGATCATCCCGCGGCGCTGGCGCTCATCCTCGCCGTCATCGACTGGCTGCCCGCGAACACGTTCTGGCTCCGCCGTGTCGATTCCGCGCGCCGTCTCGCCGACAACTGGGACCAGATCGCCAACGACTGGACCGTCGCCCAGATCGAACGTCAACGCGAACGGGACGCCGAAGCCCATGAGCGTGACCGTAGGCCCGTGGCCCAGCCGACCCCGGTGCCGGAACGTCATTCGGAACGTCACGTGCATTCGCTGGTCTGCGAGCATGTCCTGGCCGACATGCGGCCACACGAGGACGAATACAACCACGAGGGAAGCCTGCGCTACGGCAAGCCATCCGAATGGCAGATGGCGTGCATGCGCCACGCGGAAGAACTCAACCGGCGCGACGGCATCAGCACCGCCGCATGATCCGAAAGAAGGGATACGAAATGAAAGACTATGCCGCATGGCTCAAGGCCTGGGAAACCTACAACCTGCACTTCTACTCCGTACCGGCCTGGCTCATTCTCGCCTGGTGTTCAGCCTGATAGCAGGCATCGCGTTCGCGGTCGCCCGCGGCTTGGCAAAAAAAGAGCAGCCCGACAGGCCCGGCCTGCTTGTCAACGCCATGCTGGTCGTCTCGCTGGCGTTCGCCATGCTGGGCGGGCTGGCCTTCCTGCAAAGCGTCCGCATCACCGCCGGACTGTTCAAGAACCCGCGGCCGTGTCGGAACCTTTGAAATTCGGCTCCCGATTGGAGAAGGACACCGGAGTGAACGGGCTGTCTTGCGGCACGAGCCTTGACCTCACGGTCATGCCCGCCGACGGGACCTATGACTGCCGTTATCTCGACGGGCACGGCACGCTGCATCGCGACGCGACGCTTGTCGTGGATGGCACCAAAGCCGGCCTGTACAACGGGCAAGGCAAAACGATGTCCGCTGACTGAACCTCCCGCCGGGAAAGACAACCATAACCAGCCAAGCGAAAGGAAAACACGATGAACGGTTCCGGACAGCGGACCATCCCGAACGTAGTGTTTCCCTTCCGGTCGATGATTTCGAAAAGCTTTTCAGTTGCCGACAATGGTTCGGAATATCAGGTGCGAGGAAACCTCGCACCTGATATTCTCCATTGCGGGTTCGCCGCCTGAGTCCCCATCCGCCAATCCTCCAGGCGCCGGGACGATTGGTTTTGAAACAGAATATCAGGTGGGACATTATGTCCCACCTGATATTTTTATTGGAGTGGCCGGCTTCTCTTTTACTTCGGGCATGTTATCCACGGCCATGCCTCGTCCTGTCGGATATTTCCCGTCGTGAACCGTTGGAAACGGCGGCGTCATTGTACACTGTAGCCATCGGACACAAGGAGGCTGATGCATGTCGAACACGGGATTCAAGGTTCGTTTCGATGAGAACGGCGACATCGTGGATATTCTTGGGGGGGGGGTGTCTTAAAAGCACTCCCGAGGAAAAAGTCAGGCAGCGTTTCATCGAGACCCTGATCAACGAGTACCATTATCCGGCGAACACCATCCGGAGGGAGGTGCCGATCCAACATGGGTCGAAGGAGCTCCGGGACAAGGACGGGAACCCGGTGCGCGCGGACATCGTCGTCTACGCGTCCAAGGCCGCCTGCCTGAACCGTGACCAGGGCAAGATCAACTTCGTGGTCGAATGCAAACGGAACAAGGTGGAGGACGGATACGCCCAGCTGGTCTCGTACATCTTCAACACCAGCGCCAATGGTGGCGTCTGGACGAATGGTGACGGCACGGTCTTCTACCGGAGAGAGAACAAGGACGGCATTCAAGTCCTCGAGGAGACCCCCGGTCTGCCGAGGTGCGGTCAAGGATGGGAGGATGGGAGGACTCCGCGCATAGGAGAGTTGGAACGACCCCGTAATGTGCGCAGACTGTTGGCGATGTGCCATAACCGTCTTTACGGCAGGGGCATGGAGAACGCGGATTCCGACCTTACCATGGACATGGTGCGTATCCTTCTCGCCAAGATCTATGACGAGACGGTGACTTCCGACACCGCCTACCCCCATTTCTGGATCACTCCGGAACAGTACAAGTCCGAAGACGGGCGGGCCGCCGTGGCGAAAACCATCCGTAGCCTGTTCCATGAGTACGCGGAACAGTATCCCACGGTCTTCGACAAGGACGAGGACATCGCCGTCGGCGACTCCACCCTCGTCGAAGCGGCTTCCGTGCTCCAGGACTATTCGTTCGTCAGCAGGGAGGACGATGCGGACGACTGGGATCTGATGGGCGCGGCATACGAGCAGTTCACCCATGTCACACTCAAAACGCCAGCAGGGACAGTTCTTCACGAACCGGCTCGTGGTCAAAGCGATGGTCGATATGCTCGACCCCGACATAGCCGACAAAGTGCTGGACCCCGCCGGCGGCAGCGGCGGTTTCGCCACCGCCGCGTTCAGATACAAGCGGCGCAAAGCCATCGACGGCACCAAACCGGGCAGCCCACAACGGGAAAGACGGCTCGGCTTATGCAAGAATTCGGTGTTCCTGGTCGAGATCTCGAAAAGACTCGTGAAGATCGCCAAAACGGCGATGCTTCTGACCGGGGACGGCAACACCGGCATGACCCAGGGAAACTCACTCGACAAGTATTCCAATCTGGACGGGTGGATAACCAGCCACTGTCCAAAAGGCACGCCGGACATCATCATCACCAATCCTCCGTTCTCCGGGCAAAAAACCGAATCCATGATGATGGATCCGGACATCCTCAAATTATTCGGTTTCGGACACAGACCCGATCCGGAAGGCACGTTCCCCACGATCACGGACGATGATGATCGGGATGCCGGCCACGGCACCCTATTGATCCGTCAGCGCCGGAGCTCCTGTTCCTCGAACGCTGCATCGATTGGCTCAAGCCGGGCGGTCGCATCGGCATCGTCCTTCCGAAAGGAATCCTGGACAACCGCACCTACATCAACTACCGCAGGTGGATGCTGTCGCGATGCAAGGTGGATGCGGTGGTCACGCTGCACAAGAACACTTTCGAACCCGACACAGCGTTCGAACATGCGTCCTTTTCCTCTCCAAACCTTTGGAAGACGATCCGGTACCCGGCGACTACACCATCTTCATGGCCCAATCCAGAAGGGTCGGCAAGGATTCGAAGGGCGAACCAGTGTTCGCACTTGACGAAAAAGGCTCCGCCACCAGCGAGCTGGATGAGGACCTGACCCAGATCGCGGAAGCATACAAGACATTCAGAGACATCGGAACGTTCACCGAATCCGAAACCTGTTTCACCGCGGAACGCGGCGAATTGGACGACAATCTCAACCTCAACCCGCAGCATTATTCACCCGAATTGAACGCGACGTTGGAAAAAGTCAGCAAATTCGACGACAAACCCGATTGGTCGGTCACCACCATCGGCCAACTCGACAAGAACATCCGCATCTACATGGGGCCACGATGGAGCTCACGAAGCCTCGTCGTCGAAGACCCAAGCGACACGACGAATCTGACACCGTATCTCACCGCCAACGGAGCGTTGGAGCAGCGACGAATGACCGTCAAATGGTTTGACATGTCGCGCGCCACCGACAAACAGAAGGAATGCGTCAGAATGCTGCGCGTGCAGAAGGGGGACATCCTCATTTCCCGTTCCGGCACGATCGGCAAAGTCACCTACGCCACGCGGATACTCGCGGACAAGTACGTCATCAGCGACGACCTGGTACGCGTCCGCGTTCCCGACGAGAATATGAGGGCGTATCTCCTGGCGTTCCTGATGTCGTCCACGGCGATGAATCTCATGAAACTCGACGAGTTCGGCTCGGTGCAGCAGCATCTCCAACCAAGGCACATCTGGGGTCTGCCCGTGCCCGTACCGGATTCATGGG
>ENA-OQAJ01000026-OQAJ01000026.1-human-gut-metagenome-genome-assembly--contig:-NODE-26-length-36850-cov-5.788797_pt1 | contig 36850 bp, 37 predicted proteins | sample MGYA00242736_ERZ504529 | MGnify/ENA primary metagenome ERZ504529 (study PRJEB26092, sample SAMD00036275) | human gut metagenome | host: Homo sapiens | study: EMG produced TPA metagenomics assembly of...
TCACCAATAGGTCTATCGCAGCCATCACCATGGCATATCATTCGATACCAAATTCAGCCTTTTATCAATCTTCGTCATCACCCAGATTATCTACACGGCCCTGGCCCTTAATATAAAACGGCTCGCTGCCGCGCATGCCTTGCTGGCCCAGCGGCGAAGTAGAAATCGTGATGTTCAGGTTCATCTTTTTCTCATTGCTGACCAGGAACGGGCGCGCTGCATCGCCTGCGGCTTTGAACAGTGCATCGTCCTTGGGTGCATCCAGAACCAAAAGATAACTCTTGGTTGCTCCGTTGATCACCATGATCTGCAGGTATGCGGCTCCCACCATCGGGTACTTTTCCAACTCGGCACACAGCGGGTTGACCAATTCATCCGGGTATACCGAAGGCTCCACGATCGTCACCTTATCGCCGGGCTTGATCTGTGCATTGCGCTGGGCTGCCTGCTGCGCGGCGGTCTGCTTGATTTTTTCCAGCATCGCATTGCGCTGTTTCAGCAAAGATGCAACCATATCCGAGTTAAAGCGCAGGTTATCCGTGAACGGGTTCAGCACAAAACCTGCCACATGGTCGTTACCGTTCAGCATCCGGGCGTAATCATCAAAGCGCAGCAGCATAACCTGACCAGCGGGCTTATTCTGCCACTTATCCAGTTCTTCTGCATCGGTGAATGCGGTAAAGAAAGACTTTCCATCACCAGATTTCAGCAGCGCAAAGGTCACCTTGGTGTCTTTTGGCAGCTGGATTCGTCCATTTTCGTCCGGTTTAGGAGCGTTTTCGCCAATTTCAATCTTAGCCGGTGCAAGGAATACACCGCGCATCATCAGGTTGATAACCGCATTAAAGTTCTGCGGATTGTTTTCCTCACGCAGGGCCGCAGCAGCCTTTTTCAGCGCTGCATTATCAATTTTTCGGCGGTTTGGGTGCTGCCGGGGCTGCATTCTGTGCCGGGGTCGTATTCTTTTCCTGTTCGCTCATGATATACTCCTCTTGGTTTGGGTCGCTGCCCATACCTTATTATTTATTGATTTTGATTGCATTGATAGCTTCCCGCAGGTATGCAACGCCCACCAGGCGCAGCCCCGGGAATTGCGCAGCATCCAGCATGTTCAGGTTATGTTTGGGCACAATGGCGGTATCAAAGCCCACGCGCTGGGCTCCCGCAGGCGGGTTTCCAGGTGCGGCACGCTGCGCACTTCCCCGCCCAGACCCACTTCACCAATGGCCAGTGTTTTTTCAGGTACAGGCAGATCCAGCAGACTGGACGCCATTGCCAGGCAGACCGGCAAATCGCAGGCAGTCTCGTCCAGTTTCAGACCGCCAATGATGTTGATATACACATCCTGGTTGCCAAACACATAGCCCGCGCGCTTTTCCAGCACGGGCCAGCAGCAGATACATACGGTTATAGTCAAACCCGCTTGCCGTGCGCCGTGGGCTTGGAAACGCCGTTTTCGTTACAAGTGCCTGAATCTCGCTCAGTACTGGCCGCGTACCTTCCATCACGCAGGCAACGCAGGTACCGGAAATGCCAATCGGCCGCCCTTCCAGCATGACCTGCGAGGGGTTTTCGATTTGTTCCAATCCCTTGCCGGTCATATCAAACATGCCGATCTCATTGGTGGAGCCGTAACGGTTCTTCACGGCGCGCAGCACGCGGTACGGCAGGGTCTTGTCGCCCTCAAAGTACAGCACAGTATCCACAATGTGCTCCATGACTTTGGGACCCGCAATGGCACCGTCTTTGTTGACATGGCCGACGATAAAGGTCGGTATCTCATTCGTTTTTGCCACATTCAAGAAGCGTGCTGAGCTTTCCTTGACCTGGCTGACCGTTCCGGAGGACGACGCTACATCCGTGCAGCGCATCGTCTGGATGGAGTCGATCACTACAAGATCCGGCTTCATCTGTTCAATCAGCCCGCAGATTTCATCCACATCGCTTTCCGCCACAATGGAGATATTATCCTGCGGCACATCCAGCCGAACGGCACGCAGCTTGATCTGCCGTACGGATTCTTCGCCCGTCACATACAGAACCGAGCGCGTCCGGCTTACTTCGCCGCACAGCTGCAGCAGAATGGTAGATTTGCCGATGCCCGGTTCGCCGCCAATCAAAATCACACTGCCCAGCACAATGCCACCGCCCAACACGCGGTCCAGCTCTGCAATGCCAGTTACAATGCGGCTTTTTTCTTCGGTCGTGCTTACGTTTTTCAGTTTCAACGGTTTCAGGCTGGTCTGACCCGTCACACGTACCGGCGCGGCAGCGCGGCCGGAAGAAGACTTTGCCGGTTCTGCCACCACATCTTCGGTCATCGCGTTCCATGCACCGCAGGACGGGCAGCGGCCCAGCCAGCGGGGACTGGTCTCGCCGCACTGGTTGCACACATAAATTGTTTTCAGCTTATCTTTTGGCATGGTTGCTCCCCCGGCCGCATTTTTCGTACCCTTTTATTATATCCTAAATCTCGTGTGGGGGCAAGGTATGCGCCCCAAATAAAGCGGCAGGCTGCCGCCCGGTGTGCCGGGGATGCAGCAGCCTGCGCGCTCATTTTATAAATTCAGACAATCAAAGCATTACCTTGTGGTAGGTCTTTTTCCCCTTTTGATCACAACACCATTCTGGAGTTGCTCAACCGTCAGACCAAAGGTCGGGTCGGTCACTTTCTCGCCGTCCACCAGAACGCCGCCCTGCTGTACCAGCTGGCGGGCTTCACGGTTGGAACCGCACAGCTTGGCGCCAACCATGGCAGCCAGCAGGCCAACCTTACCGTCCTTGACCAATGCGGCATCCAGCTGGGTGGTAGGCATGTTCTCGTGGTCGCTACGCCGCTGAACAGCTGGCGGGCTGCACTCTGGGCCTTTTCAGCTTCCTCGGCACCGTGCACCATGCTGGTCAGCTCGTAAGCCAGGATTTCCTTGGCCTTGTTCAGCTGCTCGCCTTCCCAGTGGTCCATCTCATCGATCTGCTCCAGCGGCAGGAAGGTCAGCATGCGGATGCACTTGAGTACATCCGCATCGCCGACATTGCGCCAGTACTGGTAGAACTCGAACGGGCTGGTCTTGTTGGGATCAAGCCAAACGGCGTTGCCGGCGGTCTTACCCATCTTTTTGCCCTGGCTGTCGGTCAGCAGCGTGATCGTCATGGCGTAAGCATCCTTGCCCAGCTTGCGGCGGATCAGCTCGGTGCCGCCCAGCATGTTGCTCCACTGGTCGTCGCCGCCAAACTCCATGTTGCAGCCGTAATTTTGGAACAGGTGGTAGAAGTCGTAGCTCTGCATGATCATGTAGTTGAATTCCAGGAAGGACAGGCCCTTCTCCATGCGCTGCTTGTAGCATTCGGCGCGCAGCATGTTGTTCACGCTGAAGCAGGGGCCAACTTCACGCAGCAGCTCAATGTAGTTCAGGTTCAGCAGCCAGTCAGCGTTGTTCAGCATCATGGCCTTGCCTTCGCCAAACTCAATAAAGCGCTCCATCTGGCGCTTAAAGCACTCGGCGTTATGGTCAATGTCCTCTTTGGTCAGCATTTTGCGCATGTCGGTACGGCAGAAGGGTCACCGATCATGGTGGTGCCGCCGCCAATCAGGGCAATGGGTTTGTTGCCTGCCATCTGCAGGCGCTTCATCAGGGTCAGGGCCATAAAGTGGCCGGCGGTCAGGCTGTCGGCTGTGCAGTCAAAGCCGATGTAGAAAGTAGCCTTGCCGTTGTTGATTACTTCCTTGATTTCTTCCTCGTCCGTTACCTGGGCAATCAGGCCGCGGGCTTTCAGTTCGTCATAAATGGTCATGGGGTTGCATCCTCCTTGGTTTGTGCGGCAAGGGCAAAAATAAAACGCCCCTGCAAATGTTGAATTTGGCAGAGGGCGATCAAATACGCGGTACCACCTCTGTTTGCCCGTGTCTCACGGCGGCGGGCCTTCGCGGGTGCGGTAGCCAAAGTGTACAACTGCGACACCCAAACGCTGTAACGTGCGCACACGGCCCAGCCTAACAGCCTTTAATCAAAGGCGTTCAGCCTGCTGCTCAGGGATGTATTCACCGCTTTGCCTGCCAGCCCCTTACACCAACCGGGGCCTCTCTTTCGCATACAGCAAAACGGTTACTCGTTCCCGTCCTTGCATTTAACTGCTTACTAAATTAGCATATGTTGCCGCTTTTGTCAAGCGTTTGGCGGCAGCTTATTTTTCGATCTGCTTTTCATAGAACGTGATGGACAGCGAAACGCTGATATCATTATTGACCGAAAGATTCTCGTTGGCCGAAACCGCGACCTGTTCAATCGCGCAGCGAAAGCGGCAAAGGAGGCCTTTTGACCTTTTTTACTTGCCGCAGCAGTTTTAATCATGTTCATCTCCACCATGCAGACCGCTACAGGCTGCCATGAATTATTCGTTGTTATTCTAGCCTATTTCATCTGTTTTGGCAAGCATTCATTTCCTACTCGTGCAGCCCCGCCGGGCATACGCATTCATACGTTGGCCCTGCAGATTCATCTTCAAGGATGCTGACAAAGCTCTTTATCTGGTAAAAGAAAACAGCAGACGCGGATGTGCAATCTATTAGCGTCTCCTTTTCATTATCATTTGCTCCCAGCTGGTACAAGTTGGGAGCTTTTTTCTTCGTTCAAACATAGAAATTCATATCAGATGTATCTTTATACTGTATTTTAACGTACACTCATAATATTTCTTCATGAATCTTGTCGAAACATATTGATTTTGAGTATATTTTGGGTTAACATTGTAAATAGCTTTTGTTGCATTTGCCAGGCCCCATACATTTCAGAAAGGTCGATGCTGCATGTATCATTCGGCTATGGAACCCCGCCCCGTCAGCTGCTCATCTTTTGTACCTTTACTGCGCAGGATGAGCTATCTCATCCTCAAACGCGGGTTGATCTTGTATTTTCTTTGGTTCTGCTTGTTACCTGCGCGCTGCTCATGGCTGTGATTGCGCTTGTTGTTTGGCTGGATTCCCCTGGCAAGATCATTTACACACAAATACGGCTTGGATACGGCGGGAAGCCTTTTACTATCTACAAATTCCGTTCTATGCAACAAAGCACTGCCCCGGATGATGCGAAGTGGACCAGTGAAAACGACACACGCATTACCCGCGTTGGCCATATCCTGCGCCTGACCCACCTGGATGAACTGCCGCAGCTGCTCAACATCTTTATGGGCGAAATGAGCTTTGTTGGCCCGCGCCCCGAACGCCCCACTGTTTATGACGACCTTGACGGCAAAGTCGAGAACTTCCGCAGCCGTATGCAGGTTATGCCGGGCCTGACTGGTTACGCGCAGGTCAATGGCGGCTATGATTTGAACCCTGCAGAAAAGCTCAAATATGATTTGATCTATATCGATCACTGCTCTGTACTGTTTGACCTTTGGTGCCTGCTAAAAACAATACCTGTTGTTTTTACAATGAAAGGCGCAAGGTAATATATTTTTGCCGGAAAGCAAAACGCCCCGTAAGCATTTTGTTATGCACGCTTACAGGGCATGAGACTTTCATATCGTCACTTATTTTTATGGGGAATCAACTATCGCACAAAAATCCAAGGGGCTATATGCAGAAAAACTCCCGCGAGCGACCTGCCTGCGGGAGTTTTGGAGGTGACGGGCAGATTTGAACTGCCGAATGAGGGTTTTGCAGACCCTTGCCTTACCACTTGGCCACGTCACCATAATAAGCAAAAAGCCGGCGTAAACCGGTTCCTTGCTGTTTGCCTGGAGCGGCCGACGAGGCTCGAACTCGCTACCTCCACCTTGGCAAGGTGGCGCTCTACCAGATGAGCTACGGCCGCATACTGCAGTTTCTTTACCCTGAAACTGCAAAACAGGTGGTGCCTCCGATCGGAATCGAACCAATGACACGGGGATTTTCAGTCCCCTGCTCTACCGACTGAGCTACAGAGGCATAATGCGACCCGGATCAGGCTCGAACTGACGACCTCTAGCGTGACAGGCTAGCGTTCTAACCAACTGAACTACCGGGCCACAGAGGAAAGAGCCAACCTGATTCGCCTGCAAAGCCTGCACAAGGTGCAAACCAGCTGCCTGAAACCAAATCTCCGAAATGGAGCGGCCGACGAGGCTCGAACTCGCTACCTCCACCTTGGCAAGGTGGCGCTCTACCAGATGAGCTACGGCCGCATGGCGGAGAGTTTGGTTTTGTCGCGCTCTCTCCGGGCGACGAATGCTATTATATGGCATTCGATGTAAAAAGTCAAGCTTTTTTCGCCTATTTTTTCAAAAAGTCATACGTTTACTGCTTTTCTACGGTGTCCGGCCAGTTTTTCAGCAGGTCATTCAGGTCTACTTTGTACTGTTTGCCGCAAAACTGGCAGTTGACCTCGGCAATGGGGTCTTCATCGCGCAGTTTTTCCACCTCTTTTTTGCCAAGGCTGCGGATGGTGCGCTCCACGCGGTCCAGGCTGCAATCACAGCAATAGTCAATGCGGGTGGAATCCAGCAGTTCGGGGTTAAAGCCGTCCAGCGCCATATTCAGGATATCGGGAATACTTTTACCCTGCTGCAGCAGGGTGGTAACGCCGGGCATTGCGCCGATATTCTTTTCCAGGCGGGTGATCTCATCCTCGGTTGCGCCGGGCATGAGCTGCACGATAAAACCGCCCGCGCACTGCACCGTCAGATCCGGGTTGACCAGAACGCCCAGCGCGCAGACCGTTGGTGTCTGCTCACTGATGGCAAAATAGTTGGTGATATCCTCGGCAATCTCACCGGAAACCAGCGGCACCTGGCCAATATAGGGTTCCCGCATACCAAGGTCGCGGATCACATCCAGCGTGCCATCCTTACCCACGGCAGCGCGACGTTCAGGTGGCCGTCCGCGCGCGGGGGCAGCTCCACGATGGAGTTTTCGACATAGCCTTTTACATCGCCCGCGCCGTTGGAAACGGCCAGAATACGGCCCGCCGGGCCGCCGCCCTTGATCTGTACGGTGACAGAATCAGAATCCGATTTGAGCATCTGGCCCATCATGGCAACACCGGTCAGCAGGCGGCCCAGGGCTGCGGTGGTAACGGCGCTGGTTTTGTGCAGCTGCTCCATTCGGCGCACAACGGCGGTGGAATCAATGCCATAGAACAGGATGCCGCCATTTTCCGAAATGCCGCGCAGCAGGTTGCTGCTGTTTTCATTTTTTGTTTCACACATAGAATCAATGACCTCCCGAAGCAGGGGTGCGGCGGTTAGGCCGGGGTGCCGTCTGCTTCCTGTGTATACTGCTTGACTGCCGTGATGATCCAGCGCTGGCTGTCCGGCCGGACAGGGCCAAAGCTTTCGCCATCGGCAATTTTGACCGGGTCAAAGCCGTATCTGGTTAGCAGCGCTTTGACGGTATCAAGCGGGTAGCTGTATTCCGAGAAAGATTCATGGAAGTCTTCCCCGGTATCTTTATAGTGGATATCAATGCTGAGGTCCACGCGACCTGTCTGTGGGTCATAGCGGTTGCTCCAGCGGCAGGCGGCGTCATCCTCATCAAAATCAAAAGTCTGGCCGGAAAGCACTTTTTCATGCTTATAGGGTGTGTTCAGGTCAAACACAAAAACGCCGTCTTTTTCCATAAAGAACGCGGCTTTTGCGATGGCCTTTTCAAAGTTTTCCAGCGGACCGATGTGGTTATAGGTATCGAAAGTAGAAACCGCGGCGCGGATGGTCCCGTACAGGTCCAGCTGCAAAAGGTCCTGGCACAGCAGCATGGGGTTGGTCAGCGGCAGGCCAAGGGCATCGGCTTTGTCCCGCAGGACGCTGAGCATCTCTTCCGAAACGTCAATGCCGATCATATCGTACCCAGCCTGGGCCAGCATCAGGGTCAGCTCGCCGGTGCCGCAGCCGAAATCCGCCACAATGCCATCCTGGATGCCGTGGGCTTTCAGCTCCTCGGTCACATAGGCGAACAGCGCATCATAATCAGCTGCGCCGTTGAACTCGTCATAAAAATAGGCAAATTCCTGATACGCCATGGTTTAGGCCTCCGGTGCCAGGCAGGCATCCAGATACTGGCGCAGTTCTTCGACCCCGGTCCCCTTTTCGGCGCTGGTCAAAAATACCTGCTTGCAGCCATAGGGGGCGCAGGTGATGCGGAACTCTTCCAGCTGGGCGGTCATCTCAGATTTTTTGAGCTTATCCGCCTTGGTCAGCGCCACAACAAAGGGAATCCGGTGGAAGTGCAGGTATTCCATCATCTGCACATCGTCCGCGCTGGGGGCATGGCGGCTGTCCAGCAGCTGCACCAGCACATTCAGCGCGCGGTCCGCTTCAAAATAGCTGTTGATCAGCTCGTCCCAGCGCTCACGGTCCGCATTGGACACCTTGGCGTAACCATAGCCGGGCAGGTCCACGAAGTAGGCGGTATCCACACGGTAAAAGTTGATGGTTGCCGTTTTGCCCGGCGTTGCGCTGACGCGCGCCAGATTTTTGCGGTTGCACAGCCTGTTGATCAGGCTGGATTTGCCCACGTTGGAACGGCCGGAAAAGACAAATTCCGGGCGGTCGCTTTCCGGCAGCTGGCTGGAAAGGCCATAGGATGCCTGAAATTCACTGCGATTATAATTCATAAATACAACTCCCTTTTCCGGCTTTTCCGCGTTGGTCACATCACGGCAGCAGGTTCCTTGGCGGTGCTCTGCTCGGTTGCGATCAGCTGGGTACTGCGGCATGGTGCGTTTGTGGGCAGCGGATGCTGCGGGCAGGATGAGTGCATGTTTAAGCACCTGAGAAAGGTCACTGACGGGGATGAACTTGACGGCCTTTTTGACCTCCTCATCCACCTCGTACAGGTCGGGCTTGTTGGCTTCAGGGATGAGCACGGTGGAAATGCCCTCGCGGAAGGCTGCCATGCTCTTTTCTTTCAGGCCGCCGATGGGCAGAACATTGCCGTGCAGGGTGATTTCGCCCGTCATGGCAAGGTCGTGGCGAACCGGAATCTCGGACAGCGCAGAAATCAGCGCGGTGGTCAGGGTGACACCGGCGGAGGGGCCGTCCTTGGGTACAGCGCCTCGGGGGCATGGATATGGATATCGGTGTTCTTGAACTTATCCGGCGCAATGTGGTAGGTTTCGGCATGTACGCGGGCATAGGTCAATGCCAGGTGAGCGCTCTCTTTCATTACATCACCCAGCTGCCGGTGATCTCCACCTTGCCGGATCCGTTGGGGATGATGGAAACTTCGATGGGAAGCATCTCTCCGCCCACGCTGGTCCAGGCCAGGCCGTTGGCAATGCCAACAGCATCGGTGCGGGAAATAAAGGTCGGCTTGACCTTTTCGGGACCGAGCATTGCTTTGACCATGGCAGGGGTAACATTAATCTTATCTTTCTCCCCTGCGGCGATCTTTTGAGCGCACTTGCGCAGCACGGCGGTGATGGTGCGCTCCAGAGTACGCACGCCAGCTTCGCGGGTGTAGCCGTCAATGATCTCATACAGCGCCGCCGGGGCCATGGTAACGCGGGATTCCAGGCCGTTATTTTTGAGCTGTTTGGGCAGCAGATGGCGGCGGGCGATGTTGAACTTTTCCACGCGGGTATAGCTGGGCAGTTCAATCACATCCATACGGTCATACAGCGGGCCGGGAATGTGGGAAGCATCGTTGGCGGTGGTAATGAACAGCACGTTGCTGAGGTCAAACGGGATATCAAGATAGTTATCCTTAAAAGTCTTGTTCTGTTCAGGGTCCAGCACTTCCAGCAGGGCGCTGGAAGGATCGCCGCGGTAGTCCCCCGCCAGCTTGTCGATCTCATCCAGCAGGATGACCGGGTTGGAGGACTTGGCGGTATTGATGGCGCTGATGATGCGGCCGGGCATTGCGCCGATGTATGTACGGCGGTGGCCGCGGATCTCGGCCTCATCATGCACGCCGCCAAGGCTCATGCGGGCAAAGTTGCGGTCCATGCAGGCGGCAACGGAGCGCGCAATGGAGGTTTTGCCGACACCCGGAGGGCCGACCAAGCAGATGATCTGGCCCTTGACATCCGTATTGAGCTGGCGGACGGCCAGAATTTCCAGAATGCGCTCCTTGACCTTTTCCAGACCATAGTGGTCATGGTCCAGCACCTTGCGGGCATGGGCCTGGTTCAGATCATCCTTGGTAAAGGTGTGCCAGGGCAGGCCGATGACGGTATCCAGATAGCTGCGAATCACGCTGATTTCGGCCTGATTGCCGGCCATTTTGCCAAGGCGCTCGCATTCTTTCAGCAGCTTTTCCTCGCTGGCGGCATCCAGGTGCAGGTCCTGAATCTTCTGGGCATACTTTTCCGCTTCGGCACGGGTATCCTCGGCATCGCCCAGTTCTTCGCTGATGATGTGCATCTGTTCCCGCAGGTAGTAATCGCGCTGGTTTTTATCCATCTGGACGTTCACTTTATCGTCCAGTTCTTTCTCAATGGCCAGCACTTCACATTCCTGGCGCATCACAAGCAGGAGCTTTTCCAACCGGCTGGGGATGGAATTTTCCTGCAGAATGGTCTGCTTGTCCTCATATTTCAGCAGCAGGTTGGCCGGCATATATTCGCTCAGGTAGAGCGGATTATCCGAGGAGACGATGTTATACACCACATCCTTGGAGATTTGCGGGCTGTAGGAGAGATACTCCTCAAAGCACTCTTTCAGGCTGCGAACCAACGCCTCGGTCTGGGTGCGCTTATCTGGTGCCACACCGCGCACGGGAGCGGGGCGGACATCAGCCTGCAGGTATTTGCCACTGGCATCCAAGTCCAGCAATTTGGCACGGGACTTTCCTTCTACCAGTACCTTGACCAGATCTTCGGATACACGCAGCACCTGCTTAATTTCCGAAATGACGCCATAGGCATACAGATCCTGGGCAGTGGGCTCCTCGGTCTCCATATCCTTTTGTGCAATCAGAAAAATATTGCTGTTGGCGTGCATGGCAGCCTCGATGGCGGCAATGGACTTCTGGCGGCCCACCTCAAAGTGGACCACATTATTGGGGAACACCACCAGCCCGCGCAGTGCAACCACCGGCAGGTGCATGGCGTTATGGGCCACACGAACCCTTACTTTTGCTTCTGACATATCTTTCCCTCCCCGGGCCAGCTGGCCGCGGATTTTATTTCAAGTACGGCAATCAGCGCTTTGTTCTGGCGCGTATGCATGGTTTTATTTTGCTTTTGCCTGCATCGGGCATTCGTACAGCCCACGGATGACCGCGCTGCCGCAGGCAGGCCGCGGCAGCAGCACATTCAACGCAGATGGCAGAACTTCCGCTTTCAACTCCATCACCGGGGCACACTCGCCATCAATTGTGGCAATGATGGGGCGGTTGTCCAGCACCTGCATTTCCACGCTGCGGGCACGGTAAAAGGTCATAAAGCTGCGGAACTCCGGCACGATGGTATCGGCATCCTGCATGTGCTGCCCGGCTTTGTATTTGGCCAAAATTCCCGCAACCTGAATGCGGGAGATGGGTTTGACCAGCACAATATCAAGCAGGCCGTCATCCATGGCTGCATAGGGCGCAGCCTGATAACCGCCGCCGTAATAGCCGCCATTACAGATGGCCGCCATCATATAAGTACCGGTATACTCTTTGCCGTCGATCGCAACGCGCAGCTTGTGGCCAAAGCGGCTGAGCATAGCCTGTAGAATCGAGAGCGTATAGGCTGCTGTTCCCCCGCATCCCGGCAGCCGCCGGAATTTTGGGATGCCATATGCCACCTGAGCGTCCAGCCCGGCGGCGCAGATATCGATTCCGATACCAAGGGATGTTTGCAGCAGGTCCACCCGGCAGGGCTGTGCCTGCAGCTGGGCGGCAAAATCTAAAAAAGGCGCTTGGCCCGCCGCGCCGAAGTTGCGCACATAGTCGTTCCCGCTGCCGCAGGGCACACAGCCGACCGCTACATTCGCGCTGCCTGCTGCGCCCTGAACCAGCTCGTTCAGCGTTCCATCTCCACCACAGGCATACAGCGCCGCCGGGGTACCGGATGCCGCATACCGGTGGGCTGCTTCGCGGGCCTGACCGGCATACTGTGTGACAACAATTTGAGGCTGGGGCAGCTGGAGCTGGCGGGCCGCCGCCTGGATCCGGGGCACAAGCTCTGCGCTTGCATCCCGTTTTCCTGCAACGGGGTTGATGAAAAATACCTGTTCCACCGCGGTGCTCCTTCTGCCCAATAGGAACCGCTTTGCCCTTCACGGGGGTAGCAGCTCTTATTTCTGGCTCCAAAAATACAGAATATATTGTATCTGGTTTGGCTGTAAATAGCAAGTGCTTACTACAAGATGTTACAATTTGTGCGGATAAAATTCACAAGATGTTCGATTTTGTCCGATTTGTCCGCTCCATTTTTGCCTGCTGTTATTCGCGCGGGCGGGCCAGGGCATCGCGGCGGAACGCCTGCATGGCAGCTTCGTCCTCAAAGCTGGCAATGTACAGCTGGTCCCCCATTTCGCGGGCCAGAACTTCCGGCAGGCGCGGAGCCGCGTTCAGGCAGGAGCGGTACTTTTTCAGCAGCTCCTCATGCGGCATGCGGTAGCGCAGTTCATCGTGGCGGCCCGCACAGCAGCAGTAGCGGTGGTAACGCGCCAGCGGATGGTGCGCAGCGCCGAATGCCACCATATCGGCCCAAATCTGGTACAGGTCCAGCCCGCCGGCATAGTTGAGCATATCCACCGTATAGCCGCCAGCCGGGCGCATGTTGACTTCCAGCCCCAGGATATCCCCCGCATTGCCCAGACTGGGCTTGGCGGTTTTCAGGCGGAAAAATTCCAGGTGGAAAAAGCGGCTTTTGGCACCAAAGGCTTTCAGGGCAGCTTCGCCCATTTTGCGCAGTTCGGGGCTGATTTCCGGTGCAACATAGTACCACATCGGCTTTTTGCATGGGCAATCTCCATGATGCTGTCCGGCGTAACATGGCTGGCGGCATAGATCGGCTCGGCATTGGCATCGGCCACGCCGTCAAAGGTCACGATCTCACCATCCACAAATTCTTCCAGGATATAGTTGGCCGCATTGGGGCCCTCCTGCTGGAAAAATTTGTTCAACTCGGTTTTATTCTTGAACTTATGGGTGCCGTTTGCCCCCACGCCGTTATCTGGCTTGGCAATGACGGGCCAGCCGACAGTTTTGGCGAAAGCCTGGGCCTCCGTTACATCTGCCGTCACACACCAGCGGGCGGTGGGGATACCGGCTTTCTGGTAGTAGGTTTTCATCACGGATTTGCGCTTAAACTTTTCGATCTCAGCGGATTTAATACCGGTGTTGATATTAAAATCTGTCCGCAGGCGGGCATCCTGTTCCAACCAATATTCATTGTTGCTTTCTATCCAGTCGATCTTGCCATACTTGAAAGTGAAAAAGCCCATGGCGCGCAGCATTTCATCATAGTTTTCCATGTTGTCCACACGGTAATACTCGGTCAGTGCGCTTTTGAGTAGGGCGGGCAGCGTTTCGTAAGGGGCATCGCCAATGCCAAGCACATTTACGCCATTGGCACGCAGGCGGTCACAAAAATTCCAGTAATTTTCCGGGAAATGCGGTGAAATAAAAACAAAATTCATTTTTCCTGTACCCCTTTTCCGGCCGCCGCAGCGGCATGAAACTTTAGGCAACACCGCACAATTCCCGCCTTGCGGCTTAAGCACCGCTCCGGCAGCTGCGGCACCTCGCTCGCCGTATCGGCACTTAGAATTATGTGGTATTGCCTTTATTATTTTGTATAATTTTACATTATATCCACTGTTGCGGCGGGATGCAAGGTGTTTTTTCGCCCACGGTGGATTGCTGCCATGCCCGGCATGGGGCAGATTCGGCATGGTTTGCGTTGATATTTTACTGCGTGTATATTATAATAAAGTTGTTTTATTGTTTGATATTTAGGGCAACACCGCACAATTCCCGCCTTGCGGCTTAAGCACCGCTCCGGCAGATGCCGTGCCGCAGTTGCCGTATCGGCACTTAGAATTATGCGGTATTGCCTTAGCTTATATCAGCTTTCAAATTTTATTTCTTTGCCCCAAAGGATGTGTTACTACTGGCAAAAAATTCAACTTTACCAAAACTTACCCGCAATGGGCGGTTGTTCCTCGGCGGTGCCTGCTGGGGGTACTGGTGTTTGTGCTGGTGTTCGGGGTCAGCACACTGGATGTAACCAACGATGCCTTTTGCCGCGGTGGATATATTGAAAAGGACATCCAGCAGCATTATGCCGGGTGGCTGTTTTACCGCCAAAGCTCCGCTGGCTGGCCGCTTTGCATTGCCCGCGGCATCAACTACCCGGATGGGCTGAGCGTTGCTTATACCGACTCTATCCCGCTGGTGGCTGCCCTGTTAAAGCCGGTTGCCAACCTTGTGGGCGGAACGTTCCAGTATATGGGGTGGTTCACGCTGGTCTGCTTTGCATTGCAGGGCGGGTTTGGTGCGCTGCTGGCAGGGCTGTTCCTGCCGGGGTGCGCGGCACCGCTTGCAGCGAACCTGCTGTTTGTTACCAGCCCGGTTTTGTTTGAGCGTGTGTTCCGGCATGCCTCGCTGGGGGCACAGTTTTTTGTGCTGGCTGCACTCTATTTTTATTTTGCTGCACGGCGCAAAGGGCAGTATGCCTCCCGTGGGCTGTTTGCGCTGAACGTGCTGGCGGTAGGCATCCACCCCTACTTTCTGCCGATGACCTATGCCATCACGCTGGCACTGCTGCTGGAATATGCACTGCACAACCGTAAGCTTGCGGGGCCCGGCCTGTACCTTGCCGCCAACTTTGGCGGCACGGCACTGCTGGGCTGGGCACTGGGGCTGCTGTACGGCAGTGCTTCCAGCGGCGGGCAGGCATTGTATGGCTATTTCTGCATGAACCTGAATGCACTGTGGAACCTGTGGGGGTAAACGGCGTGCTGTACAGCCGGGTGCTGCCCGCACAGAACCAGGTTTACGGCAATTATGATGCCTTTGCCTATCTGGGGCTGGGCGTGCTGATTGCCCTGCCCATTGCGGTGGTTTTGCTGCGGCGGCAACTGGGCGGCATGCTGCGCCGCCACTGGGCATTGGCCTTCTGCTGTGCGGTTTTAACGGTGTTTGCCATCAGCAATGTGATTACCGCAAACGGCGCAACGCTTGCCACGCTGCCGCTGCCTGCTTCGCTGATCAAACTTTTTTCTATCTTCCGTTCCAGTGGGCGGCTGTTCTGGCCAATCTATTATCTGCTGATGCTACTAACCCTTGTGGGCCTTGCCCGGCTGAAAGGCCGCTGGCTGCTGGCGTGTGCTGCCCTGCTGGCTGTGGTACAGGTTTGGGATGTAAGCCCCGGCATGGTGCAGCGCAGTGCGGCAATGCTGCAGGCCATGCAGACCGATGCGTTCCCCACCGAGATGGAGAGCGATTTCTGGCAGGCAGCGCAGCAGTATACGGCGGTTGTCTCAATGGATGAAATTCAAGATGACGCGTTGCATCTAGCCCTGTTTGCCGCGGACAACGGCATGACGACCAATGACCCGTTTGCCGCCCGCTATGATGAAACGGCACTGGCCGCCCAACGGGAAACGCTGCTGGCGGAGCTTGCTGCCGGAACCGTGCGGGAGGATACGCTGTACCTGTTTGCAGAGGAAGGTGCCTTTTTGCAAGCCGTGGAACCGGTGAAGGACAATGCCTGGTGCGGAAGGGTAACGAGTACGGACGGCACATGCAGCTGGTATGTGATTGCGCCGGGGCTGCAGGGGCAGAACTTTGATGCGCTGTGCACCCCCTATGACGAAAATTATCCCCTGCGCCTTGCGGATTACACTGACGCCCTGTGGAACCGCGGTGTGCTGGACGAAACGAAACAGACGGTATGCTTTGCAGATTCCCCCTTTGTGCGCCGCAAGCTGGAACATGCCAGTGTGCTGTGCGCCGATGGGAAAGAATACACAATTAAAACGATTGACGACCACGATGCAGGCTGGCTGATGGTAACACTGGATATCCCGGACGCGACCGTTTTGTGGGATAAAGAATTGGAGAGTAAATAATGCAGGAACTACATGTAAAAAGCCTTTTGCCCGTGCGGCTGGACAAATACCTGATGGAGCAGTTCCCTGCCCTGGGGCTGGGGCGGCTGAACAAGGCACTGCGGGAAAACAAAATTAAGCTGAACGGCAAAAAGCAGCCCCTTGCCACCCGTGTGCAGAACGGCGATGTGATCCGCGTTTACCTGCTGGACGACCAGCTTGGACTGACCTCCCAGGAGGGGCCGGAGTTTTTGCAGGCACGCGCCCCGGCGGAATTTATTTATGAAAACGATGATTTGATCGTGGCCAACAAGCCCGCGGGTATCCCGGTGGATGGCGACGAATCTGACACCCTGCTGAACCGCGTACTGCGCCGCCTGTATGAGGAAAAGCGGTGGGACGCCGCCCATGAGCCGCGCCTGTGCCACCGGCTGGACACCGGCACCAGCGGCCTTGTGCTGCTGGCAAAGACCGCGGCGGCGGAAGAATTTTTGGTAAACGCCATCAAAGAGCGGTTGATTCGCAAAACTTACCTGTGCGTGACCTTTGGCCGCCCGGTACCACCCGCTGCCACGCTGCGCAGCTTTTTAACGAAAGATTCTGTGCATGGCATTGTGCGCATTCTGGACGAGCCGAAATCCGGTGCAAAAGAGGTCATTACCGCATATGATACCATTGCCGTCAGCGGACGTTTGGCGCTATTACGGGTGGAGCTGGTAACGGGCCGCACCCACCAGATCCGCGCTCATCTGGCCAGCATTGGCTGCCCGATTTTGGGCGATTCCAAGTATGGCAACAATGCCGCCAACCGGGAGCTGAAGCTGAAATATCAGGCTCTGTGCGCCTGGGAGCTGGCGTTCCCCAAAAAGATCAGCGACCCACAGTTTGCCGCTTTGGCTGGCAAGGTGTTCCGCGCACCCAAGCTTGGTATTACCAGCAGGTACTGGATGGAACGCTGAAATAAGCGTTATGCGCCAGGGAATTGATTTTTCGCATCCTGCATGCTTTTACTGCTTTATGATTGCTGCCTTGCAAATTTAATCACAAGCTCTAACCACATTTTCCTATATTCCTGATGGCAGCAATAAGCACAGACACGGAATAGAACAAATAGAAAACCAGCCGCCGGCTTCAGGGATTTTCCCCTGCCCGGCGGCTGGTTTTGGTTTATTTTGCTTTATCCTGCCCAGATAAATATCAGCGGGTCAGCCCGCCTTTGCCGATAAACAGCAGGCGATCAGGCGATGACAAAGTGGTAGATCAGCGACACAGCAATGATGAGCGCACAGACCACTGCGGTGATGGGCGGTGCCCAATGGATGATACGCTCGGCCATTACATCGTCCTCGCTCTCCTCGTCATCGTCCGCATAACGGCCACGGCGGGGTTCTCGTCATCGTCGCTTTCCTCTTCCTCATCATCGAACATGCGGGTATGCTCGTCCTCTTCATCCTCTTCATCGGCAAACAGATGCCTTTGGGGACATAGCGGCGCACGCGGTCCATTTCGGCGTTGGTTGCTTCGTCGTCCTCGTCCTCTTCTTCCGGTTCCTGGGTCGGGGCGGGCGGGGTGAACTGCGCGGTGGGCTCCTGGCTGATGGCTGCCTGAGCCGCGGCGGCGGTGGCAGCGGCCTGGGCTGCCTGGGCTGCTGCGGGGTCAACGCCATTGGCCACGGCGTTGATTTCGCGCTGCTGCTGTTCGGCGGCCTGCCGGGCTTCCTCCAGGATGCGGGTCAGGGTTGCTTGATGTAAGCGCGGTCGCCGCCGCACTCGCTGCAGACGGAAACAGCTTCCTCATTGGGGTGGAACGCGCCGCAGGCGCAGAACCAGCCGTTTTCGGTATCCTGCGGGACGCAGGTCAGCATCTTATTGTTGGTGCGGGTCTGAAGTGTGCGGGCAATAGAGCCAGGCAGCACACGGGGGGCCTGCAGGCGGACACGCTTATAATTACGCAGATCCACGCCGCGGCCGTTCAGGAAAGCACGGTCCTGCTCAATTTCCACGCTGGAAACCGGCGTATCACTGACAAACACAGCATCATCGGCACCAAACAGTTCGCCGGGCTGCACATTGAGCTGCTCATAATAGAAATCATCCTCGCACAGGATCTGACCAGAAGCATCTTTGCACTTGAAGTGGATGATAAAGCCGGTCAGCGGTTCTGTGCCAACATTCTTAAAGGTCAGGCAGACCGCAACTTCACCCGTGACATCCCCTTTCAGCAGCTCAACACGGACAAACTGAACCGGGCTGCCGGCAGTGTAATAATTGGCACGGGATTGCGCCATCAGGGAAAAAATTTTGATCCATTGTGTTTCACCTTGCCTCAATTTTCATCAGACGGTTCGGAGGGCTGTTCCGGCGCGGCGGGCTGCTCTGCCGATGCAGGGGCTACGGCAGGCGCGGGGGTATCCAGCCCAAAGGGTGCCAGGTTTTCGCCTTTCATCAGGGCGTCAAACTCTTCGCCGCTGATCTTTTCGCGTTCCATCAGCACACCGGCCACACGGTGCAGCTCAGTCATGTGCTCGGTCAAAATGCGGCGGGCCGTCTCGTAAGATTCATCCATGATATCACGGATCTCATTATCAATTTCGGACGCCGTATTTTCGGAATAGCCCTTGCCCTGGCCAAAGTCTCGGCCAAGGAAGGTTTCGCCAGGGTCGGTGCCATAAACCACCGGGCCCATGCGCTCCGAGAAGCCATAGCGGGTCACCATGGCGCGGGCGGTATCCGTGGCACGCTGCAGGTCGTTGGAAGCACCGGTGGAAATATCATCCAGCACCAGCTGCTCCGCCACACGGCCGCCCAACAGGCAGACAATGTTCTCGTTCATGGCGGTCTTGGTCACATAGCTGGGGTCTTTTTTCCGGCAGATACATGGTAAAGCCGCCTGCCGAACCACGCGGGATAATGCTGATCTGGTGCACGGGATCATGCGTTTTGCAGAAATAGCCGGTAATGGCATGGCCGGCCTCGTGGTAAGAGGTCAGGCGCTTTTCGGCATCGGTCACAACGCGGCTCTTCTTTTCGGGGCCAGCCACAACCTTGATGGAAGCTTCCTCGATTTCGGGTTCGGTGATGGCCTTTTTGCCCTTGCGCGCAGCCAGCAGGGCGGCTTCGTTGACAAGGTTTTCCAGGTCGGCACCGGAGAAGCCCGCGGTGGACTTGGCGATGGTTTTCAGGCTGACATCGGGGCCAAGGGGCTTGTTCTTGGTGTGAACGCGCAGAATCTCCTCGCGGCCCTTCACATCCGGCAGACCAACATAAACCTGACGGTCAAAACGGCCGGGACGCAGCAGAGCCTTATCCAGAATATCGGCGCGGTTGGTGGCAGCCATCACGATAACGCCGTCGTTGGCGTCAAAGCCGTCCATCTCAACCAGCAGCTGGTTCAGGGTCTGCTCGCGCTCGTCATGCCCGCCGCCAAGGCCGGCACCACGCTGACGGCCCACGGCATCGATCTCATCAATAAAGATGATGGAGGGCATTGTCTTTTTGGCTTTTTCAAACAAATCGCGCACACGGGATGCACCGACGCGACATACATTTCCACAAAGTCGGAACCGGAGATGGCATAGAACGGAACGCCGGCCTCGCCTGCACAGGCACGGGCCAGCAGCGTTTTGCCGGTGCCCGGAGGGCCGACAAGCAGAACGCCGTGGGGAATACGCGCCCCCAGGGAGTTGAACTTTTCCGGTGCTTTCAGGAACTGAACCACTTCCTGGAGTTCAGCCTTTTCTTCATCCGCACCGGCAACATCGGCAAAGGTTGCCTTGCGCTGGCCTTCCTGCTGGTCCTTGACCTTGGCACGGCCAACATTCATCAGGCCGCCGCCACCGGCACCGCCACGGTACATGGACATGAAGAGCAGCACAACGCTGCCGATCATAAAGGCGTACAGGATGATCTCAAACCAGGGCACGTTGGTCTTAACGGCGACCATATCGTACTGCATGGGCGCATCCGGGTTGGCTGCATTATACTGGTCGATATAATCCTTGAGGTAGAATTGCAGGAAATAAGAAGGATATGGCAGCTTGTAGGTAATGACCGCTGCCCCGCCGTTCTTGGGGGCGTAAGCATCGGTGCCATCGCCGTAAATTTCTGCAAGCAGGCCGTTGGATGTTTCGCTGGACGTGCCGGATTCCGGCAGCGGATGTTCACCTTCTTTCACGCTCATCTCGATAACGCCGGTGTTCAGGTCCAGGTTAAAGTAGGTGACCTGATTGGATTCAAAGTACCCCATGGCTTCGGACAACATCATGGTGCTCTTGCTGGAGGCAAACAGGCTGGAATAGCTGGAGATCATCACGAGTGCTGCCACCATCAGGACAGCGGCAATGATAATGCCGCTGAAAACGCGGTTTGTGCTGCAAAAAATCAACTCCCTGTCAAAATCCGCCAAAACGGCGGGCGATTGGTTATTCTGCCAAGACAGAATTTTATTTGGAATATACTTCCGGTTTTAACACGCCGACATACGGCAGGTTGCGGTACTTTTCGTCATAGTCAAGGCCATAGCCCACAACAAATTCATCGGGCACTTCAAAACCGCAGTAGTCCGGCTCAATATCCACCTTGCGGCGGCTGGGCTTGCTGAGGATGGTGCACAGGCGCACGCTGTTGGGGCGGCGCAATTTCAGCATGGGCACCAAGTGAGACAACGTGACGCCAGTATCCAGAATATCCTCCACGATCAGAACATCCTTGCCGGAAAGATCCTGATCCAGGTCCTTGACGATCTTGACAAGGCCCGTAGAAGTGGTGTTGGCACCGCCATAGCTGGAAACCACCATAAAGTCAATGCTGCAGGGTTCCGTGATGGCGCGCATCAAATCGGCCATGAACACCACGGAGCCTTTCAGGATAGACACCAGCAACAAATCTTTGCCCTCGTAATCGCGGCTGATCTGTGCCCCCAATTCAGCCACCTTGGCCTGCAGCTGCTCTTCCGAAATCAAAACCTTGGCAATATCATTGTTCATATCATGCATGATCTGTTCCTCCAATATTATGATCTTGTTCCTGCTCCGGGGCCGCAGCTGGCGGCTTTGCCGAATCAACAGGATCTGCTTTGTCCCATCATCCGGGGACAAACCGTCCGCAAAGCCTGCCCCCCACAGCCAAAGCACCTGGCTACCGCAGGCCAGCAGCGGCATCAGCGTCCGTTCAGCCACAGGAACTTTTGCCTCATTCAGATATTTTTTGAGCGTTTTGCCAACGTGACGTCCCGCCGGGCGGAACGTATCGCCGGGTTGGCGGGTCCTCACAAAAATATTCTTATTTATTTTAGCATAATCTGCACAATAGGTGTAGTCTTTTTTCAAAAATGATGGATTTTTCAAAAAAACTTCATAATTTAGTTGTTGAATCTCCAGCTCATAGCCCCCTGGCAGGCAGTAAACGCCGGTTTTTAGCAGCCGGTGCGGTGCGGGAATGGCTTCCGGCTGCATTTTTAGCACTGAGCGGCAGTACAAAATGCCGTTTGCCGCGGTCCAGCAGGCATCCGGCGTCAGCTGTACCGCACCGCTGCCCTGCCGAACAATGGCCGCAAGAGCCTGCACATATTTTTCTTCAGGGTCACGCGCGCGGGCTGCCAGCATGCGCAGGGCAGCAGCCAGCACCGGGGCATCCGCCGCGGCAAGAATCGGGATGCTGTACCCGCCCCCGCAGGCAGCCTGCGCCAGCAGTTTTTCAGCCAGGTTTTCCAGCCAGATGTTCAGCTCCTGCAGCTGGTTGCACAGCCGCCCCACGGCCCGCTCTGCCGCCGGATTGATGGTTTGCAGCGCCGGAACAGCATAATGGCGGATACGGTTGCGGGCATAGGCATCGCTGAAATTGCTTTCGTCCTGAACATAGTGTTGCCCAAGGGCGGCGCAGTATGCCGTGGTATCGCTCCTTGTCAGGCACAAAAATGGACGGCGGTACACGCCCCGTACCGCCGGAATACCCGCCATGCCGTGCAGGCCGGTACCGCGCGCCATGCGGAACAACACCGTTTCCGCCTGGTCAGATAACGTATGCGCTGTGGCAATGCAGGCATGCTGCTGTGCGGCCAGCGCATCAAACCAGGTATAGCGCAGGCTGCGCGCCCAGTTCTCGCTGGGGTTTGGGGGAATCTGCACCCCGCTGGCAGCGGCATCGTACAAAAAGAACGGCACATGATGCGTGCGGCAGAACTCCGCCACAAAGCGGGCATCCGCATGGGCAGCTTCGCCCCGGATTCCGTGATCCACATGGGCCGCCATGACGGTGATGCCAAGTTCCGCTTTGCAGCGCAGCAGAAAACAGAGCAGCGCCATCGAATCCGCCCCGCCGGAGCAGGCAACGATGACACGGTTCCCCAACCGAAACAAACCCTGCCGGCGGCAATAGGCCAGCAAGGTTTGTTCCATCGTGTTTACTGGGTTTTGCAATGAATTGTCTGCGTCAGTACTGTTCATGGATCTCGTCCAGATTGCTGAACCGGGTATGGGCGCCATCCCAGCCAAGGCGGACCACACTGGTTTCGCCATGGCGGTTTTTTGGCCACGATACATTCGGCTTCGTTTTCGTTCGCCTGTTCGGTTTCGCCGTTCTGGGAATTGTAATAGGCAGCGCGGTACAGGAAGAGCACCACGTCCGCATCCTGTTCGATAGAGCCGGAATCACGCAGGTCTGAAAGCTGGGGGCGGTGGTCCGAGCGACCCGCTGTTTTTTCGGCAGCACGGGAAAGCTGGGACAGCGCAATGACAGGAACGTTCAGTTCCTTGGCCATAATTTTCAGGTTCCGGGTGATATCGCTGATTTCCTGCACGCGGCTTTCGGTGCGCTTGGCGGACTGCATCAACTGCAAATAGTCGATGATGACCAGACCGATCTTATCCCGTTTGGGATCCTGGTTGATCTGGCGGATTTTTGCCTTGATTTCCGGCACCGAAATACCGGAGGAATCATCCATGTAAATGGGAACGTTATACAACAGTGACGTTGCATTGGCAAAGTCGTTCCAGTCGGAGTTGTTCAGGCGGCCGGTGCGGAATGCCTGGCTGTCAATGCCTGCGGTGCTGGAAAGGATGCGGTCGGTCAGCTGTTCGCAGGTCATTTCCAAGCTGAAAATGACGGTCGGTATCTTTTGCAGGCGGGCCACATTGGTAGCAATGTTCAGCGCAAAACTGGTTTTGCCCATACCAGGGCGGGCCGCCAGAATAATCAGGTCCAACGGCCAAGACCGGTCAGGGATATTATCCATGATAGTTGAAGCTATGGGGATACCGGCAAATTTATCGCGGTCCGCACCGGACAGCTTTTGCATGGTATCAATAACTTCCAGGATAGACTCCTGAATGGTTTTAACGCCGGAGCGGTCCTGGCCGTTGCGGATATCGTACAGCTTTTGCTCGGCGCTTTCCAGCAGCAGGTCAGAATCGGATTCCTCGCTGGACTGCTGCAGGATATCGCGGGCTGCTTCGATCAGACGGCGGGTTTGATATTTTTCCTTGACGATCTTGATGTAAGAATCGACGTTGGAAATCGCCGGGACGGTTTCCGCAATGCGGGTAATGTACACTTTGGCATCATCTGCGCCCTTGAACACACCGTTCTGAGCCAGAGAGTCCACCAGAGTGATAACGTCCACCGCTTCGCTTTCGCTGAACAGGCGGCGCATTTCCTCATAGACGGCCCGGTTCTGCTCCGAATAGAACATATCGGGGTCCATCTCGGTGATCAGGCGGTTCAGGATGGTTTCATCCATCAGCGCTGCGCCAAGCACGCTTTGTTCCGCCTGCATGTTATACGGCAGCTGAATGCCCAGGCTGGACAAGCTTAATTCATTGTTTGCCATTCAGGCACCTCCCTGCCGTTTTTGTTGGAATGTAATTACAAGACCCCCTGCCAATTACAGCGGAGCCTCCTCGACCTTGACCTTGAACGCGGCCACAACACCCACATGCAGGCGGACTTTGGCATCATAACTGCCAAACTCCTTGATGCTGGCGGGCATTTCGATTTTTTTCTTGTCGATTTCGGTGCCGGTCAGCTTGTACAACTGTTCGGCAACTTCCTTTGCGGTCACTTTGCCGTGCAGCTTGCCGGAAGCGCCCCCCTTGACCTTGACAGAAACGATCTGGCCCTTGATCTTGGCAGCCAGTTCTTCAGCAGCAGCCTTAGCTTCGGCTTCATGGTGGGCTTTGGCTTCGCTCTTGGTGCGGGCGGTGTTCACAGCGTCAGCATCGGCCACTGCAGCCAGACCGCGCGGGAACAGGAAGTTGCGGGCGTAACCGTCCGATACTTCATGGATTTCATCCTTTTTACCAATGCTCTTGACATCCTGTTTGAGAATAACTTTCATCGTGGTGGTTCCCCTCTCTATGTAGTAATTGATATAATTTTCTGCCATTGGCAGGGATTCGCTGATAATTTAATTTGTTAAACTGCACCCACCAGTTCTTCCTGGCATTCCTGGTTAGCGCGGTATTCGTCGATCTGCGCGCGGATGCGGGCTTCGGCTTCCTTTACGGTACAATCACGCAGCTGGGCACCGGCCATCGTCAGGTGGCCGCCGCCGCCCAAGGGCTCCAGAATGACCTGTACGTTCAGCGCACCCATGCTGCGGGCGGAGATGTTGACACCGCCGTTTTTGGCGATTGCCACAAAGCTGGCATCCACGCCGTTGATGGTCAGCAGGTCATTGGCTGCCATGGGCAGAACCACACTCATGGCGGGGTCAAGCTCATCCGAAGTGGCGATAGCGCAGCCTTTGTAGAGGTAAGCGCCCTCCACAATAGCGGCGCGGGCTTCGTATTCTTCTTTGGAAATATTGAACAGGCGCTTGGTCGCGGCGGTTTCGGCCCCGCGGCTGCGCAGCCAAGCGGCAGCCTCAAAGGTACGCACGCCGACATGCAGCGCAAAACTGCGGGTATCCAGCATGATGCCAGACAGCAGTGCCTGGGCTTCCAACTGAGTGATGTTGTTTTGGGCGGGCATGAATTGCAGCAGTTCACACACCAGCTCGCTGGCGCTGGAAGCAAAGGGTTCATGATACAAAAGGATCGGGTTATCAATATGCCCCACCGCCATGCGGTGATGGTCGATAACAACCACGCGGCTGCATTTTTCGTAAATCTTTTGGTCTTCCAGCAGGCGCTTTTGGTATGTATCGGTTACAATCAGCAGGGTTTTGGGGGTGATGAGCTTATAGGTTCTTCCGGTTCAATAAAGTTGTGGTCCTCCCCCGCTTTGTTGAACACATCCAGCAGCTGGCCCGCCAGCGTTGCCTTGCTGCGCACTGCGATGACCGAAGGCACATCGCACATTTTGCACATGCGCAGCAAACCGATGGCGGAGCCGATGGCATCCAAATCGCTCTGGCGGTGGCCCATGATGATGACGCTGTCGCTCTGGCGGATCTGGTCTGCCAGGGCGTTGGCAATGATGCGGCTGCGCACATGGCTGCGCTTTTCGACACCATGGGAAATGCCGCCGAAGAACTCAAAGCCATCGACTGTTTTCACGGCAGCCTGGTCGCCGCCGCGGCCCAAGGCAATATCAATGCTTTCGCGGGCCATCTCCTGGCATTCCTGCATAGTAGCGCCGCCATGGCCTACGCCGATGGAAAGGGTGAGCATTCCGCCGGGGTGCAGCGCACGCACTTTATCCAGAATATCAAAGCGTTCTTCCATCATCCAGCGGATATCCCGCTCTTCCACCACCGCAATATAGCGGCTGTTGGACACCTTGCGCAGGAAACCGGTCGTGCGGCCGATGTATTCTTCCAGCAGGGTGTTGATGGCCTCCAGCTCGTGCGCCTGCTCGGAGTCCTTCATATCGTTGAACAGCTCGTCATAGCTGTCCACCCCAATAATCAGGTAAGCCGGGCGGCTGGCAGTGTATTCATCCAGCGTGTTTTTGTAGAACGTATCGTTGACCAAAAACAGCAATGTGCCCGTTTTGCTGCTGCGGCTGGTTGTGGCGTAGGCCGTGTAGCGGTTTTCGTCAATGGTCAGGTCCTGGCCGTGGGCGCGGGCGCAGACGGAAAGGTCAATGCCGGTCATCAGGCGGTCCGGTGCAGCCAGCAGGGCATCCTGCCCCGCCAGAATCTGCTCCCGGAAGGCCGGATTATACCACACCACGGAGCCTCGGTAATCAGGGCAGTGGGGATGGAAAAATCCGCCAGCGAATACTGGGTCTTGCTGCCCTCAAAGTTGGTCCCGCACAGCATATCGGCCACAAAGCGCCGCAGCCGGCGGATGCCAAGCACCGCCACCACCAACGCAAACACTACAAGCAGCGCCGGTGCCAGCAGCCAGCGCGGGTTGCTGAACGCCAGCGGCACAGCCAGAGCGATGCACGCAACGAGCAGCAAAAAGATAATGACAAAGATATCACGTCTCAGCTTGTTTTTCATCATCGTTCCTCGGTGCCTGCAATGTGGGGCAGGCGGTCACGGTCAGATATGGTTTGGATCAAACTTCCATCAGAATAGGCAGAATCATGGGGCTGCGCTTGGTTTTGCGGTAGATATAGCTGGAAAGCGCCTCCCGCACGCGGGATTTCACGCTGGCCCAGTCGTGCATGTTATCCGCCATACTGCGGTCAAGGGCCATTTCAACCTGCACGCGGGCACCGTCCATCAGCTCCTCGCTTTCCCGCACATAGACAAAGCCGCGGGAAACCAGGTCCGGGCCGGAAAGCAGCTGGCCGGTGCTGCCATCCACAGCTGCGGTAACGATGATGATACCGTCCTCCGACAGGTGGTGGCGGTCACGCAGGACCACATTGCCCACATCGCCCACGCCATAGCCATCCACCATCACGGCACCGGCGGGCACAGTGCCCTCCACTGCCATGCCATCGCGGGAAAGGCGGATGTTCTGGCCATTTTCAGCAATATAAATATTCTGCTTGGGGATATAGCCCAGGTGCTCCGCCGTTTCGGCGTGGCGCTTGAGCTGCTTGAACTCGCCGTGAACCGGCAGGAAATACTGCGGGTGGGCAAGGGTCAGCATCAGCTTCTGCTCTTCCTGGCAGGCGTGGCCGGAAACATGGGTATCGTACATGTTTTCGTAAATGACCTCTGCGCCCAGGGCCAGAAGGCCGTTGACCACCTTGGTCACGGTCTTTTCGTTGCCGGGGATGGGGCGGGCCGAGATAATGATAAAGTCAGTGGGGCCAACCTTGACGGTACGGTGGCTGGCCTGCGCCATACGGGACAGAGCGGACAGCGGTTCGCCCTGGCTGCCGGTGGTGATAAGGACAACCTTTTCCGGCGGGTATTTGTTGATCTCCTCGATATCGATCAGCACATTATCCGGCGCATGCAGATACCCCAGCTCCCGCGCCATTTCGGTGTTGGAAACCATGCTGCGGCCATTGACGGCCACCTTGCGGCCATACTCAATGGCCAGGTCAATGATCTGCTGGATGCGGTAGATGTTGGAAGCAAAGGTTGCCACGATAATGCGGCGGTTTTTGGCGCGGGCAAACAGGCTGCGCACCCCTTCGGCCACAGTCTGCTCGGTTGCCGTAAAGCCGGGGCGTTCCGCGTTGGTAGAATCCGCCAGCAAAGCCAGCACGCCGCGGCGGCCATACTCCGCAATGGTGGAAAGGTCGGTAACGGCATCGCCGGAAAGCGGCGTGTAGTCGATCTTGAAGTCGCCGGTATGCAGCACGATGCCTGCCGGGCAGTCAATGGCAAACGCCAGAGAATCCGGGATGGAGTGGTTGACATGGATGGGCTCCACCGTAAAGCAGCCAAGGCGCACTTTCTGGCGGGGACGGATCTCATGGAACTCTGCACTGGAGGCAAGACCGTGCTCCTCCAGCTTGTTTTTGATCAGGCCAATGGTCAAACGTGCAGTGTAAATGGGCACGTTGAACTTTTTGAGCAGATACGGCAGGCTGCCGATATGGTCTTCGTGGCCATGGGTAATGAACAGGCCCTTGATGCGGTCCTTATTTTCCAATACATAGGTGAAATCCGGAATGACAAGGTCCACGCCGAACATATCGGAATCCGGGAACACCAGGCCGCAGTCCACCAGGATCATATCGCCCTGGCATTCATACAGGGTGATGTTTTTGCCAACTTCGCCCAGGCCGCCCAGCGGGCAGATGTGCATGGGAACAGCCGGGGTGGAAGCATCATAATAATGCTGCTTATAGCTGCGGCGCTGCGGGCTGCGGGGGCGCTGCACCGGGGCCGGAGCTGCTGCATTCACCGCATTGCTCGTTGCAGCCTGCTGGGGCTGCGGGGCACGGCGGCGCTGCGGCTGCGGTGCTGGGGCTGTGGTTTTCCTCCGCTGCCTGCGGGGCGCTGGCTGCGGGGGCAGGCGCACCGGGTTTGCGGTTCTGGTTATTATTATTTGCGCGCGGGGCACGGCGGGTGTAATTGCTGCGGCCCTGCTGGCGGGGGCGTTTTTCGTTGTTGTGATCTTCCATTGCATAACCTCCATATTGTATTCGGCCAGGGTTGGTGGTTACACACACGGTAAGCACCGTACCCCGGACGTGATGTTTTGTCGCATGTAAAATTTGTACGGCACTGTGCCGATTTACTGAATCACGGTTTGGACGCGAAGAGTTCAGCCGAAAGGCTGCAACCGGGTCCTGAATCAAACTACGACATTGCAATTAAATCTATTATAAGGCGCAGCGGGGGCATTGTCAAATAGTATGCCGGACGCATTTATGGACAAATTACACAAAAGCTTGCAGGGCTGGGCAAAATCGCGTATAATTATTTTTATAGTAAAGCGGCAGGGTTCCGGGCATTGCGGCTGGCCGATAAGGTACAGCGAAAAGCAAAGAAAAGGATGCCATTTTCCGGCATGCCCTGATTCCAGTATTGCCGCAGCAAAACGAGGGTAACATGAAACACATCGAAATTTATACCGACGGTGCCTGCAGCGGCAATCCCGGCCCCGGCGGTTGGGGCGCGATCCTGCGCTTCCGCACCGGAGAAAAGGTGTATGAGAAAGAGATTTCCGGCGGCGAGGCCGGAACCACCAACAACCGCATGGAGCTGACCGGCCTGCTGGAAGCCCTGCGCCAGCTGAAAGAGCCCTGTGACATTGACCTGTACAGCGACAGCCAGTATGTGATCAACGGGCTGGAAAAGGGCTGGGCCAAGGGCTGGCGCAAGCGCGGCTGGAAAAAGGCAGACAAATCCCCCGCCTTGAACCCCGACCTTTGGGCACCGCTGCTGGAAGAAAGCGAGAAGCATGTAATCCACTACCACTGGCTGAAAGGCCACGCAGGCCACCCCGAAAACGAGCGTTGCGACCGCTTGGCCGTGGAGCAAAGCAAAAAATACGGCGGAAAGCAGGCCTGACGCACTGCGCACCGCTGATACAGGAGGATATTATGGACGGAGCACTGGGTTTTAATACATTTGAAAAGCAGGATAAGGTTCTAGTTGGGCTGAACGGCGGCATGGACGCTACCGTTACTGTGCGCATTTTGCAGGAGCAGGGCTTTGCCGTACAGGCCGCACTGGTGCATTTTGCCGGGATGGCTGACGATGCCGTGGAGACCGCGCAGAACGCCGCCAAGGCGCTGGATGTAACCCTGCACGTGATTGAAGCAGCGGACACTGCCGCGGACGAACTGCTGAAGTTCCAGCTGCTGATGCAGACGGCTGATAAGCTCGACTGCCGTTTTATTTCCACCGGCCATTATGCCCGCGTGGAACAAGACGCCGATGAGTGCCGCCTGTGCGCCCCAGAGCACGCAGAGTGCGACCAGACCGCCCTGCTGGAAGTTCTGCCACAGGAAATTCTGGCACGGCTGATCCTGCCGCTGGGTGAATTCGACAAGGAATCCGTGCAGGAAATTGCGCAGGATATCGGCTGCGCGGAATAAATTGCCGCAAACGAACGCAGATGTTTGGATAGAAATGCAGAGCTGCGGATTCCAATGGTTCAGAGATTATGGGCAATACCGCATAATTCCCGCCTAGCGGCTTAAGCACCGCTCCGACAGCTGCGGTACGGCATCTGCGTTGCCAAAATGCTCGATAAGACATCCAGTATTATCTGCGCTTTTGGCCTAGCAGCTGCCGCACCTCGCTCGCCGTATCGGCACTTAGAATTATGCGGTATTGCCTATGAAAAAGGCATGTGCTTGAATCATAGCACATGCCTTTTTGTTTTTCTATTCTTTTGTTCTCTGTTCTTTATGAGATGAGCGTCTGAGAAAAGCAACGGAAATCAAGTGACCCAAAGCCATCTTATTTCTTTTTGTTTTTCTTTTCCTGGCGCTCCTGCTCTTTGATCAGGCGCTTGCGCTTCTGCTTTTCGGTTTCCACGCGGGGCCAGGGGTTCCAGGTGCCCTCGTTTTCGTGCATCCAGTGGGCGAAGGGATACAAAAGGATGGCCAAACCGCCCAGCAGAATTAGCAGGTAGATGGCGGCGGACAGATCGACCGCCATATCCAGCGCGTCAAGGGCCGCCATCAAAAAGCCGGCACACATGGCGAACTGCCCATTATAGCGGACATAGCGGTTCCAGTTTTCTTCTTTTATGGCGTCCCGCCCCTGGTCCCCCCAGATGCGGGGATTTTTGGTAACGGCATAGCCGTAATACGCCAGCACAAGGCCGACAACAAGCATAAACTGGAACATAGCGTCTCCTCACTTTGGGCTGTATATTACAGGCCCATTTTTTGTAGAATGGGGTAAAATCAAAGGTGGCAAAATAGTCTGCCGGGGTCTCGGCGCGGCGGATCAGTTGGTGGGAGCCATCCTCGCACAGCAGCACTTCGCGCTGCGCAGCTTGCCGTTGTAGTTATATCCCATCGAGAAGCCATGGGCACCGGTATCGTGGATGACCAGCACATCGCCCATATCGATCTTGGGCAGCATACGATCAATGGCAAACTTATCATTGTTCTCGCACAGACCGCCGACCACATCGTATTTATGGTCGCAGGGGGCGTTCTCTTTGCCCAGCACGGTGATGTGGTGGTAGGAACCGTACATGGCCGGGCGCATCAGGTTGGCAGCGCAGGCATCCAGGCCGATATACTCTTTATAAATGTGCTTTTCGTGGATGGCTGTGGCAACCAAGCAGCCATACGGAGCCAGCATAAAGCGCCCCATCTCGGTAAAGATGCAACGTCGCCCATACCGGCGGGCACCAGGATCTCCTCAAACTTTTTGCGGACACCCTCGCCAATGGCCAGGATATCATTGGAGCGCTGCTCCGGCTTGTAGGCAACGCCAACGCCGCCGGACAGGTTGATGAACTTGATGTGTGCACCGGTCTTTTGGTGCAGACGCACAGCCAGGTTGAACAGGATACCGGCCAGTTCCGGGTAATAATCATCGGTAACGGTATTGCTGGCCAGGAAAGCATGGATGCCGAAGTTCTTTGCACCCAGTGCCATCAGGCGGGTATAAGCTTCGGTCATCTGCTCTTCGGACATGCCGTACTTGGAATCGCCGGGGTTATCCATGATGCCGTTGCCCAGGTCAAAGGTTCCGCCGGGGTTAAAGCGGCAGCAGATCGTTTCGGGGATACCTGCCACATTCTTGAGGAAATCCACATGGGTCAGGTCGTCCAGGTTAATGTAAGCGCCCAAGTCATACGCCTTCTTCATGTCCTGCACCGGCGTTTCGTTGGAGGAGAACATGATATCGCTGCCGCTGAAGCCACAGGCTTCGCTCAGCAGCAGTTCGGTGTAGCTGGAGCAGTCCACGCCGCAGCCTTCCTCTTTCAGGATGCGCAGCAGGTACGGGTTGGGGGTTGCCTTAACGGCAAAATACTCCTTAAACCTTTGTTCCATGCAAAAGCTTTGTTGACAAGGCGTGCATTGGCGCGGATGCCTTTTTCGTCATAAAGATGGAACGGGGTAGGCACATCGGCAATAATTTCCTGTGCCTGCTCAAGGGTGATGAACGGTTTCTTTTCCGGCATAATAATACTTCCTTCCCTCTTGTTGCGCGGCGCGGCACTTCCCCTGCCCTTTTTTGCACATACAGGGCGTATGCGGCCCGCTGGGGCGTACCGTAAAGCAAACGTGGTGAAAATATTCCACCCGCTTGTTTGCTTATTCGATACGCTCTGACCCTCTATGAATAAATATACAGTTATTATATTGCTTTTGCCGCCGCAGGGCAAGAGCTTTTTGAAAAAAAAATGCCGGAATGGTGCAAAAAAATGCCCCGCATACCGCAGGGCATGCAGGGCAAAAGCATGGATCGTGATAAAAATTCAGAGGGTCAATCCCCTACCGCGCTGTGCTTCATGGCAAGGTGGCCGGCAAGCAGGCGGTTTTCCAGGTGTTTGACCGTCCACAGGTAAGCCGGGTACAGGAACAGGCAGGCCGCCACCCAGGCTACCGGGTTGGACAGCTCTGCGCCAAAATAGCCCAGCACCGGAATCAGCACCAGGGCGATAACGGTACGCGCCACCATTTCGGCCACACCGGCCATCATGGCAAGTGTGGAATAGCCCAGCCCCTGAATGGTATAGCGCCATACGATGAGCGCGCCGAGCGGGATAAAGAACAGACTGTTCCAGAACATATAATCTCGCGCCATCGCCACGATCTCAACCTCGGTCTTGGTATCCAGGAAGAGGCCGATGATCACGACATCGCCAAAGTGCAGGGCAATAAAAGCAAGGACGGAATAAGCAACCACCATAATGTAGGAGCTTTTTACACCGCTGCGCACACGGTCCAGCCGGGCCGCGCCAAGGTTCTGGCCCGCATAGGTTGCCATAGCGGTGCCGATGCTTTCCAACGCACAGGAGAGCAGGTTTTGGGTTTTGCCCGCAGCCGTAATGGCGCAACCACAGAGCTGCCCAGCCCGTTGACGGCCCACTGCATTATACGCCGCCCACGGCCGTGATGGTACACTGCAGGCCCATGGGCAGGCCCATAGCAGACAGGCGGCGGCAGGTAGAGCGGCTGTATTTCCATTCATCCCGCGTCATATGCAGGATCTTGAACTTTTTGATCAGATAGATCAGGCTGATCACGCCGGAGATTGCCTGCGAAACATCGGTTGCCACAGCGGCACCCAAAACGCCCATATTAAAGTTGATGATGAGCACCAGATCCAGCACAATGTTGACAGCGCTGGTCAGCACCAGGAAGTAAAGCGGGGTTTTGCTGTCGCCCAAAGCGCGCATGATGGCCGAAACCATATTATAGAGAAAAACAAAGGGAATTCCCGCAAAGATCCAGCCAATGTAGGTGCTGGCACCATCAATAATGTCCGCCGGGGTCTGCATCAGCTCCATAATGGGGCGGGTCAGCGCCACCGTGACAACGGTAAGCACAACACCCCAGGCAATGCACAGCCAGGTTGCATTGGCCACATGGCGGCGCAGGTCGCTGTCATCATGGGCACCAAACAGCTGTGCGATGGGGATAGCAAAGCCGTTGCACATGCCAATAACAAAACCCAGGATCAGATAGTTGACCGAGCCGGTAGCGCCAACTGCCGCCAGCGCATTGACACCGACAAAACGGCCCACAATGATGGTATCTGCCAGGCTGTAAAACTGCTGGAACAGGTTGCCCAGCATCAGCGGCAGGGTGAACAACAGGATGATTTTGAACGGATTTCCGCTCGTTAAATCTTTGGTCATATGCGTTCCCTCAACAAGATCATTTTTCCACACAAAACAACGCGCAAAAGTAAAAAAGAGGGTGGTTGGCACCCTGTTTTGCTCAAGCGCGGAGTTAATTATACTATAACAAAACAAAAAATCAAGTGGGCTGCAAAGAAAAATATATTTCCCCAAAGCAGCGGCTGAATTGTATGCTTTTACAGCGCCACTGGAGCTCACGCCGAACAGCCAACGAGAAAAGCCGCACACCCGAAGGTGTACGGCTTACCTTGGCAGGGGTAGAAGGATTCGAACCCTCGGCACGCGGTTTTGGAGACCGCTGCTCTACCAACTGAGCTATGCCCCTATGTAAAAAGCCCACAGTAACCAACGTGCTGTGGGCTTTGCTATGGAGCTGTTAGGCAGATTCGAACTGCCGACCTCATCCTTACCAAGGATGCGCTCTACCGACTGAGCTATAACAGCATGTGGCGACCCGGATCAGGCTCGAACTGACGACCTCTAGCGTGACAGGCTAGCGTTCTAACCAACTGAACTACCGGGCCAAACCCTTCGCGCTTTGCATCCGGCTACCGCCTGACCGCCGCGACGCATATTATTATAGCAACCAGGGCGGCCTGTGTCAAGCATATTTTCAAAAAAAATCCAAAAATCTTTTTGCTCTTTTCCTTTTGTCAAAATCGTCCGTTATGCGTTATTTTTATTTTCTTGCTGTCTTAAAAGAACTCTATTGTACAAAAAATATCCTCTGTTCTTTTCAAGTTCACAGTTCTATGTTATACTGACTAGCAAACAGCGTTCCCTTTGTTCGTATCGCCATTTCTGCTGTTGCGCAGGCGGCACGGCAAAAGGATCCGCTTGCAACCCACAAAACAGGAGGTACAAATTATGTGGACCCGTTCCCTTTTGAAGTCCAACGCCAAACAGGCGTTGCAAGAGCGGTACTGGCGCAGCGTGGGACTGTGCCTACTTCTTTCCCTGTTGGGCATTGGCTATTCTTTCCCCCGCCTTACGGCGCAATACCGCGTAACGTCTTCCCAACTGAACGGTATGATGAGCGGCCCGGTGTGGCAGGGCAACGCCGGCGGTGGATACACCAGCGGCAATGAGGAGTATCTTTTGCAGGCATTGGCCCCCTTTGCCGGGGTGGTGATTATCGTAATGTTGATCGCTGCCGCAATCAGCCTATGCTGGGCAGCGTTCCTCATCAACCCGCTGACAGTCGGCCGCAACCGCTATTTTATGGAAAGCCGCCAGTCGGCAACACCGTTCAGCACCGTCACTTCGATCTTCCGCACCCCGTATCTGAATGTTGTTAAAGTTATGCTGCTGACCAACCTGAAAATTGCGCTGGGTTCCCTTTTGATCATTCCCGGCATTTACTGGTCTTATTGCTACATGCAGGTCGGCTACCTGATGGCCGAAAACCCCTACCTGACCACCTGCCGCGCCATGGAGCTGAGCAAGCAGATGATGGACGGTGAAAAGTGGAACACCTTTGTGCTCCAGCTTTCCTTTATTGGCTGGTACTTGTTGTGCAGCGTTACCTTTGGCATTGGTTTCATCTTCCTGGAGCCTTATGTACAGGCCACTTTCGCAGAGCTTTACGCTGCGCTGCGCGCCAAGCGCTTGCCAACGGATACACCAATGAGTATGAACTGGGCGGCTTCGTGCGCCACTGATTATAAACAATAAAACAATAAAAAACAAATCCGGACTGTGGATCATTTCCACAGCCCGGATTTGTTTACTTGTGCAATTTTGACGGTATATAACTCAAGCTTTGCCTGATTCATTCACAGCCACTGCGCTAGGGTGATCCTTAGAAGGATACTTGGCAAACAGCGTCTTCAGAGCAAGCGGAGTGGTAACAGAAGATACGATGATCAGCAGAATAACAGCGGTAAAGTAGACAGCGTCCACCATGCCGACTGCAAGGCCCTTTTGTGCCACAATCAAAGCAACCTCGCCGCGGGTCATCATGCCAACGCCAACCTTGAGGGAATCTGTCCAGTTGAACTTGCAGATCTTTGCTGCAAGACCGCAGCCAATGATCTTGGTGATAAGTGCCACAATGACAAAGCAGACACAGAACAGCAGGATATCGGGAGTCAGGCCGCTGATATCGGTTTTGAGACCGATGGAAGCAAAGAACACCGGAGCAAACATCATATAGTTGCTGATTTCGACACGGCGCTCCACATAGGGTGCATCATGAATGTTGCACAGCACGATACCAGCAATGTAAGCACCGGTAATATCGGCAATGCCAAAGTACTGCTCTGCAATGTAAGCCATGGCAAAGCAGAAGCCAAGGCTGGCAATGGTAATGCGCTGGGTGTGGGGGTTACGGTTATCCAGCCAGGTCATGGCCTTGTACAGCACAAAACCGACAATGACCGCCACCACAAAGAACAGCACCGTGTTGATCAACACCTGGCCGATGCTAGTACCGCCTTCTTCGCCGCTGCCGGCCCCCAGAACGCAGGTAAGCACCACAATGCCGATAACGTCATCAATCACGGCTGCGCTGACGATGGTGGTGCCCAAGAAGCCTTTCAGCTGGCCAAGCTCCTGCAGGGTTGCCACCGTGATGGAAACGCTGGTTGCCGTCATAATGGTGCCGATGAACAATGCTTTATAAAATTCCGGACTGCCGATAGCACCCAGACCATAGAACGCACCATACAGCAGCGTACCGCCCACCAAGGGAACAAAAACACCCACGCAGGCAACCAGAGTTGCAATGGGGCCGGCTTTCATCAACTGCTTCAGGTTGGTGCCAAGGCCGGTGGAGAACATCAGCAAAATAACGCCGATTTCCGCAAAGACCGAGATGGTATCGCTGAGCTGAACAACCCCCAGCAAAGAGGGGCCAATCAGCAAGCCGGCGATGATCTCGCCCACCACTTGGGGTGCCTTGAGTTTGCGGGCAATCAGGCCAAAAAACTTAGCCGCAATCAATATGATTGCAAGATCCCGGAAGAATAGATACATAATGATAGAACCTCCTTTTCAGCACGGCATAGCTGATATGGCTTTTTGGTTCATACAGTGGTACTTGCCATCCGCCCAGCCTCCCCAGCCAAAAGGTGCCGGAGCCGTGTTCCCTTATGTTTTACCACGCTGTTCATATTTTTTCAAGAGCTTTGTCACAGAAATGTCAATTTTCATCTGTATGCACAAATGTCTTGCACAAACGGGGCGTTTGCGGGGCAGTTCATGCCATATTGTGGTTGCGGCAAAAAGGGCATGTGCTTGTACCCTCCTTTGGATTTCAGATCATTTTTGCAAAAAAACTTCTTCCATATGTTCTTTTTTTCTTTT